>Ga0208160_1000472_pt1 | contig 18821 bp, 42 predicted proteins | sample CB_VirMetaG_FD_184536 | JGI IMG/M metagenome (GOLD analysis project Ga0208160, IMG submission 184536) | Freshwater to marine saline gradient viral communities from Chesapeake Bay - CB_1504_1 Viral MetaG (SPAdes) (version 4) | ecosystem: Environmental > Aquatic > Marine > Coastal | place: USA... | reverse complement strand
ACAAACAGAGTTAATTCCTAAATCACTTAATCAAGAGAACTATATTGTAGAATTACTTGATCCAAGCACTGACATTGTTATTGCTTATGGTCCAGCAGGAACAGGCAAAACATATCTAGCAATGCAAGCAGCAATCCGTTGTTTTAGAATGGGGCGTTGCGAACGTATTGTACTAACAAGACCAGCAGTAGGCGTAGAAGACGAGCAGCATGGCTTCTTACCAGGAACAATTGAAGAAAAGATGGCTCCATGGACACGCCCATTACTAGACGTACTACGTGAATATTATACGCCTCAAGAAATCACAAGAATGCTAGAAGAACAGATTGTGGAAGTTGCCCCACTAGCCTTCATGAGGGGAAGAACATTTAAAAATGCCTGGATCATCGGCGACGAAATGCAAAACGCAACTCCTGGACAAATGAAAATGCTGCTAACACGCATCGGTGAAGGTAGCAAAATTGTCGTTACAGGTGACGTAGAACAAGCAGACCGTAAAGCAAAAGACAACGGCTTGCTTGATCTATGTGAGAGATTACAAAAGAATACAGACGGAATTACTGTCTGTAAACTATCAACCAAGGATATTCAAAGACATAGAATCATCGACTCCGTGCTAGAACTATATCAGGACTGAGTGATTATTTCGTAAACTTCACGCCAGTTCTGCACACGCCGCACGTTGTCACTCGCGTGATCGGCGTTGTGATCATGCTCCATGAGTAGAGGAGTCAGACCCATATTATGGCCTAACTCAGAATTTTCCGGTTTATCTTCTACCCAATAGCAACCAGAATCACGGTATGGTTCTAGCGCAGCATCCTTGTCTGCGCCTGTGTCCAGATATACATACTTTTCAAACACAGTATCGCCAAACAATTCACGCAAGTTCTTGGTACGCAAGTGCTGAGAATATTCATCATCACTTAGTGAACTAATCACGTGAAATACATACCCGTGTTCTTGATGTAGTTTCTTTACATAATAGATAGCGTCTTTGTGCGGCGGGAGTTTACGAATCCACGCACTTTCATTAAACATCTTGGCATACATCTTGCCTTTATCATGCTCGATGTAAAAACGCTCGTCTACTTTATATCCGTTTGGGTCTTTTACTTGAAACCCGTGTCGAATCATCCATTGGTCAAAAGCATACAACCAATCCAACAAAACGCCATCAGCATCAACTAGGATCCGCTTCTGTTTCAATCTTTGGCTCTTCATATCCATATTGTTCATCTAACATATTAATTAAATCCTTGTAGTGCGTGTGATAATATACCCACACTCTACCCCAATCTTTCTCGCCAACTTGACCATCATCTAAACGTAATTTTAGAACTTTGCGTTCCTTAAAATCCATAATAACGTTTGCTGATGCTAGATCTTTATTTTTCAAATTCTTATCGACTTTAACGGCTTCGTCGTATGTGCCATCTGGTTTGTTTACATACGTTGCAATAAAATATCTCATGATGTTAACTCTATTAATGTTGCTGAGAGATTAATCTCTGGATCCGCTACAAAACTATGATTAACAAGTCCTGTGCGGATAGTAAGTATTGCCTTGTCCTTTTTTTCGTCTGTATCGCCCCACAACTCCAAGTTGTCATACATCCAGCGATACAGTTCTTCCATATCTTCTGGGCGCACACTTGAAGTAAGCATATTGCGAGCTTCTTTGATCTTGCCTGCTTTAAACAAGTCTACCACTTGTAGTTTATAATCCTGCGAACCACCTTCGTCACCGTTTGGCTTAGTTAAGTGTCCGTCGGATACATTCATTTGACACATATTCAGACACTTTCTCAAGTCTGGATATGTTGCCTTAACGTAAGTATCTAGCGTATCAAGTTCAAAGTCTACATTTTCCGATACAAGTACAGTAGCCATACGAGCTGTAAACTCAACGATATCAACACGCTCAATATGAAACCCTTGACACCTACTGTGTAGAGCAGGGATAATGCGATTAGGGTAGTTACAAGTGAGGATAAAGCGAGCACTGGCATGATAAGTTTCCATGACCCCACGTAGGGCTGCTTGCCCATTAGGGCTAATATAATCTGCTTCATCTAATAGTACCACCTTAAAATTACCAAATGGCATTGTGCTAACAAACGTTGTGATCTTGTCACGAATAGTATCAACAGAGTTTTCGCGACTTGCGTTAATCTCTAATACATCATACTGATCAATTTCTAGTTCGTTAATCAGGATTTTTGCTAGTGTAGTTTTACCAACACCCGGAGCACCCGAGAATAGCAAATGAGGGATAGCACCGGATTTTACCCAACCCTGTACTTGTTTCTTTTGTTCTTCATCGCGAAACACATAGTCCTCAATTGTGCGAGGACGCCACTTTTCAGTCCATAGTTCTTTCATAGTCGTATAATACTATTTTTCAGAGAGTTTGTCAAGAAGAATTTCATGCTCCCATTCCTTCTCGTTTGAAAAGGTAGGAGCATTATTGTAGATTTGTTCTAATAAATGTTTGATAATAAACAGTTCACGTTTATAATGACTTGCAATAAATCCATCGTTAAATCCTGAATGCATTTCTAAAACAAGCATACGAATAGATTGCATTGTTTCAACACCATATTTTGTTTGGGGCTGAAGCATTAGGAATTATGCAAGGATCCGTAAATCTGGGCATCTGATTGCATTTTGCCGCCATCAATTTCTTTACTCATGGTGTCATCAACCATTGGCTCGTCACTCACAAGTAAAATATCATTGTTGTCAACTCGACGAACTGTTGCCGCTCGGCCGTCAATTTCGATCTCAATGCCACGTGTCCAGCGTCCGTGTGCTACCAGAATATATTGTCCAACAGAAACATCTTGCTGTTCTGGACCAACTGCAACCACCATGGCCCAACGAGGGCGAACTCCTGCTGATTTCATGTCGTCACCAGGAATAAAGATGCCACCGCTAGTGAAACGTTCGGAAAAGTTCATGTCTGTTACCAGAACATGATCCTTGATTGCGCGAATTCCTTCTGCTTTAACCGGTGCTACATTTAAACTTGCCATTAGATCTTCTTAACTCCTGATGTGTCACGTGCTTGCTGACGTGGGCTCTTTAACGGTTCTTGTTTGACTTGACGGGCTTTGGCGATTGCTGCTGCTAGGCCACCTTTTGCCTGAGGTTCTTCAATAGCCTCAACTGCTGGATCTACTACTGGAGCAGGTGGTGCAATGCTGATTGTTTCGTCAACGGACTCATTGATTATTTTTTGAGCTCTGGCAGGTTCTTTTTTGGCATATTCTGCTGCAATACTAGAAACGGTTTGTGCTGCTTCTGCTGCACGTTTACTTGAATATACAACATCGTCGGTTACACGATTACCAATTTGTTTACGATATTGTTTTTGAACCTGTTTGTTTTTACGTTCAATTGTTTTATTTTGACTGTCAATAATATCGCCGCGGGCATTAACATTCATGTTACCGACTGCACGAACATCTTCATTTTGGTTTAAAATAGAACCCAGGTCAACAATTTTTCCTTTTGCTGTTCTGTATGTTTTTGCCATTATAGCTTCTCCATTATATACGTATATTTAGCGCAAAAATTCACGTATATCTAAATCATAATACATGCTATTAATTTTATGAATTCCGATTAGATATAGCACATAACTTGATACACTTGATCCTCTTCCTACACCCCAAATAATAGCATGTTCCTTCATTGTGTCTACCAGATACAGCAGATAACGCAGTAAATCAAACAGATCTCGTTCTTGATACAACAATAATTCTTCACCGACACGTTGTAATTCAGCGTCAGTTTCACACAACTCTAGAATATGTTTTGCTATATCTAGATTTTTGTACTCATCAGGCATGAACCACTGTTGTTGGTTTTGTTTGTGATATTCATCTACATCGATTTCTGGTTCGTGATATTGGTTAACGATACTGCCAATATTAGATAAATTTTCAACAAGAAACGTTCCGTAATCCTCAAGATTGGGATTACGCATTAATTCATCACAAACATCTTGTTCTGTGTAAACCGGTTGTCCGTAAACGTCAACTTTCATCTTTTTCAAAAGTTACAGAATTGTCTGGTGTAAATTCAACAACATATTCATATTCATCGGTTTGTTCTTCTTCCCAACCCAGATCAACTTCTTTCCAATCTGGATATCGTGTAATTTTAACGACATTCTTGCCTTTGTGCAATATTTTTTTATCGAATTGTTCTAGTGTTGGCTTACTCCACCAATTATCATCATTAAACGGTCCGAGATCTTCTTCATCACAGTGTAAATATTTTACAAAATCTCCAAACATGCTTGCAATTTCAATATCAGTAACAATTAAGTTATCCTCGGTAATCGCATTAAATTTACGATATAATGCAAGTTCAATAAACTGATCGTACGGATCGCCCGGAAGCGTTACGACTGGAATACCAATATCTAACAATTTTTCAACAGTTTCGACATTTTCTTGATTAATAAATACGCTTCTTGATACTTTACTTAAAAAATAACGTATACGCTCCAGTGCTGTGCTTTGGTTAAAACTATTATCGGTTCCAGTAACCATATACAACCCTAACTTGTATCTATTAAAACGAAGCTCATCGTCCATCCAGATACCAGCATTAAATTCAAAATCGTAGTGTAATCTTACATTCATGAAATATCGATCTTATTTTTATATTTTTCTTCTTGGTCTTTAGGGAACATTTCTTGTAGTTTCTTTTGCATGGCTGCATTATATGTTTCAAGAGCCATTGAAAGTTGATGTATTACGTATTGATTACCATTTGTGTTATACGCAACACCTAATTTATTTGTTAATTCCGTTATCTTACTCTGAATATCTTCCATTTTCATTTTTGCAATTTCTTCAGTGTTAAGAAACGGATGTTCCATCACAAGTCTCCAGCTTTGCGATTCTCTGAGAACCAACTATCAAATTCACCGCCCGGATAACGTGCTTTAAGTTTGCGCACGTTTTCTTCTACTACGTCATTAGGATCAAGTCCAAGCGCACGGCAAGCATTTACCCAGTACCACATAATGTCACCAAGTTCGCGCTTCATGTGGAAAATAGTATCAGTATTTAATGGCTTTTCTTGAAAGAAGATTTTTTTAGGGATTTCGCAAAACTCGCCACCTTCAGCTGCTAGACCAATTGCTGCGGTTATGAGCAAAGGCATATTGACTGTGCTGGTTGTGGCTAGTTTATCAACGGTTTCTAAAAAACTATCAACGTTGTTTGATTGTTCAGATGTTACGCTTTCTACGAAGCGCATATAAGAATTAAGGTCCATGTATTCTCCTATTTAATATTAGAATTATACATGGACCTTTGTTAAAAGTCAAGTTGTTTATGCAAATGCTGCGCCGTTGTTACCAATACACATCCACTTGCTGTTTAGATACATTAATGTGCAACCTTGACCAATTGTATCAAATGTAATTGTACCTGAACCAGAAGTTTTCCAACCGCAGTTAGCAACAGTAATAACCATGTCGCCTGCATCTGCATTCATTGCAAACACTTTTAATTGTCCTTCAACACCTGCTGCTAATGTAGCAGTTTCGCCTGCTGATGTAGCAAAGTATGACGCAGTAACATCTAAACTTGCTGCTGCTGCATCTGCTAAATCTTCTGAGTTGTAACGTACATTTTCCTTGCCGCGATTTAAGTCTAGTACCGTGATGGTTGAACCATTATCATCTGTTGAAAATTCAAAATCATATGTGCCAGTTTCTGGAAAAGTAATTACATTCGAACTAATACCGGTAATGCCATCAACACCAACTGAAACTGCCGCTGGTAATGTAACAGTATGGCTAACATTTGCCACTGTGATACTTGTGCGTACTTTACTAAACTGCCCAGCAGATGGCCAATTTGAAAACGCTAAACTGATGCTACCAGAAGTTGTTACGGTCTGATAACCACCTTCTTCAATATCAATAGTTACGGTGCCACTAACTGTACCTTTTGCTGTTTTGGTTTCACGCAAATCTGTTAAACGCATTGCGGTCACTTCTGCGCCCGCCATATCGTTATCTAACGAACTTCCAGACAATGCGCTCTTTAAAATTGCTTTGCTCTGAAGGTCTTCGATCTCAGCTTTAGCATATGTAAAGCTGGTTTTAATATTTGTAAAATTATCACGAAAGCCTTGACTATCGTTGTCTTGACCAGCAACCGGATATGCTGTATCAATATTGTTTGGGTTAATTGAGCTACTCATTATCTATAATCCTTCTTTGTGGGAACAGTAAATATTTATCGTATACGTCGGTGTATTCATACTTATCTACGTTGTAAATAAATCGTGTACTGCTTCCGTCAAACGTTGTTTCATCTGATGGATCATTATATGGACTCGATTCTTCTCGATCAAAAGTGGTCATTTTGGATTCATACCATTGATCGTTTGCGCTATCCCATTTGTTCGCACTGTACCAGCCTAGCACGTATCGATCAGCATCAAAATCAATTTTGTTCAGCTGAGTACCAAAATCTTCACCAATACGATATGCCAACTGTTTGCTTTTTCCTGGAACCGTGTATGCAATTACCCATGCGCGAGTAAATCCTAAAATTTCTCCATTTTCTTGCTTACTCAACATCCATCGAGGCAAGACGGGCGCCACCTGTCCGATATTACTAATGACTTGTTGGCGCATGTTTTCTAAACTGTTTGGGTAAACCGTGTCAATTTCAGTACTATCACCTGCGTTTACAGGATACTTTAATGTAATACTCTGCGCCACACTTTCCCCGGCGTTATTGACTTGATCGTCTATGATATCTGAGTACACAACTTCATAAAGAACATTACCGTCGGAATCTAACGCACGTGCTGTTTTGATTTCACCCAGAGTAATTCTTTTTCGATAGTGATTATTAATAATTGCATCAACATATTCTGAAAATAAACTTGGCTCTAATCCGTATGCATGTTCGTACCATACTTTGTTCTTGACACCAAACCAAGGATCATCAGGTCGATAGATCCATTCTGGACGAAATGTATCCTGATTTTGCACCAATTGTTTAAGTAAGTCTCGGTCATCCAGTGGAGGAAACGCTTCAATTCGCATGCACTGACACGGTTTGTTGTAACGTCTATTAACTGTTATGGTGAATGTTCTGGAAACATTTACAATTTCGTCACTGTTGTACGCTTCAACAGTAAATTCAAAGGTCATGTCAAATGTTGTTTCGTCAATGTCCAGACGTGTTCGCAATTCTTTATCAAAGGTGGTAGTACCACCGTCAAGTGCAAATGTCTTATAACTCACACGCCCACTGATATTCCCACTCGGAAGTAACAATAATCCTTGTGGGAGTTTGCTGTCTGATCCTTGTTTTAGCCTATACTGGAGTGGTATGTTCTGAGTATGCTCTGCACGGACATAAAAATGACTAGTTTCACCATTATCAATAATACCAAGATTCTGGTCAACCAACCAGGTAACATCAATATCAATATTACCATAGATGGTTAATGTAAATGGAAAATCTTGAGATACATCTGAGTTATCTTTTTTATAAACACGCAACGTCCATGAATATTCAATATCTTGGAATCCAATGTTTGGAATATATCCAACTAACCATCCAGTTGCGCGGTCGACATCTAACCCTGGAGGCAAATCCCCTGATATAATGCGATATTCAATCTGGTCCCCATCCGGATCATGTCCTTCGAATTGATGAGCGTAAAAATTCTCGTGCCTATATGATCCCAGGCTTGATGTATAATTTTCAATATAAGGACGGCGAGATGCAACAGTATCTGCTGTGATATATGTTGTATCTGCTGTTTCTTCTATGGTATCAGCAGTCATGCTATCTCTGCTATAAACAAAGATGCTGAATGTCCTTAGCCGATATTCCTTACCATCAGTTAATTTAACTGTAAATTGATAACTTCTGTTAATAGAACGTGTACTAAAATCAAATGGAAACTTATCAAAATACGAGCCATCTCTATCAAAACCAGATATGGCAGTACTATCTAAATTAGCAATTGGATCAATATATCCAGATATCACACCTGTGCGGCTTAATTCCAGCCCGGCTGGCAATGTTCCGCTCGCTACGTATGCATATACAGTATCATTTGGGTCTGCATCACTAAACTGTAGCTGATAATTTACAAAATCACCATCATAATAACGCCCAATTTCCCCTGCCGGCGTTACAAAATCTGGGATATCTTGACCAACAACTGTGATTTCAAATGTACGATCGTTGATACGATCCACAGCGCCGGAATCTTTTTTTGTATAAGCACGAACACTGAATTTTGAAATTACATTTTCACCAACTTCAAGAGGAACACCTTGAACACTCGCGATTGCTTTTGGGATGCCTGATATTAATCCTGTTGGTCCAACCTGAATCCCTTCAGGCAATTCTCCCGATAGCAATGTAAAATATAATGCAGAATCGTCAGTTGGATTATCAGGATCATATGCACGCAGTGGCAGTTGAAAGAACTCACCTTCCTGAATTGTGCCTAGACTGCCTGCTGCTGTTACCCAAATTGGCTGCGCCATTTGTGTTACCAGGTTACTGCGCTGCTTCTACGCCAAATAGCAGTTGATCCATCATAATCTGCAATGCAAACGTAAATGTAGTCATTATCCCAAGCAATCATTCCTTGCTTGTCACCTGCTGCACCGGATACTGCTGTTGGTGTCTTGCTCGTTGCAATAATCAATGAATTATTATTAATTTTGATATTGCCATACACACCACCATTATCAATAACAACATCACTGTTGCCATCTACCGTAATAGCTGCATATACTTCATCAAAATTATCATTGATCTTATCGAATGCAGTTCTTAATTGATCACCAGTGCCATCATTAGCACTCGATCCAATGTTCACTGTTTGTTTTGCCATAAATTCACCTTATGTTTTCACATATTTATGCATTATAGCAATTGAAATCCTTGATCAGTATTGTAATAAAGTGTGCGTCCAGTAACCAGATGCTCGCATTCTGCGGGCGCACTCACAGTTACTCCATTGATTGTGTAAGCAAAACAGCCGCCATAATGCATATTAGAGCAATTATCGTAATGAAACTCTACGATATTGTCATTTAGACGCATACGCAAACAAGGTTCCTTATTTTGATCTTTACAAACAGATATAATCTGTTTTATTGCTGTTTGGTCTAGTGTCATACTTAACCCTCCATTTCAAAAGAGTGTTAAGTATTTATTTGCGGCGAGTTACACGCCCTTTGTTTAGATCGTATGGACTAACTTCAATTTCTACGTCATCGCCCATAAGCACTTTGATATTGTTCTGTCGCATACGTCCGCTGATATAGCCAATAATTTCTTTACTAGTTTCATTTAAGCGAACACGTACGGTTGCTCCTGGTAGAACCTCTACCACTGTTCCTGTTAATGTAATGTTGTCGTCTTTTGCCATATATTATCTACGCATTTTGGAAATATCTTTTGCATGCTGGTCATCAATTACTGGAATAGCGTTGGATTTATGCATTGTAGCAATTCCTTTAACTAATGTTCCTGTGTATTTCATGGGTTCTGTTTTAGTAACAAAATTTCCACGTAAATCCACACTCGGAATATCTATGTTATTCCGACAATACCGTTCATTGCTAGGACGATATTCTGTTTGCGTGTAATGTTTACTTATCTGTTTTGCACACACAGGACTTTTGCCGTGTACGTAATCGATATATTGATCAAGCGTTAAACGCTCGGAATGCCTGTGTTGTTGTTTCAAACGCTTGTTGTATTCGCGATGTTCTTTAATATAACGCTCGTAGTCGACGCGAGTAATTTTACGTTTACTCTCGGCGACTCGAGTAGTTGTCATGCCTTTAACAAGATGCATTGTCATTCGTCATCTACCTTTTTAGCTAGTGTCCAAGTACCGTCTTCATTGTCGGTCCATTGTAACACCGTTCCTAACCCCCAGTCAAGCTCTTGTAAAATTTCTTCAGTGAACTCTAATACAAGTTCACCAGTATCTGGGTCTTCGACAACAGGTAGAGTATAACGAGACATATTACATTGCGTCTTTTTCAGCAGTAATTTCTGCACGACGAGTTTTGGCGAGCTTGGTAATTTCCATTAGTGCTTTACGGGCACGAGCTGCTGCTGCCTTAACTTTCTTATCTGCAAACTTTTCATTTTCTGCAATGTATGCTTCGTATGTTGCAATAATTTGTTCATGGGTAGTCATTGTATAATCTCCTATGTTACCACCACAACATAGCCACACCAAACCCAAATACATTTACAAAAGCAAAGTAAGCGGTTAGTAGCATTGGCCATGCAAGTTCTCTACGATAGTAGCCATAAATCCCAAACAAACTACCAACAAAGAAACCAGGATATATGTATCTCATATCCGGATTATCTGCTGTGAATGCTAGACTTAAACTGGCACCTACTGTAAAGATAAATGAAAGCATTTCATAATAGAATGCTGTGCGATCACTATGATAGCTTTTCTTTAAGAATGTTACTGCTCGTTCCATTAATGCATCGTTTGATCTGCTGATCGCAAATCAATACCAGTTATATTTTCATAATCATTAAAAAAATCATCATCAAATGCAACGAGAAAATCATCATATTGAGAACAAACTTCTTCACTAACGCTGAACAATCGCATCATGGCGCCCATGTTAGCACCTTCAACTATACGGCTTTCGTATAGAACGCCCATGACGCGAATAATTGATTCGTGGATAATGGTCTCAAGTTGATCGTTATAAAACATGCAGGTTATTTAGTTACTGAATTTCCCATTGTGACATATCCAGATAATCAAAGTTTGTATATCCTGGTACTGATGCATTAACACGACGAGCAGCAATGTCTAAAACACCATTAGAAGATTTTAAATGTTTTACAAACAGGTGTTTCAGTGGATTTTCAATGTCAAAACTTAATTTATGCAAAATCTGATCAGAATCAACAAACCAATACTCATGGTTTTTGATATCCTTAGTATTTTTCTGGGTGTGTTGCACAAAAGACAGTGTATATGTTATTGGTTCAGCCAGCATGTTTAAGGAATTGTATTTGCGTTTAAAATTGCTTTCAAACTTGGTATGATAGTTTTCATGCAAATGATCCATGGCAAGATCATATTCATAGAACTCCGGAAGTTTTATCATGATCCCCTGATCATCAACTGCAATTTGGTTAGGTTTATCAGATGTCACGAACTGATATACCTTGTTCTGAAAGTGACTGACCTGATGACCTGTAAGGCGACGCACCATGATGCGATCACGATAAAACTTCCGAATATCTTGCGCACGAAGTAAATGAAAGTCACTGGGAGTAACTACGTCATCGTCGTTGCCCATAAGCACATCATTCCACTGCATACCTACAGGAATACCATCATCCTGATATTCGGTATTGGCTAAGAAATATGCCAGGATATCCTGGTCGGCTTCGATGATGGTTGGTTCAGCAAAGTCGTCCAGGAATCCTGAAGTATCACCTTTTGCGTGGTATACCTGAATGGGCATCAGGAATCCATTTCAAAAGATTGGATACTGTCAATACGGAAAGAACGGAATGCCTTCTTTTCCATATCAAACACTGCCAGTACATCTGGATTTTCCTTACGTGGAGTTGTATTCACACGTGCTTCAACAACTGGCAAGTGTTCTGGCAACAGGGTTGCCTTCATAACACGTTTAGTGCCATCCTTCTTGGTGAAGGTTACAGTAGCAATGCCCTTGCTTAACTTGTTCTTGAGCGTAGTCTTAGTCATTTTCTTCATAATAGACTCCTTGGTAAATTCGAGCTAGGCCCCATTGCCTAACTCTTGTGCATATTATACGACCATTAAGTCTGAATGTCAAGCCCAGGTAATCTTGGCCTTTTCATTGCCCTTGTCGGTACAATCATCGTAGCGAACATTCAGTCCAGTTAGTGCGCTTACATTTTCAGCTACTTCATTCAGGATGCTGGTATTCAAATCGTATCCTTCGATAGGACCGTGCATATAATCTACAATGGCAAACAATGCAGAACGATGGATGCTCTTGCGGCCCTTCATGATTGATTTTACGACTGCATCTTCCATGGTATGGATACGCATCTTACGAGTCATTTTAGTCTTGGACATTTTAAGTACCTCAATTTGTTTATGGAAAGTAAAATATAAACGGTTTTTCAACCGGTGTCAACCACTTTTTTGTTGTATTTCTACAACAAATTAGTGTAGTGTGCGGGAAATCTGCCAAGTATATGCACGATTCCCTTCATCAAACGCGACATTTGCTACACGATTTGGACTGCCACACATTGCAAGCAGAACATTTGCTGCGTCTACAAGCTCTTGTGGGTTGTCTTCAAAATGTCTGAGTTCTTCAAACCATAGTGTTTCCAGTGCATCTGCTTGATAACGCTCAAGCCCGTATGCAATGGTGTCAAAATCAGTTGCTTCGCTTACATAATCCATGTTATGCCTCCTGCTTTTCGGCAATTTGGTTAGAAATAATGTGCAATCCTAGCGTAACAAACAGCAATGGAATAAAAAGTACGGCTGCTAGTACGTGGATCCAAATCCATTTGGTACGGGTTTTCATTACAAGATATCCACATGAGCATAACGCTGTTCTACTCGTGCAATACGCATTTCGTGTGCTAGTGCTTGTAGATGTGCGTACTGTCCTGCTGCTTCTTCACGCAATCCATAACGCTGTGCATCCTGCATATAACGCAGAAGCTCTGCTGCTTGTTTATTAAGGTTGATCATGCTGCCTTCTTTTCGAGGATTTCCTCGACTAGTTGCTTGTGATACCAATTAGCATCATCTTCAAGACGCTCGATGTATGAATTGCGATCTTCTTCTGAAAGACGGCCTAATGCGTAGCCAAACATTCCAGCAAGGCGACCAACAACAAAAGTATAATCACCATGGTATGCTTTTGAAGCATTCATCCAATCAGTAATCAACTGCTCGATTTCTTTTTGCTTATCGTAGTCAATCATGGTATTCTCCTTACTTGTGGTTTTCGCGCATCTGAGTTTTAAACTTAGCGTCATCATACGCTGCCCATACACCAATACCAAACAGCGAAGCAAACAACACAATAATAGTCGCTTCCATGCTGTTTACTCCAAACAACCATTGAATCAAATGATTCAATCCGATAATGAATGCTGCCAACACAAAAAAGATAGCAGTATACTTACTAACAGTCTTCAACATAATTTTTGCAATTTCCTTATTCACAATAAAATCTCCTTATACAATGTTTCCGTAATAAAAAATAAACACAAGCGGCAATACAAACAGTATTTCCATTTTACTTGCCTGCCCAACGAGGAGCACCCATTACTTTGCCGTACATGGCTTCAAGAATACCACGTGCTTCGTGTGAGCTGCTGGCGCGAACCTTCTTAGCAACAACTTGCTTGGTTCCGCCCATCTTGATTTCAACTAGGCCTTCATACAGTGCGTCGTTCATTACAGTTCTCCTGTTAGTGAGCGGGACCTATTTCCCTTAGCTCATACAAGTATTATAGACGAACCGATCAAAAAGGTCAACCATATTTTGTGAACTTTTTCTAAAAGATTTCTATAACCCATTAAAAAATTCTGGGCAAATTTGTTGTTTTAAAACAACAATTTAGAAGGTTTTGTATCCTAAAATTCCATCCACTGGAATCGTTAGTTCTGGGACTTTTATAAGAATATTAGTATATTGAGATAAGCGTTCAACCCACCAGGATTCGGGTTTGATTGTACAATGCGGATTTTCGCCATTGGGTAACACTAGACGAGCTTCACGAGTACAAATAGTGATAATTAACTTTTGAGAATATGAAAAAAGGTCGTCAAAAAACTCAGGCAATTCTTCTTCAGGAATATGTTCTAAAACATCTGTGCAAATTACCAGATCCATTTTTTCTGTGGGTTTTTGATTTCTATTTTCTACCGATGGATCATAATAATATGGGCTCTTAATTCCGATCATTTCTAGCAGGTTGCTCTGCCCACACCCATAATCCAACACGCTCACTGCATCATGGGGTATTAATTTAGAGATTGCATTTCTTTTATTCTCTGAACTAAAACCATAACGTTCTTGATTATGTAATTGCGTGTATTGTTCTGTATATTTTCCCATGTTAGGCAGCCAGAAAAAAAGGCTCTGGACGAGCCTTGTGCTTTGCTTTCCGTGAGTATTTTGTTCGATCTTTGTGCGTCGCTGGCTTGTTGAACTCATTCATAAACCGAGCAACCGGATTTTTTTTGCGTTCCTTTTTCATTTTGGTTACCTCGTTGTTTACTATATTTAAGCAATTATGGCGCAGGGACAAGGGATCGAACCTCAATCTCTGGGTTTGGAGTCCAGCGTAATGCCATTATACCATCCCTACAAAATAAATTGCCCATTCTAGCAGCGTCCTGCTAGCGATACCTGTCCATTCAGGTCCCAGTAGTGCGCATGTGTTTCCAGAGGCGTTGGGGGCTTCTATACCCTGGTTGCTTGCAAGCAGAGGCAGGTCCTGGGTGTTACGTATTTAATATAGGCAGATTATTGTCATGCCCAAGACACTTAAAGTACAACGGTAAACGTTTCGAACCGTAACCTGACCCGCGGAAGCAGTTCCGGAAAGTGTCCGCATATATTTTATTAAGTGGCTGTACTTTAAGTTTTTGTATTATACTGGGTGCTAGGCTGTTTGTCAATCATCAAGTAACGCATTTGACATTGCCCGCAATTAAAATCGGGTTTCATAATGCGTTCGCGCAGTTCTGCTTCTGTAGGGTAATCTTCTTCTCTGATATCCCTACATTTACATACTACCATGGCATCATTCCACGCATCATGCCCATTGGCGAAAAACGATTACGTATGCTACCAACTTGATAATTCATAGCATCCATCTGATGATTTAAATGTGCAAAGTTTTGGTTTAATCCAGCAGTATTGATATTCATGCCGTCCATTTGTACTCGAATAACCTGCATATCAGTTTCAATTTGAGTCATTGCTCGACTGATATTGTGTAGATCTTTGCTGCCCTGATCAAAAGCACGGGTCCACGATTCCATGTGTTGATTTACAACGACGCCAGCATAAACGATAACTCCTGCTACAGCGATTTGTGCTAGGCTCTGTAGCCACCCGCACCATTTGGTGGAGCATGCCTTTCCATTGTTACAACTCATGTTTTATTTAGTGTTTCCCCATCTAAGACTAAATGCTACAGCATCATGCGAATCTTCAAAGTAAAAATGATATTCGCAATCCTTAAGGCTAAATGAAGTTTGATTGATTCGATATTCGTATTCTAGATTGTTCTGGCACCATTCCATGCAATCGTCGAGTAGCCCTAGCTCAAGCACAATATCAAGTTGGTGCGGAAACTTTTCAGCAGCAAACCGATCAAACTTGTCTGAATATTCTATGTAAGGGTTTAATGTTTCCATAATTGTTGTTCTAGATCTGCTACTCGTTTGCGCAAACTGTAGTTTTCTGCTTCTAGTTTACGAATAGCACGATAAAGACGTTTTGCTTCGAGATCGGTTGCGTCTGGCACGGTTAATTGTTTGGCAGTTTCTTTCATGCCTTCATAATAATCCAGATTTGATTCATAAGCACGTTGCCATTGATCTGGATACAGTTCTTTTAATTCTTCGCAATCAACACATCCGTCGTCGTTTAAGTGTAAACGTCCTTGCTTGATATCTGCTTTAAGCAGTTTAGGATGGATGTTTAGCTTCTTGGCTGCTTTGTGTAGATATAAATGCATTTAAATCTTTCTCATCCTGATCATTTCTTATATTATATACACGAACATTCTGTCTACTGGCACATTCTATTGCTTGCCCAGTTCCACCGGTATTTTTGGTTCGTGTCTGGTACGTATTGCACCCATCTTCAGTCCAACAAATAACAAAATGTGTCAACTCATTTAAGTTCTGACCCATTACCTGTTGCACATTGCGGGCTTGTTTTTGTTTCTGATCAATATCTAACTGGATCCAGTCTGGTCCATATTCTGACGCAGCTCTATCAAATACCTGTTCAGAAATTAAATATAATTCTGAATCACTATCATTAAATCCAGCATATGGCAGAAAGATTTCTTTCAATCCATTGGCTCTGTTGCATCCAGATTCAAAAGCACTATCGGCTCCTGGTGCCGCGCCACTGCGCAATACGTATCCTAACCTTGCCAAAATTTCACCATAATGCTCCATTTTGGCAAGTACATCTACAGGAGTAAGTTTTGCACCTATGCCTGTGTAAATTTTCATTTTTTGCAATCCCATATTACACAATCTTCATCAAGTTCTGCGCTCCAAATCATTAGTCGATTATATGCTGGATATAGCCACCCCCAATCAAACCAATACATCGGAAACGAAATCCAATGTCCTAAGTAGTATGCAATGTATGCTATCATTAGTTTCATTTCTTTGTCCACGTAGTTCTGTGTCGAGGGCTACAATCAGCACGAAACTCTGACAAACTCATGCGTGTATATTCCGTTAAATGCGCAGCGCATTCTTTTGCTGTAGGGTATTCCTCATAAATAGCAATAACACCGTTAGGTGCTACTACTGTAAAAACCCAAAATATAACTGAAGTCATCATGACATACGTTCTCGAATCTCTTTTGCTAGTTCTGGATTTGTTTCTTCACAAATACGAGCGCATTGCTCGCGTTCAGCGTTAAGCAAGTCTTCTACTTCTGCTTTTGTATATACTGCCCAATCCATTATTCGATCTCCACAAACCCACCGTCCTTTACTTCAAAGGAACGAATCATACCATTCGCACGAACATAGGCACGACCACCATCGATCATATTACCATTCTTCATCATTCTAAAGTCATGTCGGTGCTGAGAATAAACCAGATCACCATTCAGGTCTTCGACCATAGCAAACTCTTTACCTTCAATGCTATCAGCGTTGGTGATCATTAGCATTGCTTCGTTATTGCCACTGAGATCTGGTTTTGAATACAGACCGAAGTACCGATTACCAAACTCAGGATGCGGAGTTTCACGATAGAAGATGTCCATAGCAAATGCTTCATTGTCCAAAGCAGAGGTGCAGACATACTTAATTGGAACACCATCCCGCTCAGAGTAATGTTTGATTATAAGGTCACGATCATAAATTGGATTATGCTGAATGTTCATTTTGTTTGCTCTGTAAAAAGATTTTAAGGGTGCGTCCGCCGTCTTGCAGACTGTATTGTACTGCGCCATTAACTCGTGTGTTTACATACGCACGTCCAGTTTCGTCAATAACTTCTACACGGGTGATTCCTGGTACATCTTCTAGGGTGTCAATTTTATTGGTATTCATTATACAGCCTTTAGTGATTCTGCGGTGATTGCTTTAGCGAGTTCAATATTAAAGTCTTGTTCGTCTGTTATAATGTATGTAGTGTAATCATACTCATGCCGATGTTTATTAAACATACCAATCTGTACAACACGCCCGCCAACAGCATTGTTTACCTGAATCTGTAAACCGTTGCGGTTGTTAGTTACTTCTGTCAAAGAGATGCTGTTTTTTTGTTTACGTTCAGCAGCACGATTCCATGAGTTTTCGCATCGTCGATCAAACCAATTTTGCAGCCACTTCATTTTGTTTTTTCCATTGTTTCGAGTAAGTGATTGTTTGCTTGTGAAATTCTCACAGCCATCCAACAGAATGCCCATACCATAGCAGCCGCACCCCAAATACCACCAACCCAAGAAAATGCTACCGGCCAACTCATTCTGCTGACTCCTTTGATAGTGTTGCTAATAGCACATAATCATCATATGCTTGACAAACTGCTGGATTAGTTAATTGCTTTTCTGCTTCTGCTTGAATAGCGTCAAGGATCTTTCGTGCCACATCCATGATGCTTAAACTGTTAAGCATACCCAGTTCGTCGCCCATCACTTCCCTAAACCGTTCCCAAGCCTCACGCTGTTCTTCGGTAATGGGTTTTTTAGCGGGTCTTGCTAGTGTGGCTTTTTGAATAATATCAGCCAACTTGTTTTCCAGTGCTAGTGTCGCGGCCGCAAACGGAGCAACAGCAGGATCTACATTATAGCGTCTGCTTTGTCCGCCTCGTCTTACAACCGTAAGATGTGAGCCATATGGAAGTGCGTCCATAAGGTCTCGATCGTATTCTTCTACAGGCACATACTCGTTGCCTTGCTTGGTATAATATACTTTACGCACCTTCTTGTTCCTTGAGTACACGATCAATTTCACTGCGAAGAATGTTTTCAATATGTTGATTAAACGTAATATCTTCTTCGTGTGCTTGTTTCATCAATGTGTATATTGTACTATCGGGCAAGTCCAGTGTCAAGTCTTCGCGTCCATCTGAGTATTCGCCATCAAGCCAGGCGTCTTCTGCTTCTTCTGACAGCAAAATTTCATCACGCATTACTGCGCTTCGATAGCAGGAGAAGCATAGTGTAACATGCTCTACAACGTTTTCGCCCCGACGATTCACACCCTTGCGAGCGCAGGTGACACCGAGCCCTTCAATTTTGTCTAGTGTGTGTCCGCAAGTTGCTACAATGCTCATACTGTTTTCTCCTTAACTATTCTTCAAACGGATGAATACTGCCTTCATTATGCTGACTTTTTAAGCAGTGCTTCTTTTTGGAATTGGATAGTAGATTCCATCATGTGGCGTAGGTCGCGAGCAATCTGATCTTCAGTCATGTGATCTAGCATTAGAATGATTAGTGCTGAACCCAAGTAGCCAGCAGCATATGAGTGGCTGCCAAAGTACTGACGGCTCGCTTCTTGGAAGTTCTTAA
>Ga0208160_1000468_pt1 | contig 18949 bp, 44 predicted proteins | sample CB_VirMetaG_FD_184536 | JGI IMG/M metagenome (GOLD analysis project Ga0208160, IMG submission 184536) | Freshwater to marine saline gradient viral communities from Chesapeake Bay - CB_1504_1 Viral MetaG (SPAdes) (version 4) | ecosystem: Environmental > Aquatic > Marine > Coastal | place: USA... | reverse complement strand
CCCAAGTTCACATTCAACTGTTATAAAGGATTTTGACGGATAGACAGCCCACTTACCTTTTGTAAAATTAGCCATTAGTTAAACCCCCCCTTGTACATATTCCTTATGAGCTTCCCACCCATAACGGAAGTAATCTTCATCAGTAATACGTTGACCTGTGTAAGCATAGCGTTTCTGTTCTTCTTTATCTAGTTCACATAGGGAACCTATGATAGCTTCATCTTCTGTCTGGAGTCTATAGAATGTTTTATCTTGGTGTGTGAATGGGTTGACACTCCCAGCTTCTATGTACCTTCCCCCTTCGCGGTAATACACTTTACCCCCATCACGTAATGCTTCTGCAAATCCATTAGCATCTACTATTTGTTTCATCAACAATACTCCTGTTCTTCAAATAATCTATCTCTACGTGATTCTTCATGTGCTTCAATATCTACTTCATCTAAACACTTCTCACACCAACTCCCGTCTGGGGTGTAATCACCACAATCAGGGCAGGAGTACTCATTTATAGGTTCTTGCATTTATTCTCTCCTAATAGTTCACTAATCTCATGTGCCAAACTAACAACGCCATCAGCACACTCTATTTCATTCTTAGATTCAAGTATAATGCCATTAATCTGAGATAGTAAGGAAATCATCTTTTCACTCCTTACCTCCATCTTCCCAGCCTTACGGATAAACTCATCCATTGTCTTAAGCTGTATATACCTACCAGCAAATAAGCATAAACCAATTACAAGGATTAAGCTAATTAATTCACTCATCTCCTATTTACTCCTCATTCTAATTAATCTACCAATATATTTCCATCCACTATACACCATATACCCTACCATTGTCAATGTAATAGTCATCATTAATGTAATCCAAATTACAGGCCACAATATCATACAAAGTAATGTTGTGATGTTGTATGCTGCTCTAGAGAGGTCTGAGAACATAGAAATCATTGATAGGGTGAACCCTGTGACGAACATCCCACAGATGTATGTTATAATTAATATTGTTAACATGTTTTATTCTCCTTTATTTTAATAAACAAAAAGGCAGAATCCCTTTCTGTACGTTTACATTCTAAGATGTACTATACATGAGAGATTCCGCCTTGTCAATGTTTAATTATTAAAAATAATTTCCACACTCTGTTACTTCAAACCAAACACTCAGCCCAATATCACCATCTGGGAACATCTCAGCATCTGCTGTAAACCCGCCACTACTAACCTTACTACGTTTCCCTGTATTAATGCATTCTGTCACAGCTTTAATACAACGTCCCACAGCAGCCTCAAACAACTCAGTCTGTTCTGGGGGTCGTGGGTCAAACTGCCATGTCCAGTTTAATGCAATCATTGTTTCTCTAATACTGTGGAAGTCCAATCCACTCACCACTTTAATCACAGCTAATTTAATCTCTGTTGGTGACATATCTTTTGTAATGTTTAATTTTTGCATATCCTCTCCTCTTATTTAATTTCTAATTACCCTTAAACATCTCTCCAAGGTCTTTCCAATTATTATACGTTATATAATGTTGTCGAGCTTCCTCACATTGTGTATATGGTGTGTGAAACTTAATACACAATGTTTTATTACCCATTTGGTTTAGGAATACATTACGATCATCCAAACATACATCAGCGCGTACAAACCCCTTACTCTTTGTACTAATGAAATGGAAATCTTCATCAGCAATAAAACTAAGACTATGTTTTAAGAATTTAATCTTAGAGTCTGTATGGTTCTGGAAACAGTACGAGACAAACACAAGCTCATGTCCATCCATATACCAATTCATTATAACTTCTTTTGCATACTTTAGCAACTTAGCATCCTCATATAAATCATACTGTCTCCAGAAGTCAAAGCCATCAATGTCCATAGGAAGCTCGTAATAGCGTGTAATATTATAATCAACACGTTCATGTTGTAAGTCTTTATTGTATCGCTTCTCATCGAATGAGAGTGATTGTGCTAATAACCATGAGTGCCATTTGGGTATGATGTTTGTTAACACTAAGTCTACATCTATAGCTATGGTTCGTTGTCTAGTCATTAAACATCCCCTCCATACTTAAATCCTCAGTGACCATACCATATATAGCATCAGCATAATATTCAAGTTGTTTTAAGCTTCCATTGTTATCTACTGTGTAGTCCGCCATGTCCTCAGTAACTTCGCATGATGATAGTGGCTCTTTGAATGAAATACGCTTACTGGCATCTACCCAGAATATATGTGTAAAAACTCCTTGCTCTTTACAAGCATCAAGCTCACGCTTAGAACGCATCCCTGTGTAGATATCGCAATCTATCATAATCAACTTAGCCAATCGTGCTGGGTCATCCTTGTTGAAGTCACTAATCAATTGGAACAACTCGTCACGATGATTATGTCGCTTCTCATAACATTCTTCTAATGTTTTGTATCCATACTTCTCTTTAAATATATCAAAGATAAATATCTTAAATGCCATGTACGAAGATGGCATAGATGTTAATCCATATTTCTCTTGTAGTATTTCTGCAAGACAATCCTTACCGCTTTGAGACGTAGATATCAGAAGTATATTTGCTTTCTTTCCCATCTAACACTCCTCACCAAGTAAATAATTTAATGTTTCCCACACTTCTTCTTTATCTGTCATCTCAATTAAATGTACTAACACTGTTGCTACAGATGATTCTACAAAGCTACAATAGAGTTCTTCTAATTTGTCTTCACTTATACCAGTACATACAGACTCATTTAAAAACTTTAATGTCTCAACTTCAGCGCTACTTAACTTATCACGTATAGCCATCTAATCCTCCCATCCTGTACGTTTAATAATATCTGCAAATGCAATTGGTTTATATTCTGTGTGTTCAACACAAGCGTTAAAGTATCGTGAGTCATCAACTACCTTCTGATGTAAATGCCCATGAATGATACCAACCTTACCACGAATCTCTTGTGGGTGTATTGGACAATGAGTGAACCAAATATTACGCTTACTCATCAATCCTTCTACACTATCAAACACATTACATAAATCCACCATCTTATGATGTTCTGTATCGTGATTCCCAACAATTAATTTCTTATGTCTACAACGTAACTCTCCAATCTTACCTAACCAATAATCATCAAAGGCAATATCTCCTAGAAAATACACTGTGTCAGCTTTCTTTACATTTGTACATAACTGCTCATAAATAAATTCATGATGTTCTTCAGCAGTAGAAAACTGTGTCCTATATTTGTGTATGTTCCTATGCCCAAGGTGTAAATCAGATGTAATTAATAACCTACTCATCTAATCCTCCTTAATATTAACAGTAATACCTTTGACAATCTCTGGCATAATCAAACCGAGACTTTCTATATGTTCTTTTACTACCTGATAGTTATACATAAAGTTACTTACAAAGCCAGTATTATCCAATGCAATAAACACGGGTTCGGTGCGGCCACTATCTTCAACCTTTCTACTCCATTGTTCTTTAAGTTCAGCACAAACCTCATTGACTTGATCTTGTGTCAGCTCTCCCATCCTAATCCCCCTCATTCCAATATTCCAAATCACTCTTAATCCACTCTTCCAAACTAACCCCTGCCATACTAGCACATTCTGCATAGAATGTGATTGTTGCTTTATCCATTTGTTCAATTGACATATTTGTTACCCTCCAACTCATTTAAAAACATTACTTTGAAATCTGCTTGAATCTCCTCTTGATTCATATCAAAACCTTCACCAAAGAGTAATTCTTCAATCTGGTTTAGTTTATAACCAGACCTCCAGTATTGTTTCAGTAAACCATATAATTTAGTGTCCATATATCTCCCTCCTCCGATGGGTATACACGAATGTGTATATTATCGTATTGCAGCTTTAATCACTGTTCTGATTTTATATTTACCATGTCCATATTCACCATCAACCCATCCCTGTGCATCACTTCTACTGCGACTCTTAATAAACACGAAGTTGTCCATAGCATCCCTAATATAAAACTTACTAGGTGCTCTGAACTCATCTGATTCAAACTCGGATGCGCTCACTGTAACATGTTCAATTTCTTTAGTCAATGTATTTCTCCTGTTTAGTTATAAATTCTGAATATATCTTGCCATATCTGCAACAACACATACCTTCTCGACACCTTTAGCCCAGTCATCATTGTCTTCAGACTCATCTATAACTTCTTCTACAGTTTTATCATAACCAATACCCATACCGAAGTCAATACCACCACCTAAGTAGGTTACACGATTACTTTTATATATCCCAGTGAATGTCCACATAACGTTATCATCATTGTCATAACAGTTCCATCGGATGACATCACCTAACTTTGCTAATGTGCCATCTTTAAGTTTTAATTCTACAATCTCTGCTCCATAGAAGTCCTTCATATCAATAATTCCCCCTCTGGTCTTTATCATATTCATATAATGAATCATATAACATCTCAGACAAATGTGGATTATCTAATATCTCACTAATATCTGTCCCTTCCATCCATACACGTAATATATCCCCATCTTGATATTCAATCTTCATATCAATTGGTTCCCCTGCCAATGTACTCCAAGGGAATTGGTAGTGTTGCATCATTGTTTATTGTCCTCCTTTATTTCTTTAACTTTCTGGTGATATAACTCCATAAAATCTTCAAGGGTCGTAAACTTATAATGGCTACCATTGTGTGACGTCATGCCTCTGGATAACAAGATTTCATCACATTGGGTTTTGTACTCATTTTGTTCCTTTAGTTCACTGCTAATAAAGAGTGTGTATTTACCGTCAGCAGGAGCTTTCCATTTGAAATTACCATTTACCACCTCAACCTTATTAACCGAACACTCCGAATAAAAGGTAACATGCGTGGCATCTTCTATTAATGTAAATCCATTGTAAATCATGCCTTCTAACATGTAGACAATATGTTTACGTTCATATGCATTCATTAATCCTCCTAGCCCACCTTCGGAGAAGCGTGGGCATGTTGTTATTCATTTCTTTATTCTACATCAGTCTCAGTAAGCATGTCAATCAATTGTTTCTTGGTTAGCTTGTTTAAGTCTTCTTTGACCAGTGGTGGGATTGGTGTATGTTCTAATGAGAATAGTTGCATCTCACCTCCTGAGAATATATCCCGCTTACAAGCCACACGGATAGCTTCTTCAATATCACAACCAGTGTCTAGTGCACAGAGTGCGTACTGCTTACCGCTGCCTATCGCGGCACACTCCCCGCTTATAGGGAATACAGAGTTAGTGCCATAAAACTCATATATCTCGCCAGTATCATATAAGACAAGGGCAATAAAGTCCTTCTCCACCATATCCTCTGGCATGAGGATATCTAGGAACGGGAATGCCTCTGATGCTGCTTGGTGTTCCAGTTGGGTTGTGAACCAATCTTGGAATTTCAGACTACTCAATGCTGAACCAGCACAACCTACCAGACAACCCCCTATTCGTTTTATTTTAACATAATCATCAGACTCGATAAAATCACCGCTGGTGCAACGTGAGTCCGATGCCATTTCTAAACCTTTAACTACGATTGTTGTCATATATTCTCCTTGTTATAATCCGTGTGTTGGTGAGTATTGGGCACCTAGGTCATTCATCCTATGTATCATTAATTCCCTACATTCACAAGCCATGAAGAATGCTAATTCGTCTCCTAGTTTTTCTACGTTAAATGCTTTAGCACGGGATTTCCCTGTGGTAATATCATACCAAGTTGTGATATAGGAAACGTTATTATACCTGACACCGTTTACACCAGTCTTATTATCTGACCTAATACCTTGATTAGAGGCTTGTTGGTGGTCTGTAGCCCATCTCATATTACCTTTAAAATAACCTATAGTATTATCTACCCTGTCTATTGAGTACTTTTTCCCATCATTTGGGGGTTCACCTACATACTCCATAAAGGCAACAGCATCATTTATAAACTCATCCCCCATCCCAAACTTGTTATATGTGGGATAGTCTGCGTTGTTTTTATTGTAACACCTGCTTTTTATCCTTTTCCAAGTAGAATATGCCTTGCTTTTACCACCAGACTTGCCATGTGTGCTGTTGCGGAGCATTGCCCTAATCTTTCCGCATGGTTTACACATAGGGTATTCAGTACTTTTTATATCAGAGACATTGGCAACCCTATTATTACCGCAGTCACACACAAACTCCCACAATATCTTATTACCTACACCTCTAACATGGTTCCTACCCACAGCGGTTAGACTTCCAAACCGTTCTCCAGTATAATCTCTTATAACTCCCATATTACCCCCTAATTTAGTAAGCTTCTTTCTTTAGCCTTGACAACCATCTTACAGAAACCCGAACGGACAATATCATCACTTGTTGCATGTACAACTTCAACAAATTCTTCTAATTCTGGGTTGTCATATATAAAATCCTCTAACCAATCTAGTCCATTTTGACCCTTAATGTCACTCTGTGTAGAATCACCAAGTAGTATCAATTTTCCCTCACCTAGGCGGGTTAGGATTGTGTACATTTCATCGGGGGTTGTACCTTGTGCCTCATCCACAACAATTAATCCATCAAAGCTTTTACCACGTAGGTACTCCAAAGGTATTAACTCAATAGTCCCATTGTTTACGCAGTTGTCATAGAAGTTGAAACCATAGCGCTCTTTAATTACATCAATTAGTGGCATCAGATATGGCTCATACTTCTGACGTAAATCCCCTTTTAGCAAACCTAGTGTTTTACCCATACCAACACTAGGTCGGGCAATAGTGATTTTATCAAATATACCTTTCTTCAACCAATCAGTGCATTCACTCATTGTAAGGTAAGATTTACCAAAACCTGCGGGGGCAGAACATACAATAACTTTACTAGTTTTTAATGCATTGAGCATCCTTTTTTGTGCATCATTCTTAGCTACCACGGGAGATCTAACATAAGTGTGGTCATCATCCCGTACAACACGACCAGTCTCAGCTTTCTTTTCCCAACGTGCATCAACCACCTTGGCTTTATTACGCTTACCACCCTCTGGACGATTAACATGTCGGCTTGGAGTTTCACTACTATTCTTTTTACGTGCCATATCCATCTACCCCTTATAATTATTAAAAATAACTTCCCATTTACTTTTTACTAAACGTCCGTACAACCATGACCTTCTCTTCCTCAACACAATCTAAGTTATAAGCACTATCCATCCAATCCATAGCTTCTGGCTCGCCATTCTTACCACCACCGTACCAGTAAGTCCAGCCAACCCATGAACCATCTACCATTTGTGTTGCTACTTCATGACACTCATAACGTCGAGAGCTTTTAGTGGGTAACCCCGTCTCAACTTCACCTTCACGAAAGTCATATAACCCATCTACTAAGTCATCATTCTCTACTTGTATGTGCTTCATACATTCCACACCATAAACAACTCATCCATCACCTCCTGCGGAATGCTCTTAACCCGCTTAATCCCACTATCCAAATCAACCATCATAATAGCTCCTGCTTCAAATAATCCAGCAACAACATCTGCAACAATTGCTAATGTAAATAATAGTTTTATTAATAGCGTTGTAATCATAAGTAACATTTGTTTTAAATACTTCATTGTTTAATTATCCTCCTCAATTATTTCAAAATTAACATCCCATAATTTATCAATATTAGAAACCATTGATTTAACCGTTAAATCACTAAAATCTAACTTATTTTCTACTGCAACCATATATGCAACTACTAAATCTTCAATACATTTGAGTTGTTCTTTTGTAACTTTAATCTTACTCATTAATACCTCCTCATCAAATTCTGGCAGGGCATCCTCAACACTAATCCAATCGCTTTGTGTTACGCGAGTGTTCCACTGGATAACACATTCCCTCTCAGTATAACATGAGAGCATTATATCACACCCCTCACATAAGACAGACCAAGATTCTATTGCAGATCCACTTAAATGGGTGGTGTCATCTTGGAATATACTGGCTTTGCCACCACAAAATGGACAATCTTTCAATTCACTCATACCAACCACCTCCCCAATAATTCCACTTCAAACATATCCAACTGTACACTCATAACAACATCACCCACTTGCAGCAATGTGTCATACACACGTTGAATCTCGGCCTCATCTTCTGCTTCATTATCTAATTGTTCTAAATAATGTTGGCAAGCATTTATAGCTACGTGTTTTATCACTGTAATGTTCATACTAATCCTCCTTTTGTGAACGTATAGATTTAATACCAGATGAATCTTTAGTTAATTTAAATGCATCTAATAATGCATGTTTAAATGACTCGGCTGATTCTTCATCTGTAAAGAACTCTGCCGCCTGATAGGTGTCAGCGGCAAACTCCCCCTTACGGGCTGTCCACCGTACTGACCATAACTGTACTGATGTAGTCTCTTTAACTTCTTCATTTCTATAAAACCAATTCTTAAAAATCATATTAATGCCCCTTCCCACTATATAAATTCTCCATATACTCATCAACTTGTTGCTCAAGTTGGTTCGAGTAATCCTGTTCTAAATTCATTGTAACACTAAAGAAATTATTATACAACTCAGATTGAACTAATTCTAACATTGTATCTAATTCTTCTGGTGTAAACTTCTCTTGTAGTTTTGGGATGACATAACTAGATGGCATCTCTTGTTCCAAGAAGAACTTGTGGTTCTGAGATGCAACTAGGAGTGATTGTAACATCCCCATTTCATCCTCATAAGCTTGTACTTCATCTTCTGCAAGGTTTGGTTTAAGAAGGTCACCCTCAACTTCTTTAATCCCGTCACGGAGGTTTGAGAGGGTTTTATCCACACTCTCTGTGTATGCTTGGTCTAATGCTACTTTATATTTCTCTAAGTTTGTCAATTGTTATTCTCCTCTGTTGTAAAGTTTATCTGAAAGGTGTTTAGGTAAGTCTTGTACTTTATAAATAAGCACTCCTTTCTTCATTTGCATATTTAAAGGCTTAACTTCATTATATACTCCTGCTGGAAATATACTACCAACAAACTGTTTGATATTTTCAACTGATTTAACTGGCACAAACAAATCAACCATACCAAAACCATGCACGATAACACCTCTACTAATTCTAGATGACATTTCATCTTTTAACTCTTGTCCTGTCAATTGTTATTCTCCTTGGTTATTTTCTAGGCCATTGTTGGTATGGTATAATGTGTATCCCATATTTATTAGAATTATCTATCACATTATCTGATATAGCTATTTCCAAATGACACCAATCCAAATCACATTCAATGTATGGTTTCCACTGGACAACATCATCATCACTTAATTCTAACGCAAAGTCAATGTTTTTTACATAATCTACGTAAACAGTTCCATTACGTTGTTTCACTTCCACTAAGTTTGTGTAGCTTGGGGTTGTTCCTGTTGAGTTACGCCATGCAAAGTGTGTAACTATACACCCATGGAAAGTGCATTCTCCATCGTCTGCAAAATATGTCCAGTTACCGTTGCCATATTTATCCCCATTATCGCTTGCACAATAATCCCCTCGTACAAATACACAACCATCTTCTAAATAATCTTCTACCTTCTTCATTTCCCTCTCCTCTCATTCCAATTAAGACCTACAACATACCACACTTTATTATGATAGTCAAGCAATTATTTCAATATAGATTGACTTTTTCAGTATCTATGGTATAATACTAGCATAAGCTTTTATGGTGTGTCAACAACATACTGTGTTTATATGTAAATAAAATAAGGATTACAAAATGTCTAACAAGACGCTAATGATGATAGTAACTGATTCTTGGGTTAGTGTCAATGCATTTTTAAATGTCCCAGTAGGGGAAAGAATAACATTACACAACGTTGGGGTTGGTTGGGGTATTGTCCTCACTGGGAATGAACCATCTGCATCAGTAGATAGAGGGGTATTCCTCACAAACACGGATAAACCTTCTTATCAACTCTCAATACCACTTAGCTCTCCTGAAGTGTGGGTTAAATCTGCCGTAGGCGATGCTTGCTATGTGATAGCTCAGTCTGGTGACCCAGTATCATTTGAGCCTGACGGAATGCCAAGAGGTGTTATAGAAGGCCTTAATGCTGTAACATTTCAAACATACTCAGAAGTTAATCGAAAGAAGGCCACTCAGTTCTCCGCATCTCGTAAAGTCGAAGCTATAGATGGGCAGGTTTTTGATTCCATCATTCAGACTGGGACAAAACCTATTGATTTAAAGAGTAGGGAGTTTGCGTATAGTGGTTTGGGTTTGGATGCAGATATTTATGAGGGTGTTATATATACTGGTGGTGCTGCTGACCCTGTATACTCATCTAATGGTATTACAGCCAATACATTTGACTTCCAGTTACTAGTAGGTGCAACAATAACAAATATTGGCACTAAATTTGCACCTACTATATATGCTTTTGGGCAGTCTAGCCAGATATCAAGAGGGAGTCCATTATCAGCTTTAGGGAGTAATTATATACTATCTCCAAATACAGCATATTTGCTACGTTTTATATCTAATGATGTTCAAGATATATCTGCCCGTATTGAAGGGTATAATGGTTTTCTAGACCTCCCATTAACAATTTTTTAAATTAAATGGAAATATAATAATGGTAATTGCTTACATCAATATATAAAATATAACCCAACTCTATACTAAACTTTTAACCTAATAAAAGCCCTCCTCAGTTAATTCTGGGAGGGCTTTTTCATGTCTAAATGTTTACTATATTCCACATATCAACTAAAACCCCCTCTCAACCTCCTAGGAAGCCCGTGGTGAGGTTTTATCAATATATCTACATCAATTGTTGTGTTTGATATTATTGTGGCTTAGACGGCTTCTTCCCAATAAAGGCATCCCAGAAGTCTGCCCATGATAAATAGTGATATTCAATTCTCTTGTTCATTAGGTATTCAGAATAGCCTGTCTTACCAGCAGCAGCTCCAATTGCATACCAGAACTCATGCTCATCCATTATTTTGATATCCATTTAATCCTCCTATTAAATCCCACTCATATTCTTAATCACTGTCCCTTTCGGCACAACAATACTCTGCTTCACAAAGTCACAACGGTCAACCTTCATATCTATAACATTCCACCATAACACTCTATATATTGCATGTTCCTCATAACAGGTAAACTCCTGAACAAATCTTCCTGTATCTTTTAGTTTATCATCCTCAACAATGTAAGCACCATTAACCACCTTAAAATCTAAGTATGTATTCTCACTTACACGCTCACGTAATAAGTAGAATGTATCCTGTCCAATTGTCCCACTAAAGAATAAGAAGTTTCCTGATATGCTTCCGTTTATCTCTTGTTGTGGTGGGGCTACAGATACCAGTTCTCGTTCTTCTACTACTGTTGTGTGGTTAACATCCTCAGACTCACCATCAACTCCATAACAGAAGAATAGTACAAACAGTACTACAGCTATAAATTGAGGCCTATTGTCCCAATCTGCAAATATTATGATAAATATAGTACATAATATAAGAAATACTGCAAACGATATTAATTCCATTATTTTCTCCTATTTAGATATCCAAGACTTGTCACGTTCTTGTAACAATATTTCCATATAAGCTAATGAATATGTTTCATTCTCAGGGATGCTTCTATCCCCCTTCAGATAACGTTCTTCAAAATAGCTAACATCTGTCCCAGTAAGACTACAGACTTCCATAGCACGTTGTATAGCCTCATATGGGCGTATATATTTGTCTGCCAATACTTGTGCCATATACCAAGGGAAATCCTCCTTGTCCACATCACTCAATACTTTAATACTGTGTGAGTCATATTCTTTAAATTTATCATGTGTTTCATCTGACATGATACCAGCATTGTGTAAACCGTCTGCTGTCTTTAATATTGATTTTGTAATATTACTCATTGTCTTCTCCTTTAATTATAGGGAACCCAAAACTTTTATAATCATCCTCTGTCCACGTCTCATCTGTTTCTTGTGGCACCACTACCTTCTCCATTACAAATGGTTCAGTCATATCAAGCACATCCTCAATCTTGCATAACAAATCATTTGGTGTGTTATCTCGATTACATAAGAACCCTTGTAATTCAATTAGAAGTTCTTTCATATCTGGTGCCATTACAATTAAGTTTGCATGTTCTGACCATAGCTCACACACATGTTCTCCCTCTGAGTCTAGTATACTTTCCTTAAAGCAACAGTGTGTTGGATTCTCATTAATTACCCATCCTTTTAAACTACTCATTTCCCTGCCTCCATTACCATTAAAAATACAATAGCTGCTGCACGTAAAGCCTTGCTATTATCGTTAAACTCGCTGATAACAGGATTTTGATGCTCACTATATCCTGTAGCATCACCAGTGTTTGCGCCCATGCACGGAGTGACTACAATGTTATTTTCTAAAATAATAGGCCACATATCAGCAGGGTTGTTGCAGTAGTCTAACGTTACAGTATCACCTCCAAGACGATTACATCGTACCATGATCCCATTTTGCTCATAGAATCCGAAATAGGAAAATCCAAACCACTCAGCAATGGCTTTGTTAATTTCAAAATCACTCATTTTATAATATTTACTCATTGTTATCCTCCTTTAATTAAGCTAATTATTTCTTCTGCCCTCTCAACAGTATCAACACAATGCCCACCACCATAATGTAGGTCACTGGATGTAAGGCCACCAATAAGGTCTGACAGAGCTTCACGTAGCTTTAAATTATCAAGCTTAATTTCCTCCACTTCATCTGGATTTAGATAACCCAACTTATGTAGTGCAGTTTTTACATCTTCCTCTTGTAATTGTATCACTTGTCTAGATATTTGACTGGCATATTCAGTTCTTAAATCATCAGACATAACACTAGACTCAATCATCTCCTTATTATACTTCGTATTAACATAGTATTTATTCTCCATTAACCCCTTCCTCCATTATCTCAGCTAATAATATTTGTGCGTCCACCACACTACTATAATTCAACATTCTAACATCTTTATCACTTCTACGTCTATTGTATTTCATCCTCTCACTATTCACCTCTATAATGGCCTCTGAAAGCTCCGTAGAGAGGTTTTCTATTGTCATGAGTAACTTTGGTAGTAGTGAGGCAAGTTGTTCGTTAGACAGTGTTTGAGTAATTGTTGTGTACTTATTCATAATCATCTTCTTTCCCTATATATTCAACTCTGTCTAACAATGAAAGTGCTTCTTTCAGATCCTGAACCCTAACCAGTGCATTCTGTAATTCACTCTTAGCATCTCGCTTAGCTTGGTCTACCCAAGCATTATGGCTTTTACTCCAGTGCATACTATATATCCAATCATTATTAATAAGGTCTGCTAGTCTGCTTTTTAATGAGACTGAAATCTCCTTTCCCATAAAATATGATCTATACTTATACTCATAGTTCGCCTCATAAGGACTTATTGTTTTATCATTCATTGTTTGTCACCTCCAGCTAGTTCTAATATCTCTTCTGCACGTTCTAAACTCAAACCCTCACCGTAATGAAGTTCACTAGCACTAAGTCCATCCACAACGTCTAGCAGTGCCTCTTTTAGTTGGCGTATTTTATTCAACTGCCAATTAATTTCTCTTTGTTGTTTCTCATACGTGTTGCTAGTATAAGACAGTGCATATTCAATTCCATGTCTAAAGCAATCTGACAACTGGCTTGGTTTTCCAATTGGTAGTCTATGTACTTCAAGACCTGTTCGTTCTAATGTAGTCAGTTCTACTTCATGTAAACTCATATTGTTTCCCCCTCATATATTTATCTTCTCATCTTAATTAACTGACCCCCATCTTACCACACCAATTCTTAATGTCAACACATTTATTCTTTGACATATTAAATAACATGTGTTATTGTATCTCTACCAATTAACTTAAGCGATGTATATAAATATAAGAGAGGAGATAACATATGGAGGAATTCATGTATGAGTATGGTAGATGGTTAGTGTCAGAATGGTTTACAATGGTGTGTGTTGTGTGTATCATAATTGGCTATGTAACTAGTAGTAAATTGATTAAGAATTACTGTGAAGGGACGGCTTTGGTTTGGTTCATTTATGGTGCTATTTTAGTATCTGTGAATATGTAAAACTCAAAGCTGAGAATTCGTTAAACTATTCAGTCATACCAAGGGCTGTAGAGCATAAATAAGTTCTGAGACATACACTAGTGTATATAATAGTGGTATACAATTATTATTCTATTGAGTCTTTATAGTTAAATACACATATAATTATGTATCATTAAGGAGGTGATATGGGAGAAGAAGATACACTGAAGATGGAGTGGTTAAGAAGAGTATATTATAAACCAAAGTACATCTTCAAATTAAGACAAGAGATAGAATCAAGATATAAAGAAATGTATGGTGTTAAGAACATCTCTAAAGCACAAGATGCTATTGATGCTGTTTCCTTCACTCTCATAAGAGCATTCAAATATAAGATGGATGGTTGTTATTTCTCTTATCACCCATCTAAGTATATTGGCAATGTAACTGTGAATGGTGTTGCTGTTAAGAGTGGTGTGGGGTACACTGGTGTGATAAATATTCTAAAGATGCTGGAGACTGAGGGTTTCATATCAATATCTATTGGTGGGATGATGGGAAGGGATAAGACTAATAGCTACTTCATCTTGACTGACTCTGGTGTAGAGTGGATAGAGTGTTTTGATATTAAGCTCCCGAAGAATATACCGATAAAGAGTAGTGTGATAGAGATAAAAGATAACAGTAAAAATAATATGTCATTTAAGAATACTAAGGAGCTTACTATAATGAGAGAATGGGTTACTGAATACAACACAATGATGGCTGACCATGAAGTGTTGGTGGAATACTTACCATTCCCTATTCATATGGTGCGTAAGTTCATTAGAGAGTCTTTAGATTGTGGTGGGAGATATTATTACACTGGCCTTAGTGTGCAGACTGTAGAGGCTTATAAGCGTAAAGGCATTCTGATTGATGGTGAAGCGACAGTAGAGTTAGATTACAAGAGTATGCACCCAGCAATCCTAGCTGAGTCTAACGGAGTTATCTGGACTAAAGGATTCGACCCTTACAGATTAGATTATAGTGTTATGGCTATTGATATAGAAGCTCTGGATGCATATAAACTCACTATCAACCCAACACACAACCCAATACGTAATCTAGCCAAGCTTGCATTGATGTGTGCAATCAACTGCAAGAGCAAGAGACAAGCATACGCTGCCCTTAAACATAAGTTTGAAGATGATGTGAAGAAGAACATTGAAGACCAGAAGTATTATGGCATACTTGAGTTTGAACCTAAGATGTTATATGCCAACTTAGCGGATAATAATGTAGAGATAGCTAAATACTTCTTCACTGATACAGGGGTTAAGTTACAACGTGTGGATAGTGACATTGCAGAATTTATAATGAAAGCTTGCATTCGTCAGGATATCCCTGTATTGTGTATACATGATTCATTCATTGTGAAGCGTAAACATCATGGTGAGTTGCACAAGCTTATGAAAGATGGGTGGGTTTTTAGATTGGGAACTAATTTTAATTGTTATGTAGAGGAGAAGTAAAATGAAAGATAAAGAAACGAGAAAGTTCTTATTTGAATATAGCGGCAGGTGTGCATACTTTGAGTATTACACTGGGTATTGCGATAATAAGCTTTCCTCTTACCTGACACTTTGGGAGGGGGATGCTGGTTATGATTTATGTCTGAGTATATTAGAGCTGCACTTTATGCAGAATAATGTTGACATTAGAGTGCTTGGTAAATAAAACCTAAAGTTTAACTAAATACACTATTAATCATAAATAGCTTGACATTCGGTAGATAGTGTATTATTGTACACCAATGAACTAACTTAAAGAGGAGAAATAATATGCTAATTAAATCACTATGTGGACAACAGTTGCATATCACACAGGATACAACATTTGAGTTTATCTCAATGACAAACCATTTTGCTAGTATTTGGTGGTTCATAGGTTGGGCTTTAATATTTTACCCTGTCATTATATTATTAATCATTATGGGGTTGACAAGCAAAGCGTATGTGTGTAAAGTTGGTGGTGTGGTTGTGACATTGAACCAACAGCAATATAATTCAATTGTGATGTTAAATAATAAGAAGGGTTGATACAACACGCTTGAGTATAGCCACAAGCTCCTAGGAAGCTCTCTAAGACGTTAACACACCATCGTGTATGAAAGTGTAGCCATTAACTAGTTTAAGTGGCTTAGAGAGCGATACAGGAGTTCCTAAAGGAACGTAGATAATATTAAATGAGGAGAATATGATGAATAAATATCTTAAACGTGTATTAGACTTCCTAGGAGTTGACCCTAGTATTGATAACACCAAAGAAGTGACTGAGCAGGAAGTTAAAGTAGAAGACAATATTCAAGAGCCAGTAATTAGTTTTATTAAATGTTTTAAAGCAAACCCGAAGCGGTTTGTGTTTAGATTAGACATGCGTAGGTTTGAGTATGTCATGATAGATAAATTAACAAAGGAGGTATTTGTATATGATACTGAACACTCACATACCATAAACCTAAACAATTCAAATTTTCTAGCAAGGGTACTTCAAGTCCAATATATAAAAGGTTTAGACCTCAGCAGAGCTGAACTTGATTACATAGGAGATAATATAAGGCCTGTGATATTATCAAGAATAGATAAGAAGAAATCCATTACAGAGGTGCGTAAGAATAGAGCTAATATCAAGAATAGAGAACGACTAACCAACATATACAAACAATATTAAATAAATCTAATATACTACTTGACAGAATCAAGAACCTAGTGTATAATAGCTTTATAATAACAATAACAGACAAGAATAGGATAGAATATGTTTAGATGTAAATGCTGTAATCGGCATCTCTCAGATAGTGAAGCATTTGCTGAATACGAGAACAAACAGTTAGTTGGGTTATGTAATACATGTAACATCCCATATAATCCAGAATGGGAAGGTATGTATTATGAGACAGGTCATGTTGAATACTCCACACAGGGTATGACAGCCCCATTATCTGAACGACCATCTGGTAACTTTTATTATTCATATTTTGATTGATAAATATTACCAAATCAGTACATTTAGCTATTGACAGATAACGTTTTATATGTTATACTTACAGCACGTAGTAATTAAGAACATTAGACTTTATAAAAGTCAAGGGTTATTTAAGCCCTGTTATAATAGAGGTATTTAAATGACTTACGAAACAACATTTGATATTTATAACCCAGATGGTATGTATGAGATAGGTTCAGATGAACATGAAGACTATTTGAAACGTACACCAAACCCAGAGTATCCCAACCGTAATTTGAAAGGGACTTATTTGAAAGGGTTTTCTGGTAATGCTAAAGGTAAGAAAAAGAATTCTAAATCTAAACTATCTAAACAGAGTTTAGTGACATTCCTTCGAGGGAATGGAGTTGAAGCATTAGAGATGGCAGCTAAGGTGATGAGACAGTCCTACAAGAAAGGGGATTTGAATACAACACTACGAGCTTCTATGTTTATTGCTGGAGAACATATTAAGTTTATCATCAATCAGGAAAAGAATGAGCTTACTGCTGAGATAGCCAAGACTAAGGCAAAAGCGAACGAAGAGAGCGATTGGGATGATGACGATAAAGAAGACTACAGCGACAAGGTGGTGTTTAAGACATTCACTAAGGCTGTAGGAGAAGAGTAATTAAGGAGCTAATTAAGCATGGCAACATCAAGAGAAGATGCTAAAGTCATCCTCAAGGTAAAAGAAAAGAAGCAGCTTTCTAAGCAACAATTAGAAGAATTGAAGAAGGCTGCTTCCAAGAGTAGTTTTGAAAAGTTAAAAGATTTATAAAGGATTAATACCGTGAACTTTAATCTTGTGCGGGAGCAAGACCTCGTAATTTCCCGTTAAGGGTTGAGTTTGACACACGAAGGTTCAAATCCTTCCACGGTAATCAATTGGTGTGTTTAGGATTATGGCGGGGTTAATACCTACATACGTACAAGTGGTTCGAGTCCACTGCACACCATACCAGAAAGGTTCCATTAGCTCAACTGGATAGAGCAAGGTGCTTCTATCGCCTCGGTTGTAGGTTCGAGCCCTACATGGAATACCAATTTGGTTGCATAGTGGTACACTGATAAAGTGCTGGACTAATGTGGGTTCGACTCCTACTGTGACCAATTAAATGCTCCGCACTAGTACAATGCGAGGATTACACGGCTGAATGTTGCAGACCAATTATAGAGTCGTAATGTGAGGGAGCCTAACTTGTACTAACACTTCTGATGTGTATAAACTCAAGATAATAACCCTGACGAGTCCCTATTGAGGCGCTAGATAGTCTTTATGTTACCTAGGCAATAGGTTGGGTTTCCTCCCTGTAATAAGGGCAAGCGCGATGCTGGAAATGGTTTTAATTACTTGGTCTTGTAGACAGTGCATTAACCTCTCGTTGAATTATACTTTAATTACGTTAATGCCATATATAGGTGATTTGCTACCTTAAGTGCAGCTAGAAATAGACTTGACGGTAACGTCACTACGAAAGGTGTTAACGTGACACTAAAATCCTCGGACTAGCCCATCCTGATTAATCAGAGCAAGCATTAGACGGGGTATTTATTAAGCTTGCTTCTCCCGAAGCTACGTGTCATAGCCATGTGACCTTAAATAAGAATGGCAACTAATTACACAATGAGTTGGATACCATAACTGGATATGCCAACTGACGTTTAAAAGTACACTCCAGACGTATACATCCTCGTTTTACCCTTGTAACATTTCCTCCAGCACACTCACATAACAGCACAATTTATTGTGTCCCTCCTCGGAAACCATCTAAACTCCTCCTCCTCTGTTTAGGTGGTTTCTTTGTTATGTTGAGTGTGCATTTT
>Ga0208160_1000461_pt1 | contig 19137 bp, 27 predicted proteins | sample CB_VirMetaG_FD_184536 | JGI IMG/M metagenome (GOLD analysis project Ga0208160, IMG submission 184536) | Freshwater to marine saline gradient viral communities from Chesapeake Bay - CB_1504_1 Viral MetaG (SPAdes) (version 4) | ecosystem: Environmental > Aquatic > Marine > Coastal | place: USA... | reverse complement strand
TTATTATTGATGGTACAATTAGTTTATTCGCTTCTGCAATTTCTTCGGGTGTTGCTCCTTCGTAAACTTCGGAAGTTGTTGGATTAAACATAGGTTTTATAAAATTACAAAACTCAATATAAACTGCATTTTCGGGCTGTGTGCCTTCTTCAAAATATTGAGCTTCTGTGATTTCAAAATCTGAATTATATAAATGGTATAATTTTCTCATATTAATTTACTTTTTTAAATAAAACATAGTCTAAATAACCAGTTTTTGTTGCATCAGTGAGTTGTAAATTTGTTTTAATTTTGTTTTCAATTGTGATGTCGAATGGGACTACTCGAGATGTATTATTTTGAGATAATATATCCGAAATAGCACTTGAACCATAAAAATAATAAGCATAACCATCTTTAAATAAAATACTCCTAACCATTCTGGCTCTTGCTGTGTTTGTAGAACCTATGTTTGTAGATATTAGGTAATATACATTTATTAACGTTGAAATAACACAAGCACCTTCAAAGTTAACCGTTCCTCTTCTTCCCACAACTTCAAAATGCCAAATAGAATTATTCGGAATTGTGTTTGGTGGGATTACAAATTCAGAAAATAAAGTAATCGCAGTAGTTCCTGTATGCGTGTACATTGTAGTATCTGAAAAGATAAGCGGTGTTTCTCCACCTTGACTCCAACTTCTAAACAATTCTTTCATTACTCCAGCCTCATACATAAAGCGTACGAGTTCGCCTGGAGGAACAATTAAATCCGCTGCATCTTTAATAATATAAGGAATATCTGCAACTGCATTATGATTAATTGTAATAGGATTTGCCGTACCATTAAACACAATTATTTCTTTTCCGTTATATGGATTTTCAGCACTTGGATTTCCTGTTATTAGCGATAAATTAAAACCGCTTAACGAGGTTAATAAATCATTTACAAAATAAAACTTTTCATTTCCTGTTGGTGGCAATGGTATAATTACATTTGAACCTGTATATGAATAGTAAAGAGGTTGTGAAAATGATTTTTTGACCAATAAACTATCGTCAAAGTCAATTATATTAACTGATTTTCTAATAATTCTATTGTACCATCCGTTTACTTTTACACTTCCTCCAGTATCGTCTGAAATAAATATAAGTTTTGCAGGAGTTACACGTACATCGTTATTACCTATATAATAGGATAAATCAAATTTTACATTTTCAAAAGTAGCTTCATTCTTATAATACTGACTACCTACGAAAATATCATATTCGTTTGCAGTTCCTTCTGCAACTCTTAAAAATACTTTTACAGTTGAATTAACACTCAAAGTACTTACATTTAAATCTACTCTTAAATCTATTGTATCGCCTTTATCTAATGCACTTAAATCAAATGTGTTTGTTGTGCTGTCCCAAATATCAGTAATTCCGTATGGTGCTTGAAACAAAGTGGTAAAAGAACCTAATGTATCATTTGTTAATTGTAATTCAACGCCACTTGTATAAGTTAATGGAGTTGTTTGAGTAGCTAAGTCGTTATGGTCGAAATATCCAACGCTTGCAAATAGTTGGTCTGGTTTATTTTTAATATAATCGTCGGCTGTGTTATCACTTTGTAACCAATCACTCTGAACGTTAACCTCTGCACCAGCTTCAATTCCTGCTAATTTAGAAACCGCTGCATTGTCGTAATCATTTGTACTTAAATCTTTACCTAATACTTTATCAACTTTATTCGTGTAAAGTTCGGCATTCATATCATTTTGATGGTCAAAGGCCGTTCTTAATTTATCGCCTAAACCATCATTTGGACTTGAAATATCGTGTATAATCTGAGCCATTTAATACCAAATTTTTAATTTAACATTCTTCTTGTCTTCTTGCGTATATTCGGGAATAGAAATAGTACTTAAATAATCGTTTAAACCTATTTCATAAGTTCCCGCCATTCCTTTATATTTGTTTGCTAATATATCGGCTTCTTTCATATCAATAGAAGTACCGCCTTCAACCGTCATTTTTACAATTCCATTGTTGACAATTTTGTACGGCCCCATACCTATAAAATAATATGCTGAATAATAAGCTAACATCATTAACACGTAGTCGTTATAAATAGTTAAATATTCATCAGCTAAAGTGTCAGCTTCATAGTCGCTTAAAATCTTGTTGTATAAGTTAGTACCAAGTATTCTTCGTACATCGTTTAATTGAGCTGTAAATACGTGAGGTGCTATTTTATCAATATCTATATTCCCGCTTAAACTCGTTAAGCGTGGAATATCATTTGGTTTTAAAAGTAGTTGCATATTTATATTTTATCTTCTGGTTCCACAACATCTAATTTATCTTCAGTTTCAAAATCTTTGAAATCTAATTTAATATTGTCATCGATTAATTTAAACACTTCATAAACACCATTTAAAAACGTTAATCTAAAAGGGTTTATGTTTCTTCTGTATAAATCTTTTAAAGCAATTTCTCTTTCGTCTGCATTTGAACTAAAACCGCTACCACTATTTGAACCACTAAATAAAATCGGAGGGGCTGAGTGTGCTTTAATTAACATTCTTTCAGCTTCTTCGCTATAAAATACATTGTGTTGGCTCATTTCGCTTGGCGCAATTCTATCAATTACAATTGCGTCTTCTGCTGTATCGTTAAATCTTACTAAAACCCTACCGCTTTTATCCGAACCCGTAACATCTTCACGCATTTTATTAGCTTTTTGCTGTGCTAATTCTTCGTCTTCAATATATCCATTATTAACATTTACAACTGTTAATTCTGAAAGTGTATTTCTGAAATAATTATAACCACTATTTGCAATTTCCCCTTCCATTCTCGCCCAATTTACACCACTTAAATAGTCTGGAATAGGAAAAAAAGGCTCGCTTGTTGGTCTACGAACGTATAAAACTTCTAAATTTTGACCTTCAATATAAGTACCTGTAAATTTTGGATAAAAAGTAGGCTTATATTTATACTTATTTTCCCAATCATAGCTGAACCAATAACCATCTACAACGTTTGTTGTTTGTTCATAGTTAATTCCAAGCTTATAAATAGGCATATATTCAACTCTTAAAGGCTTTCTGTTGCTTTCGTTCTTATTCCAAATAACCTGCAAAGAAAAACCACCGTACATTTTTAAATCAGCAATAGCTAATTGCGTATCTTCTTGACTTATATACTTGTCAATATTAATACCACCTTTATCAATTAACCCCTCAGCAAAGATATAAGAAATATACCCGTTTATAATTGAAGCATTTGTAGGTGAATCGTCGTAAGCATCTTTAAAAATCTTAAAAGTTTTATTGTTTTCTCCATTAGTTACCCAATTACGATAAAAAACAGGCTTAACATCTACAGGTAAAAAGGCTGAAAAATTCTCTTTTCCAAAACTATATATTCTGCTATTCTTTGAATCTGAAGTACTCATTGTTTTGTGTTTTATATTCGTAATTTTGAACGTCTGTTCCTTCTTTTAAAACTATTAACTTACCTAAAAATATTGTTTCACTATTATTTTTAATCGTTACCTCGTATTTATTCTGAGCCTTGAAATCAATCGGCTGGCTAACAATAGATACGTTTAAATGATTATCAATAGTAAATGTAATATCAGCGGTAAAAGTTAAATCTGTTTGCTCGTTTCTTAAAGTTAATTCTAAGCTATCAGTTAATAACGGATATACTCGAGGAACTACTTTAAAATTCAAATCAGTATCTAAAAAAAGTACTTTCATAATTTAGTAAAAAAAAGCCTACCGTTAAGATAGGCTTTGATTAATATTAATTTTTAATAAGCCATTAAAGCCGCTGCATAGTCTACAAGTCCAACACCTGTTAAAATATACTTGCGTGAAAAGTCTGGCTCCATTGTATTAAACGTAACTGTATATCCGTTTAAATCTCCAACCGTTCCGCCTGTATCACCGTCTGCTGTAACTACTAAAGCCCCATTTTGTGAACCTGCACAAACAATTGTACCGTCGTTTCTTTCTAAAAATAAAACGACTTCGCCTTTCATTAATTCTTCTACCATTGCGGTAGTTTCTAAATCACCACCCGCAGGAACGTTAAATATACAAGGAATAGAACCATTCACACCAGTACTTCTATTGTCACCTCCAGAAATACCATTTTCTAAAAACTTTGTTGTAGTGTTTTTTAATTCTAATCTTGCAATTGTACCCGCTCCAAAATAAGTAGCTAAATCAGTAACACCCGTAGCCGTAGTTACAATTCTGTTTAAAGAATTATAAGCACCGATACCGATAGCACGCACACCCGCCATAGGTGAAATGTCCGCTAATTTTCTACTTTTTGTTAAAGTAACTGCCATATCTTTTTTTGTTTTAAAAACCGCCCAAGTTAATGAGCGGTTATATTAATATTATCCTCCGTAAAGTACGTTCCATTTTTGACGCACAACCCAAGTATTCATCGTGTTAATTAACTTAACGATTCTACGAGTAGATGCATTTGCTTCTTTTTCGATAATTAACTGAGAACTATCAGAAAGTAAATCCATAACTAATTTAAAGTTTTTCTTTTGACCTGCAATTACAAAAGTAACTAAGTCAACAAAAATAATTTTAACGTCATTGAAATACATATCATTGAAAGAATTACCTACAAAGTTTTCTTGTAACGCTGCACCTTGAACTCTATTAACTGACTTAATTAATTTGTAGTGTGCTTTAGGCGCAAAGATAACAGGGGCGTCATCGCCTGTCATTACTAATACATCATTTGGTATTGCATCGTAAATTTTCACATACTCAGCAACAATGTTTGAAGTAGTAATAGTAGAAGCTGCAACTTTTAAATAATCACCTAAACCAGCACCCGCAACAACTTTTGATTGTGAGTTATTATACAACATTGTTGCAGGAATAGAATCAAAATAAGTCGTTGGCATTGCAGCAACTAAAGCTTGTGCAGCCGCAGAAATTGAACCTTGTCCAGCACCTGGAGTTAAAGCTGCAATAGCCGCCTTAGTTGCAGTTGTAGCACCGTTCCAAACATTAGCTTCTAATTTTGCTGAAGTAGCTGGTTGAACTTGGATAAGTACTTTTTTATCGAACTCATCAGAAACAACTTCATAAGCTCCAGCTTTCATTGATTTCTCAAAACGTGTAGATAATAAAGAACTCTCATCGATAATTCCCTCTACGTTAAAAGTCTTTAAATCTACTGTAGATTTTTCAGCTTTTAAAGTAACGTTGTCAGAACTTACAGCCCCATAATTAGCCGCTGAAAATGCTACTGTTGCTGAACTTTCGTAAATGTCCATTCCAGACTTATGACCTTCTACAATTTCAATTGTTTCACCTCTAAAAGTTGGTGAATCAGAATATACCTCTTGGATAATATCTGGGTATTCGCTTTGTGCTGTTTTAGCACCTGTATAACTTACTGCCATATCTTTTAATTATTTGTTTTTAAAATGTTTTAAATCGTTTACTAACCATTCTATCTGGTCTTTTTCTAAATGTTTTTCACAGTATTTTTCAACTGTCGAAGTTTTGGGAATTGCATTTAAAAAAGTTTCATAACTAACACCGCTTTCAAATGGGTTTACAAAATCAACTTCTTTAGCAATTACTTCTTTTTCTTTTGCCATTGTTTTTAATTTTCTCGGTTAAACTTTACTTTCTGTTTGTTTGTCATTTTCTCATAAGGGATAGATTCCTCACGTGGTAAATTCTTAACAGGTGCAGCCGCAGGAGTTTCACTTTTAAACTTTTCAAAAGAATTTTTCAAATCCGAAAACTCTTTTTTCATAGTTTCAAGATTAGTTTCTTCTTTAACTTTGTCAGCTTCAATAGCAGCAAGTTTAGTTTCAAGTTCTGCAACTTGTTCTTTTAGCTTAGCGTTTTCTTCTAACAGCTTAGCGTTGTCATCTTCTGGAGCAGGCGCATCTTCTGGAGCAGGCGCATCTCCTTCTGCCATTGCTTCTTTGGCTTTCGCTTCTTCTTCAGCAATTTGCTCGGGTGTTTTGTCTTCTTCTCCCGCAAACAAATCTTTGAAAAAGGCATTCACTTTTTCTAATTTGGTCATATTAATTTCAGTTTTAAAATTACTCACTTTCTTTGCATCATTAAAAAATGCTTCAATACTCAATCCGTCTAACTCCCCTCTTTTGCATTGCTCCCATACTTCTGAATTATCGACTTTAAAGCCCATAATCAAATCACCATTTTCAGCATCCAATCCAATAGCTTTAGACTTATCAATTTCTTTATTCTTAACTATCCAATTTTCAAAGCAAAATATTCCATTTGCATTTTCGTTTTGGTTATGGTTAATGTTTACCTTAGAATCATTCAAATTACGTCTTAATTGTAACTGAAATTTTTCTACTGTTTCGGGTGTGTAAAAAACATAACCCTTATTCCCTATAATTCCGTCTATTTCACTTCTAAAAATATTTACATTTGGTCGCATAGCAACGCAATAAATAACTTTCTTTTCTTCATCAGTAAAAAAAGTAGGTTTTTCTTTAGAAAAGAATATTAAATTTTGAGAAATTGCAGGGTCTTTAACCAATGAAACCTTTGTGAAAGCTTCATATTCACCGTCTTTTAACTCTATTTCGTAAATTGGTAAATCCATATTTTTTAACGTAAAAAAAGCCTGTCCACTTACGCAGATAGGCTTTTATTAATAACTAACTTAACAAAAGTGCTGTACATCTTCATACAGTGGTTTAAACATTGCGCAATATAATAATAATATTTATTAATTCCAAATAAAAATATATTTTTTTTTAAAAAGAATTACTTTCAATTCTATTTCTGTCTAAAGCTTGTGCGGTTGTTACTTCTGAACTCACTACAAAAGCCTGTACGGGTGCTGCTTCATTTACATTTGTCGCTAAAGTATTACCTATCTGATTTTCACTACTCGTTTGAAAGTCAACTTGCGGAACAGCTCCACCACTTGGAACAGCTTGACTACTGCCACCGCCACCGCCAGCGCTACCGCCACCTAAAGCCTTTAAACCTTTTGCAGTTGCAGCAATAATGTTAACAGCTGATAACGCACCACTCGCCCCAACTATAACGGCTTCTGGAATACCAGCCGCACCTTTTGCCATTGCAGTAGAAATACCTTTAGCAGTGTTTATCGCTACACTTGCAAGTCCTACAGCATTTTCAGCTATTAATATACCTTTTTGTATTCCTTTGTTTTTAGCGAAAAGCATTTTAGCAGTTGCAAAACCTTGTTGTTGTAAGTCGTTTAACTTGTCGTTAATTTCTTGCTTGTGTGCAAATACGGCTTCTTCTCTTGCTTTTGCTTCTTCATCTCTTGCTATTGCGTCGTCAGATTCCTTTGCCCAATATTCAAGCTCTCTTTCTTTTTCTTCTTCTTCTCTTTTGATTCTTAATTCATCCTCTAACATATTATACTTTTCAGTATTGTATATTAAAAGATTTTCAACGTCAACACCTCTTTGCCTTAAAGCTTCAATAGCTTCTAAATCTCTTTCTTTTTGGCGTGCAAGTTTTTCTTCTTCTGTTTTATCGTTTAGATCTTGTAATTGTTTTAACGCATTTTCCTCAGCTGTAATTCTATCTTTAATTAACTGCTCTTGTCTTTTGCGTTCTTCTTCTTCAGCTCGTTTTTTTTCTTCTAAAGCCTTAGCCGCTGCTTCTTTTTGTTTGTCTAAAAGTAACTTTGCCCTATCTGTTGCTTCTTGAACTTCTGCTACTTGGTTATCTAAAGTTAACTTGTTTTTTTCTTTTAGAACTTCTTTGTAAACGTTCAACTGCTCTTTATATGATTCAGTTGCTTTTTTAGCTGTTTCTTTTTGTGCTTCTGTTGCATTTTCTAAACCTGCAACTCTTTGCGCTTCTAAATAAATAGAATAGGCTTTTACAGCGTTTAATCTTTTTTCAGCCGCTTCTGAATTAATTAACTCAACCGCTAAAGCTCTTACTTCTGCTGCACTCTTACCTTGTGCCTTAGCCATTGCTAAAACTTGGTTGTTGTATAGTTCTGTTTTTTCGTTTGCGCTTTCTGTTGCTTTTGTTTGCTTGTCTATTTCTTTGTTTAAAGATGCATTTGCCTTTTCAGCTCTTGCAGCTTCTCCACTAAAGTCACCAAACGCCCCAGATAAATATCCAATACCCGCAACAAGCCCAGCAATACCTACAATCAATAAAGTAATTGGTGCGGTCGCTATTGCTAAAGCGGCATTAAATAAGTTTGTCGCTACAGTTGCGGCTGTTGTTGCTACTGTTTGGATAGTTGTTGCACCCGTTAAGCCACCCGTTAAAACTACTCCCTTAGCTTTTGCGCTGTTATTTGTTTCAGTACTCGCTGTTTCTGCTGTTTTTGCAGTAGTCATAGCAACCCACGCTTCAACAACAGTAGTTTTAAGGGCGTTAATTTGCCCACCCATCATTGAAATTTGACTAACACTATCACTAAAAGCCATTGCAGCTTGTACTTTTAACAGCGTTTTTTCGATATCTTCGTTTACATCACCAAATAAAGCCATTCCCGCAGTAGTTCCTTGAATAGCAACCGCTGCAATTTGTGAAGCACCCGCTAATTTTTGCCCCAAAGTAGTGGCTGAAGCATCAACAACTCGGTCAGTTTCCATTTGAGTCTTACGATAATTAGCGACTACACCAAGTAACTCTTGGTATTCTTTACTTGCTTGTTGCCCCGCAAGTGCTAATTCATAAAGTCTATCCTCAGCTTCACCCATTCTCGCAGTAAGTGGCTTTAAATCACCGTAAACATCCTCAAATGTAGCGTTTAAATCCTTTGTGCTTTTGGTTGCTTTATCTTGTGCGTTGTCTAAACCCTCAACCGCAGTATTAAGTTTGTCAATTTGTTTAGCTTGACTGTCTGCATTTGTCTTATAATTAAGAAAAATATTTTGTTCAATATCTCTATTCTCTGCCATTGGTTAAAAGTTTAAAAGTTTCATTTTAGTTTTCCCTGTTGTTTTATCGATTGATGCTTCTAATATTTCGTACTTTGTTTCACCTATTATTACTTCATTTTGTAGCCTAAATCCTTTTGGTATATCTACATTACCCGCTAATATTGTAGCGTCATTTAAATATATTTCAGAACTTGGGAGTAACATTTCGAAGTCTTGGGCTAATGCATTCGGATTTAATAACCTTAATATCATTTGAGAATAGTATAATGAAAATAAAGTATTCGTATAATCAATTCCGTTTATCCTTAGAATAGAAAATGACAAAGTATGATTATTACTTTTGCAAAAAGGCATAACTTTCATATAACTATTTAACGAGCTATTAATTAAATTTCCCGAACTATTTAAATTTTGACAACCTACTAACTCGGTAATAGGTGTGTTCCCGTGACTATAAAATATTGTAAAATCTTCTGTGTTTGGTTTATATCTAAAAGTTCCACTACTACTAACTTCTGGATCTTCATCTGAGAAACCATAGAAGGTATAAATCTGACTTGTTCCATTTACTAAAACAGGCGGCACAATTGTGAACTCAGTTTCAACTTTGAACTCGGTTGCTTTATCCGGCTTAACACTTGGGTAATATGTTTGTCCGTAGTCAATACCGAATTGTTTTTTAAAATCAATAGTGCTTTTGTATTCGCTTTCTTTGTGTCTAAAGTTATAATAGTTGTACGGATTGTTAACTGATTTTGTGACTTGCTTAAAATCAGTGTAACGTGTATAGTCTACATCTGTTTTGCTGTATACGTTTCCGTTTGTGTTTATATCTTGTGGAGTTAAGAAAAACAAATTTTCATCAGTAGGCGAACTATCATAAATTGAAATATTAAACGTCTTGAAAAAAGAAGTCAAGAAATCAATTACTTTAATTTCTGGCAAAGACTTAATTAAATCTACTTTGTAATTGTTGTTGTTTAGATAGTTTGAATTATTAGTTGAACTTATAAAATTATATATGCTTCCAAAACCTGAGCCTAGTAATTGAACTCTTAAATCTGTTTTGCTAAAATATACTACATTATCAAACTTAACGTATAAATAAAAATCTAATACATTACTTTGAAAGAAATACATAGGTAGGTTAAAATCAAATTGAGTTGTTCCGTTATTAATTTCGTACTCATAGTTTCCTAATGTTTCTAAATTTGATTTTCTAACAATACTAAAAGTAACTTTTGAAGTCATTGTACTATCTCCAAAAGTAACACCGTAATATTTAACTATAAATTTACATTTAGAAACAGTTCCACCCTTAGTTATTAATATTGAGCTATCTGATAAGTTAGCTACTGTTGTGCCGTATGGGGTACTATCTGTAAATTGATTTTTTACAATGAACTTTTGTGGTTGTTTAAGTGAAAAATTCTCACCATTACACCACGCATAAGCATCTTTAAATTCATCTTTACTTTCTAAAGGTGTGTTAATAGTTAAGTCGTAAGTATCTTTAATCAATTGCAATAAAGAAACCATACTTACAGCAGGTCTTAATTCTCCGAAATTCAATACTTTGTTGCTTGTTGCTGAGTTACTTGACTTATAAAATATATTATCGTCATAAACATCGTCAACATCATAGCTAACAACCCTATTATTTGAAACTAAAGGACAAAAATATTTCATTCCATTAGCTATTGAAACACTTTTTAAACGATTATAAACATTTGCAGGTGTCCAATCTATTGTGATACTACCTAAATCACTCAATAAAGTATCGCCTATCCTATCTTTTAATGATAAAATATTAGTATTGAAATTAGCTGTAAAACTATCCGCTTTGTTATTCTTATATTTTACGCTTTCAAGTTTTAAAATACCCGTTTCATTCAGCATTCCGTCAATGTAAACTTTACAATAATATTTACTATCGGGTAATACTTTTATAACTTCGGTATTACCAAAGAAACCAAACGCTTGTTTATTCTTTGGAGTAGCAGGTAAACTGAAGTTTTGACTAAAAGGCGCAAACACTTTAGTAATATTCTGAAGTTCTTTTTTCGAGTACTTCATTACAAAACCTTCATCCTTAAACATATCTAACTTAGTGAACTCTAAGTTATCAATACTTACATATATTTCTGTTTTCAACATTATCTAATATCGTTTATTTTATTAGTCGTCGCTTCAAACTTTAAATTATAATGAATTTCGTTTTTATCATTAACTCTATTCTTAATAGTAAAATCTGTATCTGTTAAAATAACTGGTATTTGTTCGTGTGTTTTATACTTTGCTAACAACTCACTTGTAACACTTAGTCCGTCAATAGTTGTATTCAAGTCGTCAATAGTCACAAAAGTATTATCAATTGTAATACCTACAGTAGTTGTAATATTCACATCACCGACAAATCTAATAATATAAACTTTAGGACTATAAACTATTTGTTCAACTTGGTTAACCATATCCTCAGTTAAAGAACCTGTGTTAATTGTATAGGTTTCTGTAACATCTAAATTATCGTTTAACTTTGAATGGGTATAACTATTATCTAATCTTGACGGGTCACGATAATTAACATTATTAGTTGTCTTGTCAATTTTAGCCGCCTTGCTTACTTTACCGTGAGGTGTGAACATTTCCCATAAACCTACTTTATTAAGGTAAACAATTAAATACGGGTCACGTGAAATTCTACTCCATTGGCTTGGCGGTGTAACATCGTTAACAGTTATTAAGTTTCCTGTCGTTGCAGTCGCTACTGTTGTGGTTAAATCAAAATCTTGCGTAATGTAATTATGTATTTTAGGATTGTACCACCTGTCTAAACTTGGAATATCAACTGTATAGAAATCATTTGCCGTTTGTTCGTGGGCCCATCTATAACCTAAAGTAGCAAATGAAGTTCTATAATTAAACCTTGTTGTAATTCCATTGCTTGTAATATCAGCTTGTATTTGCCAAAAAACACCTTGACCAGTTATAGCTGGGTTTTCAAATTGATTATAACTAAAGTTTGGTTGATTAGTATTCGGAGCATTACTCGGACTAATTAGAAATGACTTTATAAGCTCTGAAATTTCAAAGTTTAAATAAGTATCTGAAGCACTTACTTTAGCTTTATACAAAGTATGATTAGGTACTGCTAAAGCTTTATTTTGAGCACCATTCCATATCCATAAGTAAACATAAGCATACTCAATTGAACTATCCTGCAATGCGTTTGTAAGTCTTAAATGAATAGGACTATTACAATAAGTAATATCTGTGTCATTTGCTATATCCGTTCTTGCAGAAACATCTAAAGTTGTTGGTGTTGCCATTTATTTTTTATCTTTAAAAGGTGCAAGAAGCACGTCGTTTATATTTTTAACTATTATATTTGTTGTTTCGTCTACGTTGTCCTGTAAGGCTATATTTAAAGCGTTCTTTTCTCCGTTAGTTTTACCTTTTGGGTAATTAAAAGCGCCATAGTACATTTGCCCGAACATTAAAGTAGTATCTTTTATAACTCTAAAGTTCATTTCGTCTTGCAAACGCCCTGTGTCCCTTCTTGAATTTGGCTGCGCAATATCTAAAACCTTGTCGCCTAACTTTAAAAGTTCAGCTTTAATAATCTTATCAGCTTGTAATTGCTCTTTACTTCTCCTCTTCGCCATCTTCTTTTTTCTTTTTCCTACTAATAAGCCCGATTAAAGCCTTTATATTTTTAGAAGTAGAGTTATTAATTGTATTATCTACTACTCTATTTGTTGCCCTACCTTGTTTTGTTTTACCTGTTTCGTAAGTCTTACCTCCAAACTCGGTAAGTACAATCTTGTAAGGTATTCCACGTGGCATATATCTTCTTGCAAGCTCTTCTAATTGTGAGTTGTCGCCATAGTCCCCGTAATACATTTGCCTAAAAGTTACAGTACCCCTAACATAAGTAAAAGCAATAGAACGTCTAAGCGTGCCTTGGTCAACTCTCGCTGTTGCCTTTGCTTTATTGACAATTTCTTGTGCTATTGCTCTTACTTCTAAATCAGTCATTCTGTGAACCTCTATTATAAATACTTAAATCAATGTCAAATTGTACGCCATCTAAACCATTTTGACCCCATTTTTTTAATAGGTTTAATTTACTTAAACTTTGTATCTCAATTACTAAATCATTATTTTTCCAACGTAAATAATTAATAAAGTCAGCAGCAATCGAACTTGTTTCATTTATGTTATCTAAATAGTTAGTGTCATCTAACAACTTAGAATTAGTTTTAACTGGCTTTACATCCCTTTGTTGTAAGATAGTTATCTTATATGATAACACAAATACATCTGTTTGTATATCGTTGTCTATTAAGTCAATATTAACCAATGGATAAATATTTTCTTTGTTTCCGTCAATATCAAAAGTAGGAACTATCGAAATAGTATTTACAAGCGGGTTATTTTCAAACCTACCTATTACAAAATCATTTAATTGGCTTACTTCATTCATTATTTTATATTTTCTGTATCACGTTTTCTTATTAAGTACTCACCAATAAACAAATATTTCTCGGTTTTCCACTTCATTACTTCCTCCATTTTCAAGAAATCACCTTTACAAATAGCGTAAACTATCTCTATATGACTTCCGTAATGTTCAGCAAACTCTTTTCGAGCTGTTGCACCTTCTGTTATTACGCCAACTGAAGCTTTAACTGGCGGGTCAAAAAGATATTGAAAAGGCTTTTTGATTCGTTCGAGTTCGACAAAAAAAAACTCATTATTCTTTGCCCGTCTGCTAAACTAATTTTATTAACGTCTACCTTTTTAAAAGGGATATAAGACTTAACAATCATTTTTAATAATCTTTCAAAGTCTTTTTCATGCTTAAAAGTATCAGCATCAATAAAATTATCAGATTTATCTAATTGCTTTAAATCAATTCTATATTTGATTAGTCTTTTAGGATTCTTTTTAAGAGCTAAACTAAACTCTTCAACGTATAAAGCTTCATTATCTGTAACATTTGGATAGAACAACTCCATTACTTTATCAGCTATGAATATCGGGTCTTCTGAATGTTCAGCAATTTGTTCTGAAAAGTCTAAGAATTTTAAATAAGGTATATCGTGTTGTGTATTATACTTTGCCATTTCTTTTTTTCTTTGGTTTAATTTCTTCAACTAATTTTTCAACGTCTGTTTTTTGAAACTCATAAACAGCTCTTAATTTACTGAAATCTACTTTTTCTTTTCCAAATAACTCTACAAATGTTTCTTCATTTTTAAGTTCTTTTTTATCTAATCTTCTAAATTCCTTTTTTAGGAACGGGAAGAAATGTAATAAATGCTCTCTTTTCATATCTTTAATGTGTTATAATTCTTTTACTATATAAATTTCTAAATATACAATATCCACCCGCTTCTGTTATATGGTCATATCCACTCTTTTTATCTGGTGCATTTGTAACACTATCATAAGCTTGGTTTTCTAAACTCTCAGCATAAACAGGACAAGCGCTATCATTAACGTAGTATTGTTTCTTTTCAAATGCTAAGTTAACAGCGTTTACCCTTTCAATAACAGGTGGGTTTTTCTTTGGAGCATCAACTCTAAATCCTGCGCTTTTTAATATTGAGAAGTTAGAAGCGCCACTCGTACTCCTTGCGTTACCACTTGCATCAGGATTGACAATGAAATTATGACCTGTAAACCTTAGCTTTAACTGTTCACATATTGATTGAGTATTATAAGCCTTTACAATCTCAGCCACTGCATGGTAAGTCTTATCCCTCTTAACGTGTATTACTGCGTTCATATTGGTAACGTTGAAGTCCAACCCCACATAAAGTACCTCACCGTCAATTATAGTTTCATTACTTCTGTGAGTTTCTCTATTGTATGAACTATAAACACTATCACTCGCAATATTAACGAACTCCCCATATAAATAAGCCTTTAATTGATTAGCTGTGTACGTGTTTTTTAAGTTCTCAATATAGTCAGGAGGTAATTTAGTGTTATTTTCAGTCCACGCCTTTATAATTCGTTTGTGTGGCGCTTCTTTTTTAACGAAAAAATCATACATAAAACCGAAACCCTCAGGAGTAGTTACAAAATCAATCTTATTCTTTTGCCCGTTTGGTAATTGCTTTCTATTCCTTGCTAATATATTAGTAAAAGCTTTATCCATTTTCCTACGTGGCACAACATCAGCTTCATCAATTAAAGAGTAGCCTGTTTCGTATGCTACAATCATAGCAGGGTTATCCATTGAACGCAAAATGATACGACCATAAGGCGTATCAAATTCTTTGTTTGTTTCGTGTAGGCTAAAAGGTATTTTTCTTAAATCTAAATACTCGCTAAATCTTTGAAAAGCCATATCCCTAATAAGTGGATAAGTCGGTAAATAATAACCAACATCGACACCAGGCATTTGTAACTTCATTTCTACTGTCTTAGCTACTCCTATGAAACTTTTACCACTACCAAAGCCACCCACGATTGCTGTGTGAGTGGCTTCAGATTCCATAAACTCCATTTGATGGCTAAACAGTTCTATTTCCATTTACTTACTTAACTTAAATGTTACAGGTTCGATTTGTTGTAGTTTTTCATTCCCGCTTGTAACGTCTACTTTATCACCATATTTTTTAGGGTTTAATTTTGACACAACCCATTTACGAGCATCTACTCTTAATCTACTTCTTTGTATTGCTTCTTGGTTTACAACCTCTACACCATCCCTTTTAAGATAATCTTTAGAAACATCATCAGCGATATTAAGTATATCTTCAAATATAACTTCTGCTCTAATGTCGCACGCGCCCGCGTATCGTTTTGATTTATCTTCCGAATCTTCTAACCAAACATAGAAAGTTTGAGTACTTGGCATCCCTTCATCTGTTAAAATACGTCTTAAAGGTTCTCCGTTCTCAATCCTAAAAATGATATTATTAAATATCTTATCTATTTCTTCTTGACTATAAGCCATTGTTAATTCAATAAGTTAATATTATTTAGTATTTCTTCAGCTATCAATTTAGCATCAGTCTTAGACAATGAAAAATACTTGTCTTTGTTATCGTAAATAAATACACCCTCTACAGATTCATATAAATTAATTACATAATCATTTGCTTTAAAACTTAAACCTGTTCCTTTAGTCGTATCTGACAACTCAATTAGTTTATTAGCGAAGTCTTCTGTTAATTGTTTGTTGTTTAAAATGATTATACCCATATCCGTAATATGTTTGTATTTCTCATTCTTAAATGTGTAAACAAAGTATTTATTTGACACTTCATTTGTGATTGTTTCAGCGAATTTAAAACCCTTACTACTGTATAAAGTGTTTCTTTGAGTTGTTTGTCCTATCGCTATAAAGCTAATAAGAAGCATTACTAAAATTGTGATTGTTTTTTTCATAATTTAATTGTTTAGTTATTTATTTTCTTTAATATATTTTAAAATATCCTTTTCTTTGTAAACATAGTTAACCTCACTATCTTTAGTAATATCTTTCAAAGCTACTTTACGTGCTTCTATTGTACTGATATGTTTACTCTTTTGTTTCATTGTATAAATAAAGTCGTAATATTACAAAATTAAAACGAAATTTACAAATTAAACTGACTAAATTTTAACTGATACGCTTTATAGTAATAATCTTTAGTAAAATTTTTAAAGTCTTTCCAGCTATCTAAAGTCATTATCTTTTTCGCTATTGGTTTATTAGTTGTTCTTTCAAACTTTATTACTTCTATTTCTTGCATTTAAACGTCTTTTAAGTAACTATCTATTAATTTACATATACTTACTATATCCCAAGCAAATAATGCTTTATATCCAAGTAAATTAAGTTTATCAATTGCTTTCTGTTGTTCTTCTAAATGTTCATTCTTTAAAAGAGTACCGTCTTTTTTAAACGGGCTTTTAATTTTAAGCTCAATAAACAAACCTTTATACTCTTTGTTAGGTTGAAGTATTAACAAGTCAGGGCAAGCAAAACCATATTTTTGAATAGCTTTATTTCTTGCTGCTTGCAACATTGTAAGTTTTACATTTCCTATTGTATCGGATAAAAACAACACATCTGGATAACGTAGATTTAAATACTTGCAAACTTCTTTTTGCAATTGATATTCTAAATGTTTCATAAACAAATATACAAATTAAAACGGACAATTTGACTTTTTAGGTATTAATTCTAAGTTTTGCCTTAATACTTCCAAACTTTTAAACTTACCATTAATTAAATAACCTATTGTATAACCTTTAGTTATTTGTTTTACTAACTTACCGCTTTTTAAATTAAAACAAAGACCACAAGTTGAAAAGATATAATTTTCATTATCTTTTAATCTATATTTTGCACGATATTTTACGTTAAATTCAATCATTTTGTGAGTATTTACAATAGGTCATAGTTGCATTAAATATGTGTTTAGCGAATAGTTAGCAGTAAGTTTAACAACCCAACTGCTTCATAAAATCATACATACCGTTTGACGCTGATATTCCTTTATCACGCCATTGAATTTGTTCTTCCAATAATTCAGAAAGTTTACCCCAATTATCAACTACATTTTTCCAAGGATTTGACAATTCAGCCACCTTATGTAGTTCTGATTTCCATTCAGGAACGGCTTTTATTAATTTGTAGCATCTGTAAAAATCTGATGGGTCAGCAGGTGGGAATTTTCTACTATTGATAACTAATCCTGTTATCGCTCCAAAAATTGTTTCAGATGAAATTCCTCTATCTCCTTTTAAAAGCCACTCTTGGGCTGATTCAGGAATAAAAAACCTACTGCTAACAGCAGTTTGGCAAGATGCGGGGTTTGTTGCTTCGTTTGACATATTAGTGTTTATTTAAAATTTGCACTTCGTTTGTGGCTTTTCGGGTAAAAGTCCCGCACCTCGCCAAGCTGCAAAACGTTATAAGAAATAGCAACTATTCGTTTTCATAATTAAATTATGTCAATAGCTACCTCAATACTTGTTGTATAACATTCATAAACATCTCTATAAAGATATTCAGAATAATAAACATCTTCCCATTCCCATTCTTTTTCAGATAAATCTTTAGGGTTTCCAATAAATCTTATAATTTTAAACCAATATTTTGGATATGTGGTTTGGTCAATTTCTGTTTCAACATACAAACCATATTCTTGTTTTAAAAAATCAAAAACTTGTTCAAATGTTGGAGCAGTAACTACTGTATCATTTTCATTAATTCTTGACATTGCAGGCTTAATTGTAAGATGATTTTTATCTCCTGTATAATATCCAAAACATTCCTTATTAAAACCTTTTTGTTTTAACTTTCCTGATAATTCATAATTTAAAAAATATTTTTCCATAATTACTATTTGTGTTAATATCCGCTACTTCTTATAACAGCAATTTGTATAAATGGCTGGTTTAGTGTGTATCGGATAGGTTAGTTAATATTCTTTTTTATTTGTTGTGTTTTAGTTTAATTCACGCCACTTATACAAGTTGCAAAACGTTATAAGTAACTTTAACCGAACTAACCGACACGAATGTCGGAGAGTTGAGTATTTAATTCCTTAATTAAACTTTTAAACCAAACTTCGTATTCGTCATTTTCAGCATAGCTTATCATTTCTTCAAGACACATTATTGATAATTTTATTGCGTCTTTTTTTGTTCTTCTAATATCTTCTTCTTTGAAGTTATTAAAATTAACAACAACTTGAGCATCGTAATTTAAAAAAATAGTAAATCTATCTACTAATCTTTTTGCTTCTTCTTTTGGTGTCATAATCCTTTTTCTTTTTTAAATATTTCTAATAATTCTTTTGGTTCTGTGATTTTACTCCACCTTTCATCAAGTAACCAGTCATTTGATAGCCAATATGCAAAATAACAAGCGTAGTTTTCACATATTTTAACACATCTTTCTGATTGTTCAGAACTTCCTTCTATATCTTCGAATACAATAATATCGTTAAATAAATCTTTTAGTTTCATAATAAAAGCTACTTATAACATCGGTTTTGCTCTATTGCGGTTTTATGCTTAACCAATGTTAGGTTTGTATTTGTTAATTTTGTTTTTAAATCTAATTTTTTGGCTTACTTTTCCGCAACAAAGCAAAGCCGAGAAACGTTATAAGTAATTATGTTTTGTATCAAGTATGTCAGTTTAAACCTTATTATAGAACTACAAAACATAACATACTTATAACAAAGAATATAAGAAATGGCTAAGAGTATCTACTGTCTAGCTTAATG
>Ga0208160_1000460_pt1 | contig 19150 bp, 35 predicted proteins | sample CB_VirMetaG_FD_184536 | JGI IMG/M metagenome (GOLD analysis project Ga0208160, IMG submission 184536) | Freshwater to marine saline gradient viral communities from Chesapeake Bay - CB_1504_1 Viral MetaG (SPAdes) (version 4) | ecosystem: Environmental > Aquatic > Marine > Coastal | place: USA... | reverse complement strand
ACCAGTAAAATTAACCGCGGCATCTGAATTAGAACTGGAGATAACTGTAGTTCTAGTTAAGTTAGCACTTGTCGCATCTAATGTTCCAAGACCAACTTCCCATTCATTTGTTCCTTGATTAAAAATTGCATAATAAGTTGTATTATTATTTCCAATTCCTGTTGCAAAAGATTCAAAACCAGTTACCGCACCGTTAAGCGCAAATACACCTGTACCGGTTGAAGTACTTGATTCTTTTACTCTGTCGTTTATTACCAACGCCATAATTTTTTCCTTTTATTAACTCATGCTTATAATAGCATTAGCAGGTGTTGCTGCATCAGGAAACGCAATAGTGAAGTCACCATTTGTTGCCGTTTTTGCACCACCGAAATCTAAAACTACTACTAATCTATCTGCTACACCATCAACTGTTGAGTTGTTATAAATCGCTGCAAATGATGCAGTGAATGTAGCACTTGACCAAGTTACGTTATCAAAATCTACTGAAGCAACAGCTGTTGAACTTGCAACTGCTTGATTGGCTAAAGTTTTTACAACGTAATTAGTACCACCTGTAGTATCAACCTCACCATTTCCAGTACCAGCTAAATAAACAGTACTTGATGTTGAGTATGGATTAGTAACGTACAAAGATATTTTAAAAGTATTTCCTCCTGAAGCAAAATCGTGTTGCGCAGAAAATAAAGCACCTCTAAATGAGTACGGTATTATATTTGCCATATTTTTTTATCTCCTTATTATTTATTACTTGACGGTGGTTTAGATATTAATTGAGCACGAATTTCACCATCCATATATTCGTCTCTGCGTCTGATACCGATCTGCTCGATAGCGTACGATTCTAAAGCTTGATTATAAGCTTGTGAATAGTATTGTAACATATCCTGCGGTCCTTTCAAGTACCCATATGCATTTACTAAACATGCATACAAAAGTAGATCTTGATACTTGTTTGACAAATAAGTACCTCCTGTATCTGTTAAAATACTAGTTGGTTCTTTATCATAACAAAGCGTGATTGCATACGTTTTATCTGGAGTAGGTGCTACAACCCAATAAGTTTCATCCCAATTAGCGTAGTATTGTGGAATATCAACGGCTGCCGTACCTGGAGTAGAGTAATATTCAGCTATAAATGAAGTATCTCTTTGTTCTAAATAATACTGATTTCCATCTGAATCTGTTAATTGAACATATCTAATTGCTCTTAAGTCATTAGGTATTGTTACATATCTATTTGAAACAATTAAATTTGATGTTGCATAAAAAACATTTTGATCTGTGTCAATTGCTCTATTAATTTTATTTTCAGCATTTTTAATTATTGTATTTAAAATTGAATCAGTTAATACATTTGATCCAACTTCTGTATAATTTCTAATATCTGTTTGTAGGTTAGTTAAAGTATATGCCATTTTATAATGCCTGTAATGTTACTGGTCCTGCTGAACAGTTAAAACCACCACCATTAATATTTCCTGTTATAGCATTATTTGAACTTGTAAAGTAAAAATAATTTTCAGGATCAGTTAGGTTTCCTTGTGCTGTTGTCACATTACCACTTGAATCTATTTTACCAATTGTAATTGTAAAACCATTTGAATTATCAATATCACTTACACCATCAAAAGTTGGAATAGGCGCAAAATATTGTAAGTTATATGCATCAGGGCCACCTGATCCTGGAGTAGGATTTTGAGCTACAGGTCCTCTTAATCTTACAACATCACCAGTAGATCTTTGATGATTAATTGAATAAACATTTATATAAGTTGTTCCTGAATAAATAATAGTTTCAAAAGGATTTTCAGTTAGTAAAATTAATCCAGCCGTAGATTTTCTTTGTGGTCTTGGATTAAATAAAGCTTGTGGATCTGATCCAACTGGCTTTGGTTCTAATTGTGGTTGCTTTGGTTCATACTCTGAATAATGAACTAAAGATCCATTCCATTCTCTTACCATTTCTGTGTAAGGAAATCTCATTCCTGATCTATCAGAAATAGCAAATGATTTTTTACCAGACGCGTAACCAGCCATTATACTCCATCTCCATAAAATGTTTGAGGCGATATGAAACTAGATGTACCTTGGTTGTCAGCATCCAATGCTCTTAACAATTCACTTTCATATCTTCTCTCTAATTCCTGACTTCTATCAGGAGAAAATTTTAAACTTAAATAATATGCAAGACCTGACATCATGCATGGGTAAAATCTATTAACTACATCTGATGTATAATTATAAGAACCTACATCTTGTATTTTAGCTAAATAATAAAAACAAAATTGATAACTAGATGGTGTTGATGTACTTGATGTGCTTGAACTAGGTGTAGTGTATAAATAAATACTTGGATTTAATTTTCTATCTACATAATATTGTGAAGGTGTACCTTGTGCTAATTTATTTGGTGTTTGAGAATATGTTGATCTATCAATTTTAGTTAAAGCAATGTCTTGTGGATTAGATGTATCTGTATTGTTTCTGTAAAAAGCTTCTAATACATCACTAATATCACTTGGAAAATTTTCTGTATCTGCTGCATAATTATATTCTGCTTGTCCTAATACTAAAGGTATTTTAGCAAGTTTTACTTTCCATAAATGAACTCCTCTATTACCCCATTCTTGAAACATAATGTTTAAAGATCTTCTTGCTGATCTTAAATGATAACCTGTCCGCGTTCCACCAACACCTGTTCTTTCATAAGCTTCCTCAATGATTTCATCGATTTGAGGATTGAATGATGTAGTTTCTGAAGTAGGTGAAATTGTTTGTGCTGTATTACCCATACCAGCTTGCGTTGGTGTGTAATAAAATAATACAGGAGCGCCGACCGTTCTTACCGGAGCGACGTTAATTGTTGTATTTGCTCCTGAACTTCCAGCTGTTCCAGTAGTAGTTACTCCTTGTGTATAGGCAGTACCACCAGTATGTGTTCCGTCTTTTGTAGATGAAAGAGTTAAAGTATAACCTGTATTACTAGAATCAGATTGATTAAATACGTATGTATTTCCTTCTTGTAAATATAGGACAGGACTAACTTCACCGTTAATAAAAAATTTTGGATTATTAGTACTAAAGGCGTTAGTACCTGTCGCAACAGTTACTGTATATGTAATAGTTGCCATTTAGACGCTCCTAGCCGTATATGAACGTTACTTTATTAACATTTGTTAAGACAGCATATGGATTTGTCTCACATCTAATTCCATCTCCTGGAATTGAAATGTAATATGGAATTTCTTGACCGGCTACTGCTGCTCCTAAAGGAGTAGCAAATTTAGCTAATGAAGTTCCTCCACTACCATCTGTAATTTCTATTGATCCTGCAGTTGTATCAGACACATAATAAATTCCTAAAACTCTTGCTGGTCCAGCAAAAATATTTCCACTTCCAGTTAGTATCGTTGTGCCTTTTACATTTGAAACATATGTTCCCATTTTTTTCTCCTAAATTGTAGGAGCTCCCGAAGGAGCTCCATAATTAATTATGCTAAATTATTATTTTGAATGTAAGTTACAGTCAAAATAGCTCTACCAGCATCAGCAGTAGTTGCACTTGAATCAACATAAATATCAACATCAGAAGTTCCGACATCTTTCCAGTTGTCAGCATCTGTAATTGTAGCTTGTGAAGCTAATTTAATTGTATTGATAGTTGATACCGCAACAGCAGTTGCTAATTCATTTGAAGATGAAGTAGTTCCAATGCTTAAAGTTGCAGAGTTATCAAATGCAGTTGTTACAAAAACAGTCGCCTCTAAAATTTGACTGTTTGCAGGAATTTTAATTCCACTTGTAGCCGCAGTTGTTGATTGAGTGATCGCAGCAGATTGTGCCATTACAACATAACCTGTATTTGCTGACGCTCCCTCTCTAATTGATCCGGCTTTAATTGGTCCGGAAAATGTAGTTGTTGCCATAGTTATTTCCTCCTAGTTATTTGAATATCCTCTCTAGGCCGTCGACTATACTCGTCGATATTCAAGTTATTGTATAGTTATTAATTTATATAGTAAATTTTAATAAAGTGCAAGAGATCTTGCAGAGAAGTGAGTATTTCAATGATGTAGCTTTTTGTTTAAGTTGCTACAGAAACTTGAGGAATACAATCCTCTATTTTATTTAACTGATGAGCTTCTTCAGCTTCGGCCATTTTTATAGTGTTAATGACCTGTCTTATTTTATGGTCTATCTGAACCATATTGAGAGTATATCTACCCTCTTTAAGATGCTCCTGCTCCCAGTTCAACTCCAATGACCTCTTCTGTTTGTAAAGGTCTTGTAATTGTTGCATCGTTAACCTCCTCATAGGTTATCCATTTTTTTAACGAACTGGTATATCCGTCTTTTTCCCATTTTACACCTTTTTCTCCTATCTTGTCAACTATTGAATTTTCAATGGCTATTGGATCGTCCTCACACACAATCTGAAATCGCGCATGATAACCGTATGCTCTAATATTGACTAGGAAGTTTTTCATAATTTCTACTTTCTTATACCATAAAAAAAAGGGGCCCGAAAGCCCCTTTTTAATTATTAATCTTAAGTACTATACTGCGTCAGAACCAAAGATACCTCTTGGATCAGAGAATCCAAAAACATATCTTTCTCTCGCTTTGTATCTTACGTTTCCTGTGTCAAAGTCACCTTCCATTGAAGTTTTGATAGGTGATCTAACAAAGTGTTTAAGACCATTAGGTACATCTGTTTTAATGAACCATTTTTTATTAGATGTTAAGTAGTGGTTCACTGTGTATCCTTGAGGAACCATTCCCATATTTCTAATAGCATTGATGTCATTATCAGCTGTGCCTGTTCTACCTTGAGACGCCATTAGTCTGTCAGCAGTAAATTGTAGAGCTGAAGGAATTACTAATTTCATTCCTCTAGATGCAATTTTTAGGCCTCTTTCATCAGTAAACGCAGCGATGTCGATTAACGCTTGTTCTAATGAAGTTTCGTTAAGATCAGCAGGAGTAGCTAACTCGTTAGAGAAGCTTCCAGCTAATGTAGGATGATCTGTAGCACAAAGTGCTTTTCCATCACCACCAGCATATGTTGCACTAAATGCATTATTTAGTACAGCTGCTGCTTTAACTTGCTTTGTGTTTGCCATAGATCTTGCTAACGCTTTTGTATATCTAGACGCAAGTCTGTCATACAAGTTATCTTCGATAGCTTCTTCTGTGATTGCAAACGCTAAAGCGATTGTTTCATTTGTGTAACGTGCAGTGAAAGTTTCTTGTGCATCGTCAAACTGAACGCCTTGGCCTTCAGCTTTAACTGCTGCATTTCCAAAACCAGATAACATTACTTCTTCTTCAAAAGCTCTGTCAGATGATTCTGTATCAAAAATTTCAGCATGCTCGTTAGCATATTGTTTGTATTCCAAGCCGAATAGTGCATTCAAACCTGGTTCTAGTTCTTTAACTAGTTGTGATCGTGATATTGCCATGTTTATTGTCTCCTATTCGATTAGTTAGACAACGCAGCTGATGGAGAAATCTGAACGATTACGTTAGAGTCCGCCACTGTGTTATCATTGTTTTCCGGATCGTTAGCGAATCTTACAATTCTAAACATTGATGTCGCTACAGTTCCTGTGATGTTTAATTTCACAGTAGACTGACCTTGGTACGAAGTACCAGAAGTTGCTCCATCAGTAGAGTTAAAAGTGTAAAGAAGCTTAACTTGGTTAACAGCAGCATCCGCTTTACAAGTATATTCTTGCATAGGATTGTCGTTAACATAGCCGATTCCGTCGTTACTTCCAGTATTGTAGTTCGTTCCGAACGTAGTACCAGCAGCAACAGAGTTTGCGTAAGTAGGTTTGCTTGTAGAGCTATCTATGTAGAAAGCACCGTTAAACACGCCTACAATTTTTTGAGTGTTAGAAGTACCAGTAGACCAGTCAGCACCGCCTGCGATGCCGTCGTCCATAGTATCAGCTGTAACATCTTGAAGATATCCATCATCACCACTTGTGTATTGTAATGATACTGGGTTATTCTTGTAGATGCCAACACCCAAACCCGAAAAGATTTTGTATTCAGCTTGGCCGCCTGTAGCAGGAGTTGATCCTACTGTAGGAGCTTGTCTAAATCCAAAACCAGTTGATTGGTTTGCCATATTTTTTTTCCTTTTATTGTGTGACTAATAGTCACGGTTAGCTTTAATTTGTTGGTAAGAATTACTAAATAATTAGCTTTTCTTTGTACCACCAAAAGTTACACGGGAATTTGATTCACTACTGAATTTCATTCCTGATTGCTTTTCCTTCATAAGATCGTTGTTGATGGCTTCCTCTTTTTCTTTAGTTTGCCTATCATAGTAAGCTTCTATTTGCTTTGCGATCTCCTCTGGTATCCTTGCTAGCAAAAGGCCTCCTACTCCAATGACTCCTGCATATTTGCCTTCAGTTATTGTTGGATAATCTCCATCAGGATATTCATCAGCTCTCACTAATTCGTATCCTTCTCTTAAAGAAGCAGCTATGTTTTTCGTATCGTTGAAACCCATAGTTTCTGATCTTATCCATCTATTCCTGTAACCAGCTTTTGCAGGTGGTGCATCAAGTGATGAGGGTGGAGTCCATACTTTTTTATGAGAAGTTTTTTCTCTAGTTTGGCTCGCACGTGAAGTCTTTATTTTTTCGTTTTCCATATGCTTATACTCCTTCCGTGATTTTTAATTGTCTTGCATAATCTTCGAGTGGCACACCTAATCTTTTAGCAATTGCTACCTGTGAAGGTGTGAGCTTAACAGTATTTTTGCGTCCTGTTGAGGCTGAACGTTTAGCCGAAGCTACATTTTGAGCAGGTTTTGCTCTAGGTGTAGAGTTGGTTGTAATCTTATCAAATTTATGTGGGAAATCAAGTCTTATTCTTTTATCGATTTCTTCATAATATTCTTCAGATTTAGGATCGTATCCTTCTTCTTCTACAAGCTTTTTATGTATGTCAAAAGCCGTATAAGTCATAGCTGAATCATTTCCAAACCAAGGGTTTTTAGCTGCCCAATCTTCTGCTTTAGGATCAGTTTGAACATTATTCACTTGTCTTTGTGGAGTAATGTTTACTTCCTTGACTTCAGGTTTTTCTAATTCCCTAGCTTTTAAAGCATTTAGTCTAGAAGATTCAACAGTTAGATTTGCTAATTGTTCTTGAGCCGCAATTTGTGCTTCAACGTTTTGAGATTCGATAGCATTCTTTAATGCTAATTTAGCTGCTGCCAAACTAGTTTTAAGTCTACTTTCAAATTCAGAAGTGTAAGATTTATCTAAAGTAGAAAGTTTAGATTCTAACTTTTCTTTTTCTGCTTTAGTTAATTGAGCATACTGAATAGCTTCTTCTCTTTGCCTTTCAGCTTCTCTCATCTTACGAGTTAATTTAGCAATACGTTTTTGAACGCCTTCGCTATATTTTTCTAACTCATCTTCTTTTTTTTCTTCTTTTTTAGTTTCAACAGGTTCTTCTTTTGATTCAACCTGTTCAACTTCTATTTTCTCTTCCTCCACTACTTCTGGTTTTTCAGAAGTTTCTTTTTCATCTAATTCAACTTCAGCGCCGACTGTTTCGCCAACATCAATTAAGTCTTCAGATGAATTTATATCTTTATCGTTTGTTTCTGGCATAGTTCCTTCCTATGTTTATATTAAGTGAAGAATTGATTCTGGATTTTTTATAGTTCCTAGAACTTCATCATCGTTTAGTATTCGCACTTCTCCGCCTTCAATTGGTAATCTTGAACCAGCGTATCTGGCAAAGATAACCCAATCTCCTTTTTTGCACCAAGGTTCTCCAAATTTATCTTTGTCCTTGTATGCTAAATCTCCCATCTTTAAAACATAACCACACGTAGTTGCAATACGTGCTCTGTCTAAAGTTTCTTGTGAAAATAAAATTCCACCTCTTGTTTTTTCTTTTGGTGTAAATGGTAAAACTAAAAGTCTATAACCTGATGGTGTTGGTAATTCATCTACAGTTCCTGGTTGTAAATTATCAGGATGTAGAGGTTCTTTGACTTCTCCAACTTGTGATTTTTCTTTTGCGTATTTTTCTTCTAACGCGTTAACGTGTTTCGGTGTTTCCTTTTGAATTGGTTCCGAAGTCGATAATGTTTCCTTGCTCATCTTTTTGCTCCTTTGGTTTTAGCAGGTTAGAGATTTCCTGTAATGTGATTTCGTAGGCATGTGCCTGTCCTAACATATATTTATATTTTTCCATATTGTCAATAGCTCCAGACACCATTGCTTCTGTTATTGATTGTATAGTTGCTTTTATTCTCTTTTGTAACTTACTTATTATGATTAAATCATCCATTAACAATTCCACTTTCGCAGGGACTTATTAATTCTGCTATTCGGATCCCTGGCCGTTTTAGCAGAAGTCAAACGTTTTTTCATGCCACTCATTCTGGCACAAAAACTCTTTCGTCTGTTGGCAGCTTTGCTGCCTTTTTTTAATTTCGATGGCTTGGTAGTTACAGCCATTGAAAGTTTTGAACCAGGATTTGCTCTTCTATAAGATGCAATTCCTTTTTTATTTAATCCACCTGATTCAGATTTACCTTCTTTTCTTTGCCACGCAGGTGTACCGCCTTTTGCTAAATAAGCTCTACCTAATCCTCGTCTAGCTATCATACTAATCCTCCGTAAGCCATTCTTTTACGTTTTGCAAATGTAGAAACGTTAGTTGGTTTAGGTCCTCTATTTCCTGCCGCACGTTTTCGTTTGACAGCACTCGCCTTTTGCGAACTTGTCATCCGTGTGGCTTTTGCAAGTGGTACGCATTTTGGATATGCTCTTTTCTCTCCCTTGCTTCTCCCGCAAGGTTGATACTTTCCGTTCTTCTTCGGTGCTCCGATGTCTACCCATTTCTCTGCTACCCATTTTCTTAAACCCATTATCTAATTTCGCAACCCTTTCCTCTTTTTGCGAGTCCTCCATTTGCCATATTTTTTCTTTTTTTTCCACCTGGTGTTACTTTCCCAGAGCAAACTGCAGAGGCATACATATTGGCATACGCACTTGGGTATACCTTGAATTTTCTTTTTGCTGCTGCCTTTCCTCTTGGACAAAGTTTTGCCATTATTTTTTCTTTTTAGATTTTTTAACTTTTCCACCTTTAGCCATATAACCCATTTTGTTTCTAACAGATTCTGGTAATTTTGCTAAACCTGGATTTTCTTTTTTATTTATTTTTTTCATTTTATTTCCTTTTACTCTTTCCTGCTTCTGATAAAGCAATAGCAATTGCTTGCTTTCTATTTTTTACTTTTTTACTTGATTTACCAATAGAAAGTTTTCCTGCTTTGTACTCTTTCATAACTTTTTTAATTTTTGATTGAGCTTTATTTTTCATAAAATTATTTCTTCTTGTTCATTTTTTTGTCGTCTAATTTTTTTACAGACTTCATAGAAGATTTAGACATCTTACCTTTTTTGCTAACTTTTCCGCCTTTAGAAAACCTAACATCAGATCTTATTCCGTAATCGTTTCTCATTTTTTTCCTCCGTTTTTAGTGTTAATAATATCAGTAGCTTTTATTCCGTAAATTGCGGCCACTACTGAAACCCATAATCCGACAATCCACCAGGGCATATCTTGTAATTTTTCAAAGTACAAGTCAATCTTTTGTTGCATCTTTTCATCTTCTGCAAACACAGACCATGCCAATAAAAAAAGTGGGCTAGAGAGTACCAAAAGCACGAACTCGTCTTTCCAGTCTCCTTTTTGATTTTCAATTATTTTTCCACTGTATTCAATTTCTCCACGCTTCATTTTTTCTGCATGAATTAATTGAGCTTCGGACATAGCAATCTTTGTAGCAGATCTGTTTTTATAAATTTCAGATCCAGTTTTTAATGCTGTGCCAATTAACGACCAAGGGAACATATTTTTAATTATTTAGAATTAATAATTAGAACCATTTAGCTTTAACAGGTTTCTTTTCTGCTCTAATTCTTTTAGTTCCTCTAACGTCAACTTCTTGTGTTTCGTTAGCATTAGTAGCTTCAATAGTAATCCCGCCTGTTTGATAGCCATCCTTACCAACGCCTAAACATTTTTCAATTTTAGGTGCTTTAACGTAAGCTTGACCTCTCATCCAATCTTTGCTCATATTTATCTCCTTATTAAATTATTATAACTATTTTTTACCAAAATTTCTACCAAAATCGTGAATTTTGCTAGCATCTGACATTTGTTGTTTTGCTAAAGATACTCCTGCACGTAATCCAGCTAGTTCTTCGTTCTGTTCTAGCTTTTCTTCCTGGATTTCCTTGTTCATCATAGCTTTCATCTTGTCTATGTTCAATCTTTCCTTACCTTCTTCTTCTTTTCTTTGATTTTCTTGAGCTCTTAAGTCTAATTCTCTGCCTTTTAATCTTAATAAAGGATCTCCACCATACTCACCCATGATTTTTTCTTCTTCTTTAGCAAAATCTTCAGTCATTTCTGCAATCAAGACTGATTTTCTAGCTTCAATTAGATTTGTAATTTGTTGAACACGTTGTTGTGCTCTCATTAACATAGGATTTTGCATCATCGCTTGTTGATTTTGCATCATTGGTCCTAATTGTTGAGATAAAGTTTGTAATTCTCTAACTTCATTCATGAATTCTAGTTGAACTTGCTCTTGAGCCATCAAAGAAATGTGTTCTAAAATATTTTTTTGTAATGAAGCCATAGCCATTGGATTATTTTGTACCATATTTAATCTCATGAAATTTAAATGTGCATCAATGTGCGCTTTATGATCTTGACCAGGGAAAGCTTGGAACGGTTTTGCTGATATGGATAAGATATGTTCTAAACTTGGATCCATTGGCATTGGTTGTTCTGGTGGTGGTAGAATAGAATTTATATTTTTTACACCAATCGCTTCATACATAGATCTATAAGCTTGATACAAATTATGAATTTGTGGATTTGATTGTGCTAATTGTAATTGAGTTTGTGCCATTGATATTCTTTGTGTTTGAGAGAATATGTTTGGATCAGCTACAGGTAATACATCAATTCTTTCATCAAAATCTTGAATCTTAACTTCTCTAGAAGCTCCTGGTACATCGTATGGATAAACAGGTGGTAAGTAAGTTTTAAATACTTCTGCTAATAATTTAAATTCTTGTTTAAGTCCTACGTATAATCTTTTGTGAATGGCTGACATTACCCGCGATCCACGTTCCAATAACGCTACCGTCGTACCGACAGCCGCGGATTGATTCATATCACCCACTTGCATATCAGCGATGCTCGCGAATCGTTGACCTGCTTGAACCACAATACCCATTAATTGAAGTAATGTTTGGTCTGGGCCTTTAAATGGTAAAGTCATAAACTGATCTTTGATGTTTCCTCCCGGAGCGTCGACATCTCTAAACTCTCCAGGTTGTAATGGTTGAGCATCATCTCTAATTCTTATTCCTCTAGATTTAAATCCAGCAGGTAAATTAGCTAAAGTACCAGCATCTAATAATTGTCTTAACGCAGCAGTAGCAGTTCTAGTTAAACCACCGATCATATGAATTAAACCAAAGCCATAGAAACCTGTGCCTGGTAAAAATTTAAATTGTACAAAGTATTGAATTTTTTTCTTTGTAGGATCTTCTGCTCTATAATTTCTTCTAATGGATAATATTTTTTGATTAGCTTCCGCAATAGTTATTACGTAAGGTAATTTAATTCCAGTAGGTTCTCCATCTTCTCCAACATCTTCATAACCTTCTAAATCTAAATCAGTGTGTATTTCATAAAGTGTATATTGATCTTGTTGTCCATCTTTATTGATTCCTTCTAATTCTAATTTTTTATCTGCTAATTGATTTTCAGTAACAGGAGGTTTGCCTAAATCTATATCTCTATAGAAACCACTAACTTGTTGTTTACGTAATTCATTTTCAGAAATTCTAATAACGTGAACGATTGCTTCTGCATCATCTAATGAGTTTGCAGAGTAAGGTACGATTAAATCTTCCGCAGGAATAAATTTGGAAACGGCTCTACCTAAAAGATCGTCATAATAAACTTTCTTGAATGTAGAGCCGGACAGGGGTAGATAAAAAAGCATTTGATCAAACTCTGGTTCATATTCTTTCATCTGATCCATAATTTGATAATTCATAAAATCTTTAACTCTATTAGCTTGGTCTTGTTTTTCAGAAGTTATGTCTCCTAAAATTTGAGTTCTAACTGGACCTTCAGCTGGTAATAATTCTTTGTAAGCTTGTGATTGAAATTGTGTAACCGCTTCAGCAAGTACAGGGTGATTAACACCTGATGCACCTCTAAATGGTTCTGTTCTTCTTTGATATTTGAAACCTAATAAATCTAAACCTTCTCTGTATGAATCTTCCCAATCTGATCTTGATTCTTTGTATTCAGTGTATTGATCAAATAATTCATTTCCTAATGGTTCTAAAACTGAATCACTTAAAAATTCTGCAAGGTTTTCAAAATGATCTTCACCACCTTCTTGACTAGCTACTGCTGGATCAAAAGAAACTTGAGCTCCACCTTCTTCATCCATTTCAATTTCAACTGGACCAGATTCAGTTTGAACTTCTTCAACTTTTTCTTTAATTGCTTCTTCGATTTCTACTTCTCCCGGAAGGGCAACAGTTGTCTTTGTATCAGACAATGATTTTTCTATTTCAGCCATGGGGTATTCTATCCTCTCTCTGTAATTGTTTCAACACCTACTTGAGTAGTATCAGGTGTTTCTTTAACTGTCAAACTATCTATCAGACTATTCATTAAATCAGAGTTTGATTTTTTAGGTTCATTAAGAGGCATTGGATTTTCCGCAGCCCATTGTAATAATTCTGCTTGAGTAACAGGTTGATTATTTGCTGTATTAACAAAAGCTCCTATAACATCATTGTATTCTATGTTCATTGTTTTCTCCTAAACATTGTAGCAAGACCACCATTAGAATATTGACCAATAAAACCTCCATCTGCTCTTGGCCCTCCCCAACCTGATTGACCCATTCCACCACCTGTTGCAGAAGAGTGACCAGTAAAAGAACTATCTGAACTATGTGTTCCACCACCACTTACAAATCCACCATAATCAATATTTGAAGAAGTATTTCTAGCCAAAGCTTTTTCTCTCTCTAGTTTTCTTTCTATCTCTCTTCTTTGTATAAGGTCTGCTTCAGCTGCTGCTCTTTCTCTTCTTTTAGAAAGAAATTCTGATAGAGTTCTAGATTGTCCAAATAAAGTTTTTGCTCTATCAAATCTATTGAGTCCTGTAGCAGGATCATAAAAATCATCAATTAAATTTGGATTTAAGTTTCCATAATTATATCCAGGAGTATATCGTTGGTATTGTGGAGTACTTGGAATTCTATCTCCAATATTATTAAAAAATTGTCCTATCCCTCTTGTAAGCATACCTGTTATAGATTTATCTCCAATAAAAGGTAAATAATCTTTTAAATTTTGTAACATATTTTTTTGAGGTAAATTATATTGAGCATCTTCTTCTTCACGTAAAACATCAGCATTAAAGTTTGGAGCAGAATTATAATAAGTAGCTGGAGCTATTGTTTCAGGCACTACAATATCTGTTGTGGGAGATTTATTTAAATCATAATTACCTTGCAAATAATCTGTAAAACTAAATTGTGGAGCGTTTACATTTAATTCATCTAATGGAATATCCACTGGATTATTGTTCATGAAATTTAGATAAGGAAAATCAAATGTATTTCCTGTATAATTTATATTACCACTAGGATCTTTATTAAAATTTAAATTACCTAAAGTTAAAGCGTTTGCTAAATCAGCAGAGTTTAAGCTCATAGCCTTTTCAAAACTAGGTGGATTAAAATTTCTAGTATTTCTAAATTCACCACCACCTATATATTCTCTGACAGGATCTAATCCAAAATCTGTATAAGTTAAACCACCTGAATTAATGCCGGGTGATAATTTATCACCCACTTGTTGAGATAGTCTTTCATTCATTTCATCGGTTCGAAATGCTCTAGCCATATTCTCACCAACCCTTTTATTTATGTAATTTCCATATAGAGCCGCTCCATAAGTTGCCGGTATAGAAGCGTAATTTTTTATATCACTAAAATTAATTCCACCTGGTGGAATCATTTGATTCATCTCTGTATTTTGATTCATCTCTGTATCTGGATCCTTCAAATCTGCACCAATTATATTATCTCCACCGTTAGCAAATCCTATTCTTCCACCATTTTTCTTTTCATCATAACGAGATAATATTTCTTCCATTAAATCATCAGTAGGCATAATTTTTAATACGCCTTCTTTTTCCTTAAGCTTGTAATATAAATCTCTAAAGTCTTGAGTTGAACCACCGCTTCTAGCTAGTTCTTTATATAATTCTGATTTACTTTTTTTAGGCATTAATAATATTCGGGGTTGATGTTTTTAATACTGTGTTCATCTTTTTCATCTTCAGGATGCGTAATGAAACCTCCCTGTCTAAATCGCATCACAGCTTGTGTCATACTGTCGACTAAATCGTCGTTGTCTCCATAAGGAAACGCAGCACACTCTTCGATAACCTCTTCTGCAAATTTTTTATCAGGCGCCCATATTTGTCCGCTTTCAAACAAAGGGGATACGGCGTTTACCCTAGCATGTTTATCGTTACCTTTACTAGGAGTGTAATTTATAACAGGAATACCCATTTTTCGCAACTCATAAGTAAGTGGCATTCCAGAAGCTTTACCCTCTATGATAACCGTATCGGGATTCCAATATTTAAATTGTTCTAGTGCAACCTTACGAAGTTCTGGAAACTCTAATCTTTCCTTATAAGCATCTAATAGCATTAAGTTTGGTCCTGAATCTTCATTAGGATAAAATACTCCCCACGTTGTAATGGCAGAATAGTCAGCAGATTCTTTTTTAAGAAATGCAGTATCATAAGATTGAATGATGTGTTCTAATCTTGGAACCCAATCCTTATCCCAAAGCTTCCACCATTCTCTTTTGATTAATGAACCTTCTTCTGCCGTTGGATCTTGCATCCATTGTGCATTCCATTTACCAACACTTAAACTGGCTTTGACTGATTGTAATTCTTCTAACTTCCAATAACCAGGCCAGACAGGTTTACCACTTGGTAGTATGGCAGGAAACTCCACCACTTCCCATTGATCTGATTTTAATTCTTTTTGATTCTTAAGTAACATACCTGTTAGGTCTTTCATATTCCATCTTGTCATTACCACCACAATGGAACCACCTGGTTGTAGACGCTGACGAGGACCTGATGTGTACCATTCATAAGCTCTCTCCAGAGCTTGCACGTTAAGTGCATCTTGCTCTGAATGTGGATCATCGATGATAAGTAAATCCGCTCCACGACCCGTTATCGCCGATCCAACGCCGGCTGCATAATATTCACCACCTTGTTCCGTTTCCCATTTACCCGCGGCTTGCGAATCTTCCCTTAATCTAGTTTTAAATATTTTTTGATATTCAGGACTATCAATTAAAGTTTTAGCTTTACGTCCAAAACGAATTGCTAGTTCAGTTGTGTGGGTTGTTTGGATAATTTTTAAATCAGGTCTTTTACCTACCATCCAAGCAGGTAATAAGAAAGATGCGAATTCAGATTTAGTATGTCTTGGCGGCATGTTTATAATCAACCGCTTTAATTGGCCCGTGGACAATCGGTTAAATTTTTCTGCAATTTTTTTGTGGTGATCTCCTTCTACGAATTCAGGCCAAACGTGTTTGACAAAAGAAAGGAAATCATTTTCTACTTTGTTTTGGATTTTTTTTTCAGATAATTTTAGTGCGTACTTCATAAATTCTTTACGCACATCAGGGGGTAGCTTCTTAATTAAATCTTCATTCATAAAAAAATTTTGCAGAATTTTTTAGGACTCTGTTTTCTTCTCATTTTTTTTTATTAAGAATTTATAGCATATAAATGTCTAAAACAAGGGTAAAGGGTGGGCCCGCCGGACACGTGCGACAAAATGTCGCAGGGGGGTCTACGAGGTGCGACAATTTGTCACAGCCTAGGATCCCTACGTGCGACAATTTGCCGATTGACACGATCCGCGAAAAGCCGACCGAATCAAACACGTGTAGAAAAATATTACTTGAGCTTACAAGGGCAAATGATAAGTTAAAGGTAGAAAGGAAAATATAAATATGAAAAAAGAAATAATAAAAAAAATAAAATCAGCTAACGGTGTTTACATTCACAATGGATTTTTAGAGTATTACTTTAAAGCTTCTAAAAGTGAATTGCTTACATTGTTTAGAGAAAGATATAAAAAGCAAAAAGAATCTGACTCTGGTGAAAGATTTTTAGAATCTTTTTTACAAGATTTTAATGATCAAATTGTAATTAATGAAGATAACGATTTATTTTTTAACTAAACAAAAAGGAGAATAAAAATGAAATATAAAACTAAAATAAATCTTTTAAAAGCGTTGTTAAAAAAAACAACGAATTTAAAAAAAGATAAGTCAGCTAGAATTAAAGCAATGGCTTATCTAAATGGTGCGTTTAATATTTCGACTTGCCGAGAATATGGAGACGGAATTATTAGTGCTAATGAAATGGAAATAAGATTTCATTGTGTGGACGGAGTAGAAAAGATTTTAGAGTCTGCGTCTCAAAAAATCTTAATTAAATCATAAAATAAAGGAGAATGAAAATGGAAATAAAAAACACAGAACAAGAATTAAGAGACGATTTATTTAGTGCTAAAAAAGCAATAAGAACTTTAAAAGATTATTTAATTACTTTTAAAACATACATTGACCTAAAAGAAAAATATAAAGGCGAAAGTGAACAATTTTTTGGTTCTTGTTGTTCAAGTTGTGGTGATTGTGGTAATATAAATTATATGACAGAATATGAAATAATAAAAAAGGAAATAGATTTAGATTTAAAATTACAAAATGTAATTTATTTAGAAAATAGAATAAAAAACATTATGGAAATTTTAGATAATAAAAAGGAGAATGAAAATGAAACTAATCGTAGAAGTTAAGAACGTTTACGGGGTGCCGAGAGTGTACCCCGTTTGTGCAAAGTCTCACAGCTTTGCACGGATCGCGGGACTAAAAACATTATCCCCCGAAGTAATAGAAGAAATAAAAAAGATGGGTTATAAATTAACAGAGGAGAAAAAAGAAATATGAAAACATTTCAATTAACTTTGAGCGATGTTTACAAAAAGAAAAAACATCAACAAAGGTTTAAAACGTTTTTATTAACCAAAGAAGATAAAGAGCGGATCGAGGCGGAGAAGAAACACATCCAAAGCATCGACGCTCAAACAAGGGGGACAAATGACGCTACTTAATGCAATAATATTATTGGGCTTAATCTTAATAACGTTTGGTTGTGTGTTCTATGTCATAGCTATGTTAATGGAACGATATTACGATCGCAAGTTATGGGAGCTAGATCAGCGATTAAGAAAAGACGATAAGTGGAGAAATAAACAATAGATCGAAACGGCGTCAGCGTGACGCCGTCCGTCGTTTAGTACGACGCTGATGAGATCAGAAACAAAAGGAGAGAAGATGAAGTACACAATGAACAAAAATGAATTCATAAATGAATTCAAAAACATTAGAGCTGATAATTTTAGTTATGAAGCGTTGGACGCTTTATATGATTATTTAGTTCATTTGGAAGAAGACACGGGAGAAGAATTTGAGTTTGACCCTGTGGCGTGGTGTTGTGAATATACAGAGTATGACAACCTGAAAGACTTTCAAAAACAATACGGGTCAAAGTTTAAAAAATTAGATGATATTAGAAATGAAACTACTGTCATTGATATTTCTAATTCAGATCGTTTATTAGTTCAAAACTTTTAAACATTCAACCCGCTCCGCAATCACGCGGGGCGGGAATAAATTTTTTCAAAAAAATAACTTTAAAAATGGGGGTGGGGGGTGGGTGCCCGTAGGGCACAAGCATTGTTTTTTTTTTATTTTTTGTGGGTGGGTGGGCGCCCAAGCCCACAAGCCTGCGACAATATGTCGCATTGACATTTAAATTTTAGCTGATCTCGGCGCGCGAACATTTTAAGCAAGATTAACGGCGCGCGGACGGCGGGCGCGCGCGTCGGTGTGCGTTGGTTATTTTTCGCGTGAAATTATTTTTTTAAGAAAATATTATTAATGGCTTTCCAATCATTGACGGCTAACGGCGTTGCGCGGTCAGGGTTTTCCGATAAGTCTTTTATACTTTCAGAGCCATAAAGTTTTATGGGGGAAAGAGGGGCGCGAATGGCTTGAACGAGGATATAATTACGTTTTGTCCGGAGCGTATGAAATAGCAATTGATGGGGGCTAAATTTGATTTTATTGCCGTTTTGAATTTTTAACTCAACCATAAAAAAACCCACGTTTTTATTATATAAAAGTAAATCGGGAACGCCTAAATTATTCCAAACTTCAAGCGGTGTTATGAGTAAATCGGGGCAATTTTTTTTAAATAAATGATATAATTTTTTTTCAGGTTTCACCGTACATTGAGTATATACGGTGAAACCTTTTAAGCGTCAACTACGCTGATTTTTTGATATTTTCAAACGCCGAATTAATGGCTATTTGTTGTATTTTGTACTGTGTTTTTTCAAAGTTATTATCTTGTTTTAACTCGTTCAAAGCGTCAACTTTCTTTTTTGCCTCTACTAAAGTGTCAAAACCCTTTGAGGTTTTATGATGGATATTATAATCAACCATATATTGATTGAGATAATTAGTTTCTTTTATCTCAAGTATAATGAATTTATTAATTACTGTCATTACTACCCGCCGTGTTAGCAATTTGTAAATGATTATAAACAATACCCATATTTAAAAAGCCGTGTTGGATTGCCTTTTCAAACTCGACTTGTTTAAATAATAGTTTTGGATGATGTATAGCGTCAAGCATTTTTTGTTTTTGAGCGTCCATAACTTCCAACAATTGACCCTCTTTAGAGGTTTTTTTAATTTCAAGGCAAAGAGCGTCTCTACAAGTGTTTTTTAAATGACGATCAATAGCGCTAAAAGAATCGTCCGAACTAGTCATTAGAGACCAATTGTTAATTTTTGCGTGTCTGTTAAAACTATCAACCACTAATTCACAAAGTGCCTCTAGTTTTTTTTCTAGCTGTCTTTCT
>Ga0208160_1000459_pt1 | contig 19191 bp, 12 predicted proteins | sample CB_VirMetaG_FD_184536 | JGI IMG/M metagenome (GOLD analysis project Ga0208160, IMG submission 184536) | Freshwater to marine saline gradient viral communities from Chesapeake Bay - CB_1504_1 Viral MetaG (SPAdes) (version 4) | ecosystem: Environmental > Aquatic > Marine > Coastal | place: USA... | reverse complement strand
CAAGACGTGGGACTACGAGGCCATCGCCGCTCTCGCGTCGAACACGGACCTCGAGGAGATCCGCGACGACGCGGGACGCGACATCGAGGACCGCAAGGAACTCGCCGTCTACGAGGTGTGGGTTCCTGAGATCGACCAGGCCGCTCCCGAGATCCTGGACGAGATCGCCGGGCCGGGCATGGTCAACGGCACGATCTACACGTTCGTGAAGAGCCGCAACGGGAACAGCAAGTGGGACGGCTACATCCGGAAGCCGATCCACTACTACGGACCCCGTCAGGGCCCGTACACCGTGTTCGGTGTCTATACGGTTCCCGACGATCCGTACCCGCTCTCCCCCCTGATGGCCATCCAGTCTCAGATGGAGGATCTCAACTCGCATCTGACGAGCGTGCGGTCGAGCGCGGCTGCGTACAAGCGGCTGATCATGGTCGACGCCCGGAACTCGAAGCTCGCGCAGGACCTGAAGGATCGGCCGCACGACTACGTAGTCCTCTCCGAGAACCTCGACAAGGAGCGGGTGGTCAACCTCGAGGTCGGCGGCATCACCGCGCAGCAGGTCCAGTACTCGCAGATCGCCCAGGATCGGCTCGACCGAGTCAGCGGAATCCACGACGCGATGCGCGGGAACATCTCGGGAGCCGCGACGGCGACCGAGGTCGCGGTGGCCGAGTCGAGCGCGACGATGCGCATGGCACACCTGAAGCGGCAGTTTCAGGAGGCCGTGGACGAGATCGGCCGCGCGGTCTGCTGGTACATGTGGCACGACGACCGGGTCGTTCTCCCCCTCGGGCAGGACGGCGTCCGGATGTTCCTCGACGCGAACCCCGTGTTTCAGGGCGGCGTTCGGATGCCGGGGTGGGAGGATCTCGAGGTTTCCGTCGACGCCTACAGCATGGAGCGCGTCTCCGAGGCGCTCGTGCAGAAGCGCGCGATGGAACTCCTTCAGATCACCACCAACGTGGCGCAGGGCATGGTTCAGATGCCCTTCGTCCGATGGGACGAGATCCTGTCGGTGGTCGGTGACGCGCTCAACATGCCGAATCTTGCCGACATGATCGACAAGAATGCGGTCGCACAAATGCAGCAGGCGATGATGGGCCCGCCGCCCGGGGCGAACGCCCCAATGCCGCAGGCGAGCCCGGAACGGACCAACGCAATGGGAGAGCCGAGCCCGATTCCCGCGTCGAGTCTCGCGGGCCTCGCGGCGGCGGCGCAGCGAGCATGATCTACGAGTTCCTCGACCAAAACGGTAATCACGTCGAACTCAGCATGAGCATGGCTGAAGCGCCGTCAATCGGTGCTATTATCACCCATGAAGGCAGAACCCTGACCAGGATCGCGAGCTTCATGCAGATCGATCCCGCGACGAACCGCCACCAGTATCCGTACGTCAGCACTTCGCTGCCGCGTCGGCTCTCTGGTTGCAAGGTCACGGGACAGGGCAAGCCGATCATCGAATCGAAGCGCCATGAACGGAACATCATGGCGCAGCATGGTTTTGAGAAGGACTGACATGTCAGAACCCGAAGTACAGGACCAGACAGACCTTGCGGACGAGATCGCTCCGTCGATCCCATTCGAGGAAGCCGCTCATGCGGACAACTCCTCGAACGAGGACGAGGTGCTTGACCGTCTTCTAGGTGTCGATGAGCCTCAGAAGGCCGAGGCCGTTCCAACGCCGGAACCGTCTGCTCCAGATCCCGATGTTGATCGGGCGCTGAAGGCATTGCAGCGGGATGGCGTTCCGAAGGACGTGATCGAATCCATCAAGAACGACCCTTCCAAACTCAAGGAGTGGGGCTTGAAGGCGGCGAAGCGTCAGGCCGACGTCGATGCGTTCGGCGCGAAGGTTGCCGAGTCGAAGAAGGACCCCAAGGCCGAATCCAAGGAGACGGTCAAGGCGTCGGCAAAGAGCGAAGACGGGGAGGCAGACGTCGACCCGCTTTCGCAGTTTGGCGACATCTTCGGAGACGAGGCGGCCAAACCGCTGCGCGACTTGACGGACCGAATGCGCTCCGAGTTCGATGACCGCGCTCGGGTGCTCGAGGTCAAGTACGAGACGCAACTGGCATACGAGCGGATCTCCCGCGACTACGGCAGGAATGCCCCGTCCTACGAGGAGATTTCCGAGAAAGCGGCCCAGATCGGCCGCGAGAATCCAGGCGCGTTCTCGTCCGTTTCGGACATCGTGCGTCAGGCTTTCAGGGTCACGGCGGGAGAGCCGAAGAAGGTCGATCCGCGCAACGCGGCGCGACCGAACGTCGGCGCGAACCCGCCTCGACCCACCCGTCAGGTGGACGCCGAGGATCTCGTCCTCGACGTCCTGCTTTCCGGTGGAAGCCGCGCCGATGCGCAGAGAATCCTTTCCCGCTAACCAATAGGAGGGCATCATGCCTTCGATCACGACCTTCAACGACTTTATGACCACGACCGGTCCGGCGTACCTCACGTCGGCCGACTCGGTCATCAACGAGGCCGTCAAGAACACCTACGCCTTCAGCCGCCTCCTGAAGGGCAAGAGCGCCGAGCAGACCATCCAGGGTGGAACCGAGATCCGCGACGTCATCATGTTCGATGACGCCCGCACCTACGACCACTACCAGCCCAACGACACGTTCACCTGGCGCAACCCTCAGGTCACCGACTTCGTCCGCGCTCCGTGGCGCTTCTCGCTCGACCACATGTCGTGGACCGACGCCGAGATCGAGCTGAACTCGGGCGAAACCGCTGCCAGCACGAAGGTCGCCTACAAGCGGCTGAAGCGCATCAAGGAGCAGCGCATGTGGACCTCGATGCTGAACGGCTTCGAGGAGGACCTGTGGGCCGTTCCTCAGGTGGCGAACATGGAGTCCGATGGCGGCAAGCTTCCGTACTCGCTGCCGTACTTCCTCACCGAGATCGCGACCAACTACGGCGGCGCGCTCGGTCTTCGAGGAACGGCTCCGTACACCGCGTCGTCCAACGCGGCCACCACGGTCATGCGCATCTCTCCGTTCACGGAGAACCGCTGGACCAACATCGTTGAGCTGTACAACAGCCAGGCCGATGCTCTTACTCCCCTCGGCACGGAGTGGGGCAAGGTCAAGGCGTCGGCTCTCAACACGAACACGGTGTACGCGCAGGGGTCCGGACACACCGTCCAGCTCGGCAACCTCTTCAACGCGATGGACGTCATGTTCATGCGTCTGAAGTACGAGGCGCCCAGCACCCGGCAGCAGTACTTCGAGAACGACAACCTGAACCGTCAGATGATCCTGACGAGCCGTCTCGGCGTGCAGAACTACCGCAACGCGCTTCGCCTGAGCAACGACACCCTCGTGTCGTACCAGGATGCGTCGTACAGCAGCCCCGCCTACGCGGGCATCGACGTCACCTACTGCTCCGACCTCGATCAGGCCGCGATCTACCCGGCCAACGACAACTCGGTGAGCGGCACTGTTCCTGCGCAGACCCTTGCGGGGTACAACGCCGTCACGGGAGCCAATGGGTTCACCGCGGCGACTGACGGATCGAAGATTTCGGCGTTCGGAACCGAGACCGGTGCGAACACCATCGTCCGCGCGCCCCGGTTCTACTTCGTGAACGGCAACTACCTCACGCCGATCTTCCACGCTCGTCGCTACTTCAAGCAGCACGACGTGCTTCGGCATCCGAACCAGCCGTTCACCTACGTGCAGCCCGTGGACTGCTGGCACAACCTGTTCTGCAACAGCCGCCAGCGTCACGGCGTCGTCGCTCCGCTCTCGTTCGCCTGATCCCAAAGGAGGGACACACACATGATTCCCGGAATCCTCGTTCCGACTGGAAACCTCGGTGCGCTCAATGCGCATCAGGTCATCGTCAGCCCAATCGCGGCCGCCGCTGTCGCCGTTGGCGATCTCGTGAAGTTCGACCTCGATGACACCACGACCTACGCCGATACGGCAAGCCTCAACGACCCGGACGCGAAGGACAACCCCTTCAACGTCGTGAAGCTGGCCGTCGCCGGAAGCTCCTCGACCACCGAGAAGGGTGGCGTCTGGGGCGTGGTCACCGAAGGTGCAACCGCAGGCAATCGGTGCAAGGTCTGCATCGCCGGAATGGTCGACGCCAAGATCAGCGCGGCCACGACCAAGGGCGTGACGACCCTGATCGCTGACGCGGGGCTTCTCAAGCCTGCGCCCAGCACCGCCGCCGTTGCCAGCAGCGCGCCGATTGCGCTCGCCCTGGAGACTCTCGCTGGCGCAGGGACCTGCAAGGTCCTCATCAACGGATTCGCGTTCTCGAACGCGGGCGCCTGACCGGACCCTTTCCTCCCTCCTCCCCTGCCCGGGTGACCGGGCAGGGGAGTTTCCATGCTTACCCTTGGCGGATTGCGTCAGCACGTTCTCTTGGCTATCGGCGGGCAACCGTCGATTGTCAGCGGTGTGACGCGCGATCAGCGCACCGCCGAGATCATCAATCAGGCCGCGCAGTACCTGTTCTCCCGCCCCTGGCGGTTCAGAGAGCGTACTGCGCGGCCTGTTTCTTTGGTCGCCAATCAGGACTGGGCGGCTCTGCCTGGCGACGCCGAGGAGATCATCAGCCTCACCGCGCAAGCGGGCCTTGGCTGGCGAGTCGAACTGACAACCCCGGAGCAGATCGAACTGTTCAGGAACGCGATGGCCCCCGCGCTTCTCGACAGCGTCTACTACGCGGCCCTGTCCCGCCCTTGGGCGCAGTCGGACGGGGTGACTCCGCTCGTTGACGGAACCGACTTCCCGGCGGTCCGGCTCGAGCTGTATCCGACTCCGTCCGCGTCATCCACCGACACGATCATCATCCGCTACCGCTCGGGGTGGCAGTCGGTGACCGCTGATACGAGCAACGACTACAAGATCCCCGTTCCCCCATACGCGGAGGCGCTTCTGATCGCCTATTGCCGCGCGTTCGCCGTTTCCTACGAAGACGAAGGCCTTTCCGCTCGGCTGATCGAGATCGACAACGGCCCGCTTTGGAACGCGGCGAGCAGCAAGGACGGGATTCAGCAGAGAGACTTCGGGCGGCTCCCCGCCGTCCGGTCGGGTTCGTTCGTTTCGGATCCGAACCGCTACCGACGTGGATTTGCACAGGGGCCATCGTGACCATTGAGACGCTTCTCGGCATCGCCGTACCGTTCACCGTGATCCTCGGGCCGCTCTTCGCGGCCTTGTTCACGATCAGCAGCCGCCTTGCCAAGATCGAGCAGAAGCTCGAGAGCGACAACAAGCGTGTGGACGAGATCCTGCACAAGCATGATCGGCACATCCACGAGATCCGCAACTCCCTGCATCAGATCAGCTTGCAGATTGCGGCTGAACGAAAGGATCAGCAATGACCCCCACCAACACCAACATCGCCGCATACACCGTGATCTGCATCTCCATCCTGCTCGGCGGTTTCATCATGGCGGCTCAGGGCTGCGACCTTCAGTCAATGGTGAAGGTCGACGTTCCCGCTCCCGTTCTCGAGGCCGTCTCCCCGGAGGATCTCGAGGGTGACATCACGCTCGCCGAGGCGCAGCGCGTCTGGGAAGACTGGGTGAACTACGTCGAGTCGAACACGGAGCGCCTCCGCAAGTCCATCGATGACGCCAACGACCGCTACTACGCGCTCGCGAGCATCATCAACACGGGCGTCTCCATCCTCGGCGACCACGCCGGGGCGTTTCCGTTCGGGGCCATCGCCATGTCTGGCCTCGGGGTCCTGACCGGGCTGTTCCTCAAGCGCCCCGGCGAGGACAAGCGGGTGCAGCTCGAGAAGGAAGCCAGCTACAACGCGGGCATCGCGAAGGGTGCAGAGGTGGGGAAGCCGCTGCTTGAGGTCAACAAGACGGAGATCGACGCATGACCGCGAAGATCCAAATACGACGCGACACCGCGAGCAACTGGGCGACCAACGATCCGACCTTGTACGAGGGGGAGATCGGGTGGGACACCACCGCCAATCAGATCAAGATCGGAACGGGTTCCACGTGGAACTCGACTTCGTACCTTGGATCGACGCTGCCGTACTTCAGCAGCGCGGCGACGAGCTTCAACGACGCATCGCTCCGGATTCAGGGTCGGTACTACTTCGCGACCGGAGACGCGATGTCGGACGGGCCTGCGGCGCCGATGGAGATCAAGGCGTTGGACGGCGGCGTGAGCCTGCTCGTACTCGTCTTCGGATCCGTCGTGGTGCAGCGGATCTGGACGGACAGCGACGGCACTCAGCCCGTGAAGTCCTACAGCCGCGTCTACGACACGGCGTGGAGAACCTGGGTCGCCGAGAACGATTTCGCCGTCGATGCGACGGAAGGCACGGATCTCGTAGCGAGGTCGCTCGACATCAAGGATGACGCGAACGTCGACGGCGATCTCGTTGTCAAAGGCAACACGACGCTCGGAGACGCCGCAGGCGACCACGTGATCGTGCAGGCCGACACTACGAATGCCGTGATCTACCCTGCGGGCGACGCTGATACTGGCATCGCTTTTCCCCTATTAGATCAAGTCGTTGTGAACGCTGGTGGATTTGGGAAGGCATTTTTTGGTCCTGGGTATGTCTCGTTGGCGTCAGAGATCAACCACAACATTGCGTTGGCCACGGGAGGCGGCACGGGAGTGATCAGCCTTTCTGGCGGAGATATCCAATGCAACTCCAACCGCGTTACCCAGGTTGGAACCCCTACCGCGGCAACCGATGCTCTTCGCCTAGGCGATCTGAACCCACGGAAGCTCATCTCTATTGTCTGGTCCCCTGACAACGCAACCACGCCTACTAGCACCGATGGAACCTCGTGGACCAGAACGAATCCATCGAACTTCACCCTGAGTGCCGCAGGCAACTGGGTCGGACTCGTTCTCGTGTTCACGGGGGGGCTGCCCCTCGCCAATTTTTCAAATGCCGTCGTGAAGTCAACCACGACTGGTGGAACCTTCACGATCCCCAGTAGTGGCGGCGGCAGTCACGCATTCGTGCTCATCGCCATCAAAATCCCCTGATGACTTCCATCCCCGTCCAGATCCCGTTCGGTGGCTTCACGGAGCAGTCGCAGTTCTCTGCGGTTCCTCCGGGCATGACGCCTTCGTGCGTCAACGTGATGCCGACCGACGTCTGGAACGGGAGGATGCGCGTCAGCACGCGCAACGGAACGCAGCTCTACAACGACGGGGCCGTGCAGTTCATGGGCTCGTACCGCGTCTACGAGGGCGGCGTTCTAGTGGAGCGGATCATCTTTGTTCGCGGCGGAAGGATCTACTACTCGAACCCTCGATCATCGCTCACGGCTACGGCCACGCTGTTTGGAGACGGAACGACTCAGACCGTTCCATTTCTGAACACCACAGGCTTGGTCGAAGGGGTTCAGTTCAACGATCACTTCTACTTCGTGGACGGCGACCACTACGTCCTGGTCCATCTGCACGCGCCGACCGACACGGACGCCGTCCACGTGTGGGGTGACGATTCCCCGGTCGCGGGCCCGTTCCATACCGATCCTGTCGGATACACGCCAGGCGACGGAACCAGGGCGACCCTGATCTGCCGATGGGGCGCGCGGCTCGTTCTCGCCGGGTACAAGGAGACGCCGCACATCTGGTACGCCTGCGCTCCGGATGAGCCATACATCAACAACCTGGCCGGGCACGGATCCGCGACCCCTGACGGATGGGATGCGTCGGTGTACATCGGAGCTATCGCAGGAACGAGCAGCAACTCGTATGGGACTCTGCCTGACCCGATCCTCGCGATCTTCCCGTTCGCCCAAAGCGGACTGATGTTCGCCTGCACGAACTCGTTCTCGTTCCTGACCGGGGACCCTGTCTTCGACACAGCGGACGTGCAGATCGTCGGACTCACGAAGTCCATCGGCATCACGGGAAGGCGCGCTTGGTGCCAGTCGCAGGAGAAGGGCGCGTTCATCCTCGCGAACGACGGCCTGTACTTCATCAACGCGAACGACTTCAACTTCAACCGCGCGAACCGCGTCAGCGCGGGCAAGCTCGATTCATTCTTCCTTCGCCTCGACTTCGGCACTCCTGCAATCGGAGGCTCGAGTCCGCTTACGGGCGGCACGCTCAGGTCGTTGCAGACCGTCGATGGAAGCGGCTCGGGAGCGTCGGCCAAAACGCAGACCACCGAGGGCGGCTTGACCGACGAGCCAACCATCGGAAAGGTCGCTACCCCCGCATCGATCTCCTCCGTGTTCGGAACCGAAATGGAGTCCGGCGAGGTGTTTCCGTGCCTTTGCTACGACCCTGACCGTGAGGGGGTGTGGATCTTCCTCTCGGTCAACGGCGTCGAGCAGTCGAGCCTGCACCTCTTCTACGACCTGAAGACAAACTCGTTCTGGCCGCAGCGGTTCTACGACCCGAAGATGTTCGCGCCGACTTCAGCCATCTATATCGGGACATCCAGGGCGTCGTCCGGTCGGTTGTTCATGGGCGGCACGGGAAGCATCTCGATCATCGACAAGGCGTTCCCTCTCGGAATCGACGGCTGGCAGTCCGAGATGGAAGACGAAACGCAAGTTGCGCAGTTCGTGCGCTCGAGCCTCACCTTCGGGCCCATCATCGGGCAACTTCCGTACCGCGTCATGCTGAACGAGGTCAGAGTCGATCTCGCGGACGATGACTATGAGCTGCCACCTGGGTTCACAGACCTCTCGGTGGACCCGATCCTTTCGGTCACTACGGGCGACACCGCTCAGACGGCTCTCGGCATTCAGACGGACAGCCTGTTCGTCGTGAATCTGAATCCCATCGTCATCGACGGCGGCTCATCGTCCATCGACCCGACGACCCCGAACTACGATGGAGGCGACTGGGACCCGTCATCGCATACGACGAGAATCGACGGTCGGTTCGCCGTTCGTCCGTTTGGGCAGTATGTTCAGGCAGACCCGTTCTCAGAGGGGACCGCAAGAACCTATACGGGGCCTGGTTCTTGGGTCATCCGCTACGACACGGGTCTTTCGCCCGACGCATGGGCCATCGCCAAGTACAACGGCGTGTCTTGGGACAACGAGTACGAACAAATCGTTGCCGACCCCGTGACGCCGAACGGGACGATGGTGACCGTTCATCAGATTCCCATCGACCCTCCGGACGCGAAGGACAATGCCGAGGTATCCGGAGCGTCCTTCCCGGATGCCGAGGTCACCGAAATCGGATCACTCGTATCTGGTCGGAACAACGCCAAGAGATGCCGCGTTCGTGCCGAATCCATGTATCTGACCATCGCCGCTGACGGTAGACCTTGGTCCATCGAGCGGATGTCCGCAATCGTTTCCCAGGTCGGGAAGAGCAGAGGTGACCCCTAATGGCATGGCCAATCATCATCGGCGCCGGATTGATGGCGGCTGGCGGAGTCGCTGGCGCGGTCGGCGCGAACGCCCGCAAGGGCGCTTTGAACAGACTCGCTGCGTCGATCCAAGAGCAGTACAACTTGCTCGGATCGCAGTACGAGCAGCGGTTCCAAAACATCATCGACCAGTACGCTGGCGAGCGCGGTACAAACATCGGTCTATACCGCGATGAGATGAACAAGGCGATCCAAAGCTACACGCGGTACTTCGATGAGGCGAGAACCCAGTACTCAGAGGGCATGGATCGCGCCCTTGAGGAGATGCGCGTCGGGCGAGAGTCCACGACGGCGCTCATCCGTCAGGACACCGAACGGTCGTTGCAGCGCCAGCGGTCGATGAACGCATTCACGGGCCTCGGCCAGACGTCTTTCGGCACGGGCAGGCTTGAGGCCGTCGGAGCGCAGGGCGCTCTCCGCGAGGGCGCGGTGCGCGAGCAGTACGCCGCGCAACTCAGCGCCCTCGAGGCGCAGCGCGCGAGCGGGATGTCTTCCCTGTCCGCGCAGATGGCGCAGGGTCTTGGGTCGATGCAGGCGTCGCAGGCGTCGAACATCAGCAACATCTACCAGATGTACTCAGGAAACATCACCAACTTGCAGCAGTCCAGGTTGCAGGGGTCGTTCGGGTACCGGGAGCGAGGCCTTGCAAGTTTTGTGCAGATTGCGGGTCGCGCCGCTGCGCTCACGGGAAGCGGTTGGAGCGCAGCCGGATCCGCTCTCGGGTCCATCGGCGGCGCGGTGTTCGGAGCGGGTCTTCAGGGACTCGGGTCAGCAGGCGCAGGCGCAGGCGCAGGCGGAACGGCGATGCAGATGGGCGGGATGTCCCCGTCGCAGACGTTGCAGCACTACCAGCAGTTCGGTATGGGGGGCTGGAACAACCAGGGGCTCCCCGTCTCCACATTCAACCCGTATGGGGGATAAGCGATGGCAGATCCACGCAAGCCCATGTTCAGCCAGGAGCAGTTGCAGGACATCGCCGCCGGCCTCGGAGCGGGACTCGCGGGTTCGGAGAACGAGGGACTCGCGGCCGCTGGTCGCGCGCTTTCGGCAACCACCGGATCCTTCATGCTCCGCTCGAGGGAGCGAAGACAGGAGGAGCGCGAGGACGAGCGCGAAGAGCGGAGGCTTGCCGAGCGCCGTCAGGACATCGAGACGCAGAGGTCTTGGCGCAAGGAGGACATCGAGGCGCAGCGCGCACTTGCCGACGAGTCACGGGCCGCGCAGAACGAGTGGACTGCCGAGCAGTCTCGCCTCGAGCGCGAGTGGCGTGCCGATCAGGCGAAGATGCAGAGGGAGTGGGCGGAGGGCGCCGAGGAGCGCGCGGCAAGCCGTACTCGCGACATCCTGCGCGGCATGGACGTCTACGGGATGAGCGGGAAGACGTACCGCGCGAAGATGCGGCAGGACTTCGCGAACGAACTTCCCGGCGTGATGCGATTCTCAGAGCTGCCGAAGATCGACGTCGATGAGCTGTTCGGAAACCCGATGGACCGCAAGGATGGTGGACGATGACCCCCGATGAGATCGCGGCTCCCGCAGACCCGACGATGAAGCCAGGCGGAACCTACATGGATCCGCGCAGCCCTGCGGACGAACTCGTTGACGATGCCACGGCCGATATGCCGGAGGGCGAGTTCATCGGCCGCATGGGTATGCCCGCTCCGCAGCTCGCTCCGCAGCAGCAGCCGACGCCGCAGCCCGCTCCGCAGCCGCGTCCGTCCGTTCCGACGTTCAGCGACGAGATGACCAAGGCGTCGCGCGGCCGCGCATCCGACGTCAACGACTTCATGCTCACGATGGACGGCATCGCCAACGGCGATCCCATCGGGATGGAGACGTTCGACCTCGGGTTCTACGAGGACGGCACTCCCGCCATCGTGATCAACGGAAGCCCCGTTCCGATCCGCCATGAACAGTGGATGGCGCTTGCAAGCCAGCGCAGCAAGATGCGCGAGGAGATCCGTCAGCGGATTGAGTTTGAGGCGGCAGTCAACCAGGCGCAAACGTCCATCGGCAAGGTGATCGCTTCCGTTCCGCAGATGCCAGCCGCTCTCGGAGACATGCTGATGTCTCTTTCGACGGTTGATCCAGGAAAGGCGCTCGATTACCTGTACAAGTCGTTCACCTCGGTGCAGGCGAATGGCGGCAAGTCCATGATGGGCGAAATCGCGTTTGACATGCAGCAGACTAAGAACGAGGCGACGTTCGGACCGCTTCTCCGCGAGGGCGACAAGACCACGAAGCTCGAGCCGAACCCGTTCAATCCCGCCGGGCCGCCGATTGAGGTGACCGTTCCCGGGAAGACGAGGCGCGACATGGCGATTGAGGCGCTTCGGTCATCGAACAACCCTGATGCGCAGTACGCGCTTCTGGCATACGCGAAGCTCGAGGACTTTGCGCTCGATCCGAATCTCCGGAAGATCGCGCCGACGCAGCAGTTCGGCATCTTCAACCGGATCGTGATGATGGAGGCCGACAAGGCGGGGCCGATGTCTCTATTCAACAGGCTGCGCCACATCGCCGCCGTTGGGGAGCAGGACTTCGGGATGTCCGTGCCTCTGCGGGAACCGACCTATGTAAGCGGCGCATCCTCAACATGGGCTCAAAGCCCTCAAGGCCAACAGTTCTCTCAGATGCAGCAGATCGCGTACCCAGCAGCAACTTCGATGTTTGGAAGTTCGGGAGGAGGAGGGGCAAATCAGTTCTGGCGAGACGCCGATTTCGCTGCCTACCGAGCGTACCTGTCCAACCTCGACCAATGGGCCGCCAATGCGTTCGGATACGATCTGTCGACTCCAGACGTTCTTGATGCGATGGCTGAGGCGATGATGACCGTCGCGTTTCCGAGCCCGGTCGATGCTTCTGGGTCTGCGGAGGTTGTGGAGTCGGTTTCGCCCAAGCGTCCGAGCGCGGTTCGCCCCTAAGTGGAGAGACACATGCAGCAGGACGGAAGCCTGACCTTCGACCTCGAGTTTCTCTCCGACTTCAAGAAGTGGGAGGACGACTACCGCGCGAAGAACAACGCCGATCCCTCATCTGAGCTACGGAAACTAACGGCGGACCTGGTCAGGGGGAACATCCGTAACTCCATGTATCAGCAGACTCTGCGCGAGTTGATGGACGCCGGGGTCCCTGGTATCAGGCAGTCCGAATCGCAGCAGGCTCAACCCGTTGTTGATCTGAACGCCCCGTGGTGGGGAGAACTTTCCGTCGATCCTGAAAGCGAGATGCACGACTTTGCCGTGCTTCGCTCTCAGCAGTACGAGAGGGGTCAGAAGCCCGTCTACTGGGACGAGTTCCAGAAGAACCGCCCGTCAAAGGCGAAGGCGGCCATCGACGGGTTCATCATCAACAGCTCGCTGACCTTCGAGGGGCTCGCGGGGAGCTTCGGTGAGTGGGTCGGTTCATGGACGCAGTACGGATCCGAGTCGCAGCACGCCTACGCGGACAAGTACGGGATCCCGCGCCTCAAGTTCAATGACATCGTCAGGCGTGCCGAGGGCGGAACGGGGATCTTCGGATCTGCGCCGCTGACCGCCGAGGAGCGCAAGGTCTACGACTCGTACCAAGCTGAGGCGCAGGAGATGATCGATCTCACGCGCAAGGCGATGGGCGATCAGTTCCGCACGGCGGCACGCACGGTCGTCGACGCAGTCACCCCGAACTTCGTCGGGTTGCAGCAGTACCGTGACGTGCTCGTCGGCTCTGACCCCAACGCGCCACAGGACATCCGCGAGCGGTACGGCCGTGCGGGAGGCGGCGCGCTCGTCACGCTCGGGGAAATGACCGGGTCTGCGGTTGGGTCGATCCCCTACAGCCTCCCCGCGATGGCGACGAGGAATCCGCGGCTCGCCGCGGCCCTGACATCTCCGTTCTACGGGATGGGTCACACGGAGGCGTGGAGCCGCCGGATGGCGATCTACGAGGAGCAGCTCGCGGAGTCGCGCGCTATCGGCACGGAGGCTCCCGTGCGTCCGTCGATCACGGAACTCAACCGTCAGGCGCAGGTAGGTGGCGTCATCGAGTTCGGCAGCGAGTTTGTCGGTGACCGCATTCAGGTCGGTCTTCCGAAGCTCTACAACTGGAGCAAGGCGAAGATCAAGGGCAACGTCGCGTCCGCGTCGTCGGCCGCATCAGCCGGAGCGGCGCTCCGGGATTCTCTCAGCAGGCGCATCGGGCCGCTTGGGGTGGTGAAGACGGGAGCGATCATCGGCGCAGGCGGCGTCGTCGAGGGCCTCGAGGAGGCGGTTCCCGAGTTGGGCAAGGAGTTCACGGATCCGTTCTTCATCCCCGAGGGATACGAGAACGACTTCTGGAGTGCGCAGACTGCGGAGGCTGTCGGATCCGGGTTCATCGCCGGAACCCTCATCGGAGGAGGTCAGCAGGCGTTCGGGAAGGACTCTCGCGAAAGACGCCGAGCAGCGCGCCGCATCAGGGAAGCTTCCGAAACCGCGGTCCCGCGAATGGCTGGAGCCATCGTGGACAAGGCGCGACGCCTCGAGCAGGAGCGCCTTCAGGCGAACTCGACGGGAGCGCAGGGGCCTGCCGCCGCGATTCATCAGCTCGAGGAGATGGGAGCGGGTCGCAGGCTCGGGATGTTCGTGCATCCCGACTTGCGGGAGGACACCCTGACCGAGGACGTGCGCGAGCGCATGAGGCTCCTCGAGATCCCCGAGCAGCCCATCGGCCGTTACAACGGCATGGACCTCTACGTGATGCCCGCATATGCGGAGCAGATCGCTCAGATGGCCGCTGACGGAGACGTTTCCGGAGTCGGAGGAACGCCCGAACTGATGGAAGCCGGGCTTCCGATGATCGGCGCGTTCGTCATTCGGAACAAGGGCGGTCAGGCCGTTGAGGTCATCCCGTACAGCAGTTCAGCCCTGGCGGAAAGCGCGGAGCCCGCGCTGAAGCACCGCGCCTCGCTTTCCGGATCGACCCTCGAGAACGTCGATTCCAACGGCCTGATCGACCTGTCGGTCGGGATCGGCCGTCAGGTCGAAGGCGAAATGGAGGCGCGGAAGCTTGCCCCCAGGTCGAAGCGTCCGCTCGGGCAGGAGCAGCGCGAGCGTGGAATCGGGGCCATGCGGCTCGACGTCCTGCGTTCGGCGCAGGGAACGAAGAGAAATCAGCCGGATGACGCGGCATTCAGTTCACCTCTTCTCAGTCAGTCGGAACTGAAGGGCAAGTACGATGAGGGTCCGCGCAACTCCGACGTCGAGATCGACGTTGAGATGACGGAGGTTCCGGAAGCCAGGCTGTCCACGGGCGAGAAGGCGATGGTTCGCGCCTCCAACGGCAAGGCCGTGATCCTCGACGCCAAGGTCGTCTACCGGATCACCAGGCCTGACGGAAGCGTCGAGACGATTGAGAAGCCGACGATCAACGACGGCGGGTACAACTCTCAGGTATCGGTGGACGGTTTGTTCCTGATCCGTGACGGCGACACCGCCTACACGATGCGAAACGCCGTGGCCATCGCGATGCACGAGCTGCGGCACAAGCTGGTCGGCAGCAGCCCGGCCGCAGCGCAGCACGCCGCGATGCTCCTGTACCTGGATCCCGCTTTCGCCATGCGTGGCGGAGTTGAGTACATGAGGCGCTTTGAGTCCGCGATGGAGGCGGGCGGTCAGCGATCCGACGCGGAAGTCCTCCGTCTCCTCGATGAAGCGGGGACGATCAAGTTCTACGAGGGAATGCACCAGGCCGCGCTCAACGTCCTCGCGGACAGGGAGGGCTACGCGGATGCGGTGCGCGTTCTGCGCTCGAGTACGGCGACCGATGCGCAGCGGGAAGCGGCACAGGTTCGCGTCGAGATGCAGCAGACGGCCGAATCGGAACTCGCGACCGTAGAGCGGTTCGCTGAGGAGTCTGTGGCTCAGACGCAGACGGAATCGATCGGCCAGACCGTCGCGCAGGGAATCGGATGGGAGGTTTCCTACAAGGACGCGCAGGAACGGTCGATGCGGGCGTTTGTGGGATGGTTCTCAAGCGTCCTTTCGCGGTACGGGTTCGCGGGCGTGTACGGGCGGCAGGCGCTTTCCGAGATCAGGCAGATCCTCGGTGGATACTCGGAGGATGCGCTTCGCATCCACGAGCGCGTTCGCGCGGAGGTCGAGGACAAGTTCACGTCCGACATGCGGAAGTACGAGGAGATGAAGCAGTCTCTCGTGCCTCCGGCTGAGGTGCAGGACGCGCAGACCGCCGAGCAGCCCGAAGATCAGGCCGCCGAGCAGCGCGAGCCGCAGCCCGGTGAGCCTGGCTACGTCGGAGAGATGCGGCCCGCCAATATCGAAGTGCGGCCGAAGAGCGAACCGATCCCGCAGCAGCAGTCAACGGTTGGAACCAAGCCGTCGAAGCCCGTGAAGCCGTCCGGGCCGTACCGTGACGACACGGTGTATTCGATGCGGCCTGATCAGCAGGGTTCTGATCTTGCTGCCATCCCGGGAACGGACGAGGATCTCGACCGCGTCGTCAGCAACCTCGCGTCGGTCAAGACCGCAGATCCGCAGGACAGGATGGCGCTTGTCACCGAGGCGCTCGGGCTTCTCGCCAACCTGATCCCTGCTCTCACCGGGACTCAGGCGACCATCGGAACTCCTCCGGTCGGTGGAACTGGTCGGCCCGGTATGCGTTACCCAGGGGGCGTTCCCGGTGCGAGGGCTGCCGGGGTCGCTCAGGCGCGCCCTGCGGAGGCTCCGCAGGAAATGGCTCCGCAGGAAATGGCTGCGCAGCCGTCCATCGAGCAGGCTCGTCGCGAGGGGATGTCCTCGCTGCGCGGCCTGACCTCGCAGCGCGTCACGGAGCTGTCCGGACTCGGGCGGTTCCTCGACGACCGCGCCTTCGGACCGCATCAGCACCCGGTGGACAAGAGCGAGGATCTTGACGAGTCCGCGCCGCTTCGGGTGGCTCAGGCCGCCGACGTCCCATCCAAGTATCTGCGCGACGCCGCTTCGCTCGACTATCTGCTCGGGGCGATTGAACACGTCGCGGGAGCGAAGACCGATACCGTCGAGGGGTACTACGACTTCATCGGCAAGATGCGCTCTGCGGCGGAAACCGGGCTTTCGACCTACGACGACATGGTCGTCGCGGCGAAGCGTCTCGGATACACGGGCATCGACGGCGACCTGAACCTCGAGCAGGAGGATCAGGTTCTTTCCACGGACATCGACAAGATCGCGGACATGCAGTTCTCCCTCCGCCCGGAGACGCGGCGGAAGTGGGAGCAGGAGTCGAAGGCGGTCGATGACGGGATGCTCACGACCGTCTACCACGGGAACTCGCAGGCCGATCTCGAGCGGTTCGACTCCGTCCGCATGGCGCGAACCGAGCGCCCCATCGGCCTCGGTCAGGTCGCGGGTCCCGAGATGGTCGATGGCATCTGGTTCACCGACAGGCCTTCGGGTGCGGAAACCGCCGCCGGAATGCGCGGCGCTCTCGGGATGCCGAATCCTGGGCTTGTGAGCCGGATCGTTTCGGACGTCAACGGAAGGACGCTTCAGGCGGCCGCTGCGTTACCGCGCGACCTTCAGGAAACTTTCCGCGCCAACACCGGGATGCTCATGGAGGAGTACAAGGTGACTCCCGAGGGGATGCTGGACGCCATGAGCGACGGCAAGACCTACGAGCAGGCGATTGACGAGCATCGGGAATACCTTCAGTCGCAGCTCAACGACGATCCGCGCGGAACGGCGATCCTCGATCAGTACCTGGTCGCACCGGAACTGGTCACGGTCGCCCGTGGAATCACGGGCAACCTGGGGACGGTCGCCTCAGCGAACCTCTACATGGCCAACCCGCTCGAGGTTCAGTACGACCCAAATCAGGGCGAGTTCCTGACGGAGGCGGAGGATGCCATCGGACGGATGGCGGCTGCTGGCAACGACGGCCTGATCATGTCGATGCCCGATGGCGAGCGGCGGTACTTCGTCCCGCGCCCGTCTCAGGTCGCGATCCTCGGGCGAGCGCGAGACGTCAACGAGAGCGCGCGCCTTCTGTCGCTGCGCCGCAGCGTCCGTGGCGAGTACTGGATCAAGCCCGGCGGAGAGTCCCTCTACGCCGATCTCGACAACGGCGACATGAGCCACGAGATGTTCGCCATCGCGGAGGCTCAGTCGGACTTTGCAGCCTGGCTCGGGGACGATGCGGTCAACGGCATCGTGGAGATGGCCGAGGACTACAGCGGGTACACGAACCCCCGGGAGTTCTCCGACGATCTCGCTCAGGAACTCGGCATCGATGAGGCGAACGACGACTGGCTGCGCGGCGTGATGGACGAGCGCGGCACTCCCGAGGCGCAGCGGCCGAGCATCCAGCGGATGTTCGAGGCGGCAATCGGAGAGTCGGTTGACGCCCGCGAATACGGACTCGGCAAGGGGTGGGCCCGCGTGCAGGGCAACAACATCCAGGTCCGCGGCCTGAACGACTCAATCCTCCGTGACGTCGCGGACGCGATGTTCGAGATCGTCGGAGAGGAGGACATCTCCAATCAGGAGTTCACGGTCGAGGATCTCAACTCGAACCGGGTGTTCGACGGCGTTCCGTTCGCGGAGCTGGATCGCGGAGTCCGCGGCCTCATTCCGTACCGTGGCGACTCGACCATGCGGTCGCAGCGCGACCGAGGATCCTTCGAGCCACTCCTGTTCTCCGCGCTCGAGCGCGAGTTGGATGTGGCTGACGCGAAGCCGATGAAGGCAGCAGCGTGGAAGCAGCGGCTCAAGGCGCTCGTGAACAGCGGCAAGGTCAAGCAGGCGGAGATCGACTGGTCTGGCCTTTCCGCGTTCCTCGAGTCTCCGAGGCAGTACTACTACGACAAGTGGTTCAAGGAGTATGTGAAGGACGCGGAGAAGGCTGGCAAGTTTCAGATGCCGAAAACCATCTCGACCGAAGACATCTTGGACTTCCTGGACAAGAACGCCTTCCGCGTCAAAGAGGTAGACGAGAACCGATGGTCAAGCTTCACATTGAGTGGAGGCGGCCTCTACAACGAGGTCTTGCTTGTTACGCGAAAGCGTGAGCAGTACCCACTCTATGGCCCAAAGATGGGGACGGATCTCGCGGAGTACGGGGAGGGTATGCGCAGGCGAGAGGCAGTCGGGGAGAAGTTCGCTCCGTTGATTGCCGAGGCAGACGCTGCGGCGGATGCGCTAAATGAATCAGCATCAGCCGATAGAGAGGCCATGGATGCCTTGTACCGTCGTCAAATCGAAGCCGCTACGGCTGCGCGGGACTACGAACTAGAAAACCGCCTCCAACTGGAATGGGAAGAGGCATCGAACGCACGGCTAAGGCGCGGGAAAGAAATCATGGAGCGGCCCGCGGAACTGCGCAGGCAGCGGCAGGCCGAGATGGATGCCGCGTATGAGCCTCCGTCCGGCGGGAGAAGGGTGTACCGGAGCAGCCACTTTGACGAGCCAAACATCATCGCGCATTTGCGCATGAAATCTCGTACCGACCAAAACGGAAAGCGGGTGCTGTTCGTTGAGGAACTTCAGAGCGACTGGGGCGAGCAGGGGCGGAAGCTAGGGTTCGAGCAGCCGACGAAGACCTACACGGTAGATGATCTGAGTTCCCCTGAGCGTAGTCAGGCGAGCTACCCATACGGGGCTTATTACAAATTCAAGCTTCAGGGAGTAGAGGAACTGGTCTGGGTAGACCTCCCCACGAATTTGCTTGATTTCCCAACGGAAGCCGAAGAGCTGGAGTGGGCGCAGAGAGAGGCGCTCGCCAAAATCAACCAGCCTGAATATCAGGAGCGAGTATTCTCGAGCAGACTTCCGCGCGGCGCGTTCGTGGAAACGACCGATGCCTGGGTGACGCTCGCGCTCAAGGAACTCCTGCTCA
>Ga0208160_1000457_pt1 | contig 19266 bp, 24 predicted proteins | sample CB_VirMetaG_FD_184536 | JGI IMG/M metagenome (GOLD analysis project Ga0208160, IMG submission 184536) | Freshwater to marine saline gradient viral communities from Chesapeake Bay - CB_1504_1 Viral MetaG (SPAdes) (version 4) | ecosystem: Environmental > Aquatic > Marine > Coastal | place: USA... | reverse complement strand
CAGCGTAATCATGCGCTCTTCCATGCGAGCCAATGCCACGATGGCGTCGCCGACTTGATCCAACTTCTTCTCAATGCGCTCAAGGCGGGCGTCGTCACTCATCTGCTACTGTTCCTTGATGCGAAATGCGGCAAAGTCGCCGTCCATTAGTTTGCGTTTACAGTAAACCGCAAACTCCTTCGTGCCAATACCTGCGCCGCATTCACGCGACCAAGCCTCGGCGATGACGAACGGGATGCTGCCGATCTTCCGGACGGCGGCCTGACCGAACATGGACGGAGCTGCATCGGCCTCGTGCCTGTTCTGATCGATCAGGCTCTGAACGTCCTGTGACCGGGTGATGCGCATGGTGCCGTCGCTGTCAAATGCGTACTTTTCGGTGACTTCAGTCAGCATTTGGCTTTGCCTTGGGCTTTAGTGCCTGAAACTTTTTATTCTCAACCTTTGCGTCATTCACTTCAACGGCCAGGCCAGACTTGACCAGCGCGTTGCCAGTGACGTCGGCCACTGTGGCCTCGTAGCCAGATGCCTGCTGCTTGCCGTCGAGCCAAACGCCACGGCCATCAATCAGTTTAATCTTCATTGGAATATCCTGTCGTCGTTAAGGGGGTAGGGAGGTCACGATGTGACCCCCCTTTTAGTGTAGGCTTACAACGCAGGGTTGATGTCTGCGATGATCCCGTGAGCCTTCTCAGTGTCAACCTGGAGGCCATACTCGGCAGAGATAAGGCGACGCTCAGAGTGACCTGTGCGAGCCAATGGCTTCTGCTTTGTGTTGGACAGGTAAGCTGTGCGAGCCTGCGACGGGTCGAGTACGAAAACGTCGCGGGAACGTACAAAACGCGATGGCACGATCTGCAATTCGCCGAAGTCGGAAACATAGATATCAACTGCGGCAACGACTTTCTTGTCGTCAACGTTCTTGAATTTAGTCGCCGAACCAGTGAAAGTGGAACTGATTTTTTGCTTCACGCCTGATCCGCAGAGAACCAAAGTCGGCTCTGCGCCTTCATCCCAGCAGGATGCGATCACGCCCTGGAGCATGTCCTCAGTCAGCGCACGCAGCGTGCCGTCTGTAGCTGCTGCGTTAGGGTAGCCCGCTGTTGTACCAGATAGCGTACCGTTTGCACCGCCAACGCCACGATCTACGTTTGTGCGCAAGAATGCGGACAGGGACGCGGTTTCACGAGCTGTGCCAGAAGCGCCTGCGACGGCTGCGTTGTTGTCGCCGACCAACATGGTTTCCATGTCGCGCTTCATTTCCTTCAACTTATAGGCGAGTTGCTTTGCGACGCGCTGTGCATCGCCAACGCCGTTGACGGCTTCCGCGGTATCACTTACCTCAACAACCTTGTCCGACAGCTGAACATAGTTGCCCAATCGAGTAGCGTTCGTTGGCGCGTCATTGCCTGGAGCGTTTTCGCCTTCCATGACGCGGTTTGTCGAGGACGCAGCCGCGAGGTCAACTGTAGCCCACTCGAAGTAGGTGTTGGAGACGCTCTTCGTGCCGATGGACGACATGAATGGCGTTTCAGTTGGCGAGATGGAAATCAGCGCGTCCTGAAGGTCTTCTTTGATGGTTGAGACGTTATATGTCTCGTTGGTATTTGCTGTAACGGCCATGATAGGCTCCTGTTAACTAAGGAGAAATTTTGCAACGTCATCGACGCTGCCTGTTTTTCTCATTCGGGATTGAGCGTCTTTTGCTCGCTTGGCCTCAGAGGCTTGGGCGGGGCGTCGGACGCCGGGTTTAACAACTGGTCGAGCGGTTTCGGCACGCTGGCGTGCGATCCCGGCAGCCTTCTGTTGCTCACGGAATTTAATCGCGTCGGACAGAACAGAGAGTCGGCGAGCATCGCCTTCGCTGGTCAGTTCGTCGGCGCTAAATCCATACTCATCAATGCCAGCCTGCACCATCTTGTCCCGATACTTTGCCGCCGTCTTAGGGTTGGCAAATTCTGGGACACGCTCCTGCAAGATTTGCATTTGCGATTGCAGATATGCTTGGTGCTGACGGTTTTGATCTGCGCGTTGCCGATCAGTTATTGCCGCCATCTGCTGCTGTTGTTGCTGGTATTCGGCCATCGCATCATCGTGAGCTAATTTGGATTCCATGTAACCGATGGGGTCTTGCTGGAATAGCTCACGCGATGGGGGCTTTGGCGGTGTGAGAACCTGTCCGCTCTCCGCACGCTGGCGGAAGTCGGCCAGAAACTGGCGCTCTTGCTGAACTTGGGAATACTCTTCCTGCATTTGCTTCTTAGCTTGTGCGAGTGTCTCCAAATTCTGGTTGATAAAAGCCTGACCCGAATAGCCACGCTGAAGCTCAGTGAGGGTGACCTGCTTGGGCTTGCCGTCAACCTTTACGGTAAACAGTGCCTGTTCTGGCTCCTCTGGCTCATCGTCCTGTTCGATGTCTTCTTCTTCGTCTTCGACGTCGTCGGCGTTGTCTTCCGTCGTGTCGTCGTCAGCCTCCAATTGCTCGTCGGCTTCATCTTCGTCGCTGGCCTCTACAATTTCGTCCTCAGGGGCTTCAACCTCTGGAGACTCCATCAAAGATGCTGCGACTGCGTCAATAGAACTGGTGTCGGTCATGTCACTCATGGTGCCGATCCTTTCTGTTTTCGCTCAAGCAGTTTCCAGTCGTCAACAAAACGCTGGAGTTGCCGCTCCACGAGCGATAGCGCCAAGACTGCCTTGCGCGCTTCCATTATTTCTTCGTCGGTAGCCGTGGGGTATAAGAATACCCCAATGCTATCCTTCTTTAACACAGAAAGAGCTTCTGTGAAAACCTCATCGTTCAAGATTTGCTGGGCGCGGGTCGCCTTCACCGAAGGCTCCATTATGCGCCACCCTGCATCATGCGCTGGCGCTCCTGCTCGGCCCGGATTGCCTGCTCGTTGGCCTGCATTCCGAATTTGCCTTGCAACTCAGCGTTCTTGAGCATCATGTCCTGATACATCTGGTCGCGCTTGCGGTCGTCCTCCATGATTGCCTTCTGAGCATCAAGTTGGACGCGCATTGCGTCGCTCTGGGATTTGGTCTGCGCCTTGATCTGCTCGGCCTGCATGAATGCCATCGCCTGCGCATCCTGCGGCCCCTGCTGGCCCTGCTGCTGCGCCTGCTGCGCCTGCTGCTGTGCCATCTCCTGCTCACGCTCCGCCGTAATCGGCTGGAAGTAGCGCTCAGAGTTACGGATGCCTGCGCTGGCCATCATGTCGGCCACTGTGTTGCGGATGTTCACCAGAGACACGACGCCGTTGCCGGGGCCGTACTGGTTGTAAACCTGCATCTGGAGGCCGAGAACTTCGCGATATGCTGCGGCCTTCTCTTCTTCGCGGCCAGTGCCGAGGCCGACATTAACTGACAGGTCCATCGACGTGTTCCACGCCCGTGGGTCCACTGACGTAAACTCACCATTGAGGCGCATGAACTGTGGCGCGTCGGCGTGCTTCACGATCAGCTTGAGCAGCAGCTTGAACATGGTTCTCATGCCGCCCTCCGCAAAGTTGCGTGCCATCACCTCAATCTGCCCTGCGGCGGCCTGCACGGTGGCCTGCACGGCTGCCTTGGTGGTTGACTGTAGGCTGTCAGGAGCCAAGCCCATAGACGCACGAGAGACGCCCGTCTTGGACTCAATCATCTGATCGAAATACTGTGCCGCACCCAGCGTCTGGCCAGCGGTGAACGGGATGGCGAACGGCACGACTGCGCCCGGCTGTCGCATACGGATGATGCCGCCGACCTCGTTCGACAACACGTCTGACATGTCCGCCTGCCCTTCGACCACACCAATTCTTGGAGTGTTCGTCATGGCTATATTGTCCAGTACGCCACGGATGATGGACGTCGCCGCATCCTGATCGTCCATGAGCAGGTCGGCCAGCGAATTGCCCCAGAACGAATGGGGGACGGGGTCACATTCAAACACGGCAAACGGAATTTGGTCGCACGGCTCTGCCGACAGCAACTTATAGCTGCCGCCGCCCATGATGATGCGGTGGAGCGTCGGTGAGCCAGTGCCGTCGGCGTCTACGCGCATGTAGGCTTCCGTCACCCACACGCTTTTCATTGACGGGTCAATGGCGTTCTCGTCTTCGTCGGGGTTCACTGTGTAGCCGCGGCGCTCGTCGTCCTCTTGGTTCAGGCTGTCACGCCCGCCAAGGTCGACGACGTCGTCATACTCAAAGCCCATGTCCACCAAGTCGCCGACGCGCATCTCGCTTCCGTGGCCGACGCAGTAGCAGTCGTCGATGGAGCGTGCGTTGCGGTCAATAAAGAAGTCTTCTGGTGGAATGGACATCATGCGGATGTCGCCTGCGGATGACCGACGGATCAACTTCACGTCGTGCGTCGTCGGCTCTGGCAGTCCCATACCGTCGGCGATGGTCACGCCAGCCTCCATTGAATGTTCGATCACTTCGACGTCGGGGTCGGTGATGACCGCAGAATACTGCATGTCGTCTAAGCCCGTGAACGTGTGGATTTCCGACGTGTCTCGGTCCTCGTAAAACACCTTCACAATGCCAGCCTTCTTCAGCAGTGCGTCGTGGAATGCGTCGGACAGGATGCGGAAGCCGTTCATCTCGTTGAACTTGTAGTTAGCGTAGGTCGTCGCCTGCTCCGCCATCTGCACGTCCTCTGGGCCAGATGGCACATACTCAACGGGTCGGCCAGATGACAGGAAGACCCGCATCAGCGATGGCTTCACTGCGCGGATCGTGTCGCGAACCTTCGTCGCCACAATCTTGCTGCGGCCGTCCTCGTGGCCGATGTCAGTCTTGCCGTCGAAGTATCGCTGCGCCTTCACGCGGCCTTCGGTCAGCTCTGCCTCAATGAAGTCTACGGCGTCCGTAATTGCGGCCGACGCGATTGACTCGATCTGGTCCTCGGTGAGAGCTTTGAAGCCCTCCTCCTCGACTTCGACTTCGCCCTCGATAGCGTCTTCAAGCAGGTCAAGGATGTCTTCGTCGTCAATCATGTCTTCGGGGTTCATATTAGTCCTCACTGCCGATGGATGGGATATTTGCCCCAACGCCCATTTGCGTTAATAGTTGGATGATGGCTTGGCTGCGCGTACTTTGCGACTGCCGCTGTGCTTCGGCCAGCAGTGCTTGTAGAGCCGTGTCGCGCTCGGCCCCTTTCAGCGAAAGTAGTTTGCCAAGTTCAAGGTTCGCTTGGGATCGCCGCGCCCCGTAAACCACGGAGTCAATGGCCGAGTTTATGGATTCGTTCAGCGTGTTTTTAACACGGGATACTGGCCCCGGCATCCTGCCAGTGTCAGGGTCGCGGACTGGGCCAAGTTCCTCTTCGGCAATGCGACGCTGGGATGTCATTGAACCACTAGTGACACGCCCGCTGGTTTCGGAAAATGCTTTCTCTGCACGCAACGTCTGCATGATCCTGTCAGCTTCTGCGTCGCCGAACAGGATGCGCAGCTTCTTGTCGTTGAATCCCGTCATCAGCTCTCCCCAAGCAGTGGCTGGGGCGTTGCGAGCCGTACCCATAAGGGCAGCCACATATTCGCGAGCGCCCGTGCGGTAAGCGTCCTTCTGTGCGTCGGACAACGCCGAGAAAGATCGGCGCAACTCGTCCGGTGATGTTGTGCTGCGGCCCGGCGCAAGTGCGGCACGCCCGAAGTCGATTTGGCGCTCCATCTCCCTCACGTTGCCGTAACCAGTGCGGGTGGCGGTATAGTTCGGCACCTGATCAAGCTCGTCATCAATCTTTTGGAGCAGTGGCTTCAGCGACGCCACGACGCCGCCACGACCTTGCCGTGTGGCTGCGCTCATGGTGTCGTTAATCTGTGTGCGGATGTTGTGCAATTTAGCGGCAGAAATTTGGCCGTCGTCGCTGGACAGCATACGCTTGTAGGCATTGAGGCGCGCCTGAGTGCCGCCGACGGCGCTCTCAAGCATGGAGTCAATGGTGCCTAGAGCGTCGCTGACGTCAAGCTGGCCTTGATACGCCGTGGCAGCCTCATAATCTGGGCCGAGAGTGCCTTTACGCTCTGCCTCAAGGGCAAGACGCTGACGGAATGCTGCGCTTGGATCACCCGCGACGTCGGTCACAACGTCATCAATGCGACCCTCGCTGCCTGCTGCCCGTGACCTCAGAGCCTGCGACACAACTGTCCCGCCAGAGCCTTGCTGCGCTGCGAGGCCCATTGCCTGCGCCTGCGGACCGCCGGGTACGTCTGCCAGCGTGGCCTCTGGCCCCAAGTTGCGCAAGTAAGCCTGAATATCTTCGCCAGACGCTACTGTGCGCCCGACACCCTTGGCGGCTACTTGGCTGGCCCGTGAGCCGTAGCCTTCGATGCCTCGACCAATGTTTTGAACTGTGCGAGTAACGCCGCCTGCGATTTGCCCGACGGCTGGTGCAAGGCCGCCTGCGACAGCGCCGTAGACGGGGGTCATCGGTGGAACCTGCGACAGGCGACGCTGGAAACCGCCCTCACCGCCGAGAAAATCTGGAGCGGATGCACCGACTGCGCCAGTCAACGCGCCTGCGCCCATCCGCCCCAGAAGCGTGCTTGCTCCAATCTGCGGTATTGCCATGCTTGCGGCGCCAGTGCCGATCATGCCTGCGGTCTCTCCAGTCGCGTAGGCTTCTGGGTCTGCCGCCTGTGCAAGTCGGTTAGCCTCGCGCTGCGCTGCGAGAGCCTCTTCGTAATTCATGCCTGTGGGGATGACGCCTTGGACTGCCGCCGTCAATTCGTCACCACCACGCAGGGTAAGTCCCTGTGCCAAGCCACGATAGCCGGCGCGGTAGCTGTCGATCACATCTTGAGGGCGCGCCGCCTTGGCTTTGGCTAAAGCGTTAGCCTCGGCCTCCGAAAGCGCTGGTAAACTTTCAAGCTGGCGAATCGCAGCCACAAGTTGCTGTGCGTGTTGAAGCTCCATTATCAGCCCCCCAAAATGCTGTTAATGGTGTTGACTGGCGCGCCAGCGGCAGGTGGCCCGTCTTGACTGGCCGCCGCGGGTGGCTTGAACCCAGACAGCGGGTTCTGGCGACCCTGAAGCATCTGGAATGCCGTTGGCCTGTCAATTTTTCCGGCCCGCAACTGCTGAACAATCTTGGCGCCCTGCGCGTCGTAATCGTTGATGGCTCGCATCGTTGACACAATGAGAGCGTTTCCGCCCGGCTGGTTGATGATCCGCGGCAGTGACTGCTTAAATAGCTCTAGGTCGGCGTCTGACATTGGGCCGGAGCCGGGCTGGCGCTGTTCTGGAACGAGCGAGTTTATCAATGCCGTTGCTGCCTGGATGTCGTCTAGCCCTTCGGTGTTGATGCCATATTCGCCGGCAAGACCCTTGAGGTAGCCTACACCACCCGTCGGCGCAGCCTGTAGCAGTCGGTCCAGCTCGTCGATGCGACCCATGTTGCGCATTGCTTGCATGCCTGCGACAGAGACTTCTGCAAGCGCATCAGCATCGCCCTTTGCAAATGCCTCCTCAAACTTACCGCCGCCTTGGCCGATATTGATGGTTGGCGCCGTCCCACCAAACGCCCGCTCCATTGCGGTCTGCGATGGCATACCTTGGGCTGTCAAGAATTCATAATTTTGCATTGCCGCAGTGCGGTTGTCTTTAGGCTTAGCCAGCAACTGACCTGCCGCGTCTTGACCGCTGATCATACCCTGCTCAACCATGCTAGCCAAATCCTCGCGGCCATTGGCTCGGAGATATTCGACTGTCTTGTTGCGCGATTGCTCAGCATCACGTTGCTGGCGGTTTGCCTGTACCATCGCAGGGATATTTTCGTCAGGACTCTGTCGCAGTGTATTGGCGGCCACGGCGATGTTGCCCATCGTGTTCTTGAACTGGTCGCGCTGGTAGAACGGCAAAGCCGTCTGATCCTGCGCCGACGGGTCGCGCTTCTGGATGCCCATCATCTCAAGTATGCCCTTCGGGGCTTGCTGTGTCGGCGTCATCGGCTGTGATCCTCGTGTGCTTGTTCTGCCCTGCGTGGCTGGCGTGCCGTCGCCCAACGCCGACGTGAGCCAGTCTGGCGTCGTCGCGCCTGTGTAATCTGCGCCCCAAGTGCGGCTAGGGCCAACGTCAAAGTGTAGTGAATTATTGTAGCCGCCGTATCCAGTAAAACCAGAAGACTTTGCAGCCTGCACGAGCGCCGCGCGATCCTCTTGGGACATCCCCGCAGTCGATACGTCAAATGCATTGCCGTGCATGTGCTGAGAGCGTTTTGCCCCGCCAGCAGCCGCATTCTGCGCTGGGTCGCGGTAGGCGCTATTGACAGTCAGCGGCTTGCCCCACGTCGCGTTTAGCTGCTCCCAAGCCGCAAGAGCCTGTGGCGACATATTTGACATCGCTGCCATTTAAGACCCCATCGACCCAATGGAGGTCATGTAATCCCAAACCCCCGGCTTGTAGGTAGACGTCTCCGTCGTACCAACTGGAGCCGCAGCAGACGCGCCAGTCAGCGCACCGAGCTTCTTATACGGGTCTTCATACTGTCGCATAAATTCGCCATATTGACCTGCGAGGTCTGCCGCTTGCAGTCCTTGCTGCATCTGGCCGACGCCAGCCAAGCCAGCCGCGCCCTGACCAAGTGCGCCCTGCTGCGCTCCAAATTGGCTCATCGTGGCAGCCTGTGCCTCGTTGTAACCTTGGCGCATCAAGTCGGCGACCATTTTGTCGCGGCCCAATCCATATGCCGCCGAACTCTCGCCCTCGAAGACGCCGCGTCGGCTGCTGTCGAACGCACCCGAACCGATGATGTTGGCTTGCTCGCCGACCATCTGTTTCTGGCGCTCGCGATCCATCAGGGCCATCGTCGGGTCCATGACGTTCTGTGTATAGGCCGACATATTCTGTTGCGTGAGCGCGTTCCAGTCCGCGGGGGTGTAATTGCCCGCTGCGCCAGCTTGGCCGTACATGCCCGCGGCCTGCGTGCTGTAGTCACTCAAGCCGGGGGCGAACTGACCGCCGTAGGGTGTGAACTCTGCATTAGCCACGTTTGACGCCGCAGGGTTAACCGTATTGGCAAAATAATCTACGCCCGGCCCAGTTGGTGTTAATGTGTCTGTCTGTTTACCTTGTGCCAAGACTAAAGCTCCATTTCATAAGCGACGTGCTTTGGGGTAAACATATACCTTTTTGCGAGTTTTGACCACCCTGCGCGCGCGTGTGTTTCTATTGCATTGTAACCTGCGAGTCGGGACACTCTGGCCAACTCAGCCAGCGCATCTCCCGTCCACAGGTCAACCCTCTCGCCGCCGATCATCTCAATGACCATGACGCGTTTGCGGGGGTAATTCTTGTCTGCTGTCGTCATCGCAGCCATCGGCTCGTCGTCCACATAAATGCCCCAGAGGCGGGACGTGCCGTCGTGAAGCCAGCCTAAGATGTCGTCCATACCGCACTGGTCCGCCACGCGCTTCTGCGCCAATTCGATCATCGGACCAAACGTCGCCCAGTGCTGATCGATCATGTCAACGGGGACCAATCTCATGTCAACTTTGTGCGTCATGCGCGTATCCTCGTGATCGAGAGCGTCACCGACGGAGACGATGGCAAAGTGGCGGCAGGGGTGGCGGCAAGTCTCCCACTAAGGTCGTCCACCTGCCAGATGATTTCAATGTATGACCCAGCGGAGATTGTGAACGCGATTGTGCGCGACACCACAGTCGTGACCCCGTTGGCCTTGGTGTTCGTCGTGATTCGGTTGAACGGAACGTCAGCGCCGTCAAGTCTCGGCCAGAAGTTAAACTCAATTGCGTTGGCACTTGTGGCAAGAATTTGCGCCGAGAATGCAAGCAAGTAGACGCCGCCCTCGTCGAAGACAATGCGCGACGTGGGTGTGCCGAGGTGGATACCGTTATCGAACAGCGGCGTGTCCATCGTAATAGCGTACGGGGTGTTGATCGCCGCCGCCGTGACGGTGGTCGTCTTGACAAATTCGGCATAACCGTCAGCCATCACTAGTTGACGCCAAACGCCGTCCTTGGACACCACAGGGTAGCCAGATACGCCGTCCCACAGCATGACGCCGTCTTCGGCCGCCGTGTCATTCTGCGTCTTAAACTGAAGTCGCACGAGCGAACGCGAAAGGAACGCCGAGAGTTGGCGCGCCCAGACTTTCCAATCGGGGCCGACGGGTGGCGGGGCGATGGCACTCATCGGCCGCCGCCCTGCTTCACATCAAATCTGAACTTACCGACACGCCACGACGTCTGCGTGTTGGCGTCCAAGCGCATCCTGACCTGACGACCCTGCACGCGCACGGAAGTCGGGTTGGTCAACGTGTAGGGGCCGTGCGCCGTCTCAGCGGCATTCGGGTATAGGCGCGTCTTCAGCGTCATCGTGACGTCGCCAAGGTTTAACTCGTCCGGGATCATTTTCGTAATCACCGCCAAATTATCGCCCGCACCAATGCGGAAGGGGCCAGTCTCAGCGTATACGGGCAAGCCGTCGTAGTTGAAGCCAGTCTCGTGGTTGTAAATGTGGCCTTCCTTGCTTGCCCAGATAGGCGAGCGGAAGACGCCACGGTCAAACCCAGAGCTGCGTGACAGCTTACCGATCAGCCAGTGGTTTTCAGTGTAGTCAAACGCCACATAGCTGTCGCAGTCATCGCTCGCTGACGACGGGTAGAACCACCAAATTTCGCCGTTCTGGCCATTGGTGACCGCCCAGCACTTGCTCATTTGCGCCGGGTTGATGTCGTCAAATACAAGGTCAGTCACGGAACACGGGATTTCGTTCACGCTTGAACCGTCGTATGCAAAGAAGCCACGCTGGCCCATCCACATCACGCCGCGAGGGGTGTCGGCCAGCGCCTTCCGCGCGACAATGCCGCAGGACGATCCCACGCGGTCAAACTGGAACACAAATGGCGCGCCGACGTAGACTGCACGGTGGGCGTCCTGATCCGTCAGGATTAGCGTCTGCCCCTCAGTACGGGCGCCCGCCACAATCTGACCAGCAGATTGCAAGATCGTGTCGCCAGCTTGGTTCGTGCTGGACGCCGTCCAAGTCGTGTTATCCTCAAAATCAGACCAAGCGATCTTGCGTGGATCGCCGCCAGCGCCGAGGGCAAACAGGAAGCGGTTCTCCGTCACCACTAGGCCGAGGTTGTCCACGGGAGCGTTGGCCACGGCGGTCGCAGGCGCCAGTGGGTCAAGTTGCCACTCGTAGATTTTACCGTCAGTCGGCGCGCAGGCGACCAGATACTGGCCCCACGTATCCATAGACCACGTCGTGGCCTCAGAGTAGTTGCCGAGGTCTGGCCGTGTCTGGCCATAGAAGCCAGTCCCGAAGGGGCCGCCGCCGTAGCCCGTATTGACTGCTGCGTCACGCAGGCCAGCCGTGTAGCCGACCGGGGTGATGTCGGTCGTCATGCCCGTAGCTGTCGTGGCGTATAGGTGACTATAGCTGCCAGCCGCGATCCATCGCGTGGTATTAGTATCCCACGCAATCATGCCACGCGGCGGGGCTGCGTAAATCGCTGTCCCTACGCGGTCAACCCAACCAGCGACTGGCCGAAGGCTGCCCTCGTGCCAGCGAACTAGGCTGCCGTCACGCCAGCGGCCCTCGCTCTCAAGGTCGGTGCCGTGGTTCACAAAGCCCGGAGGCGGCTTAATCTCGACCAATGGCATTATGATTCGCCCCCCATTTGCCAGCCGGACATGTAGCCCCAGCCCACTTTACTTTAAGCGGCATAATGCACATGCACAGTCTGCACTGTTTCGTCAGCGACATAAAATCGTCACATTTTTTGCACATCTCATACCGCCTTTGCTCTACTTCAGGCGACATTTTACGACCTCATAATATATGCCAAAGCATAATATGGTGGTCGGTTCTCGTGCGCCTGGCCGCTTCCGACGCTGCTCGTAGTGCCGCTAAATGTGTGGTTGTGACTGCCGGCTGACATTGTTTGTAGCCCGCTATTCTCAACTGCACCACCGCAGCAAGACGCTCCCGGTCCGGGACCATCGCCGCTGCCATTTGTGTCGTAGTTTTGTTCGGTGTGAGTGTGCGCGCCTGTGGTGTTAGTCGTGCCGCTAAATGTGTGCGAGTGGCTTGGCGTCTGGCTTGTGGTCAGGGCGACGCTGTCTGCGCCGCCAGTCGCGCCAACCGCATATGTACTACCTGCTCCGACAACAAAACGATTTCGCAAATCTGGCGTGCCGTTTGCGCCGTCACAAATGCGCCACCCCGTCGGAATATTTGATACAGAACCCGACCAAAGAAGAATTGCCCCAGACGGAACGACCGCCGAAACCAACGGCTCAGTCATTCCACTCAAGGTGCTAAGCTCCGCGCTATCCAGCGTGCCAATAAAGTTGCCGAGCGCCGTCCAGTTGGCGTTCAAGGTCGTCCCCCAAGTATCCTCGGAGCCACCGACGGTGGGGTTGCTGTATGTGAAAGTTGTCATTGTCTGCTCCAATGTGTTGGGCGCATATTGTCATTTTTAACGCGGAAAAGCAACTGCGTCACGTCAAGTCGGCTTAACAGGCCACACGACATCATTCGGGAGTTTCAGCCGCAGCTACTACCAGAGTACCAGCCTCGACCTGCCGCATGATCTCTGCGTAGTGACGGTTAGCTGGGTCTAGTGGGACTGACATTACAGTTCCGTCAATGGTTGCTTTGATGCCTGAAGTAGTACCTGACAAGGTGTCAACCGTGTACTGCGCTGCTGTTACGTTCATATCATTCATGATTATAACTCTGCATCTGCTGTAAACCCTACTTGAACGAGGTATGTGTAGCCAACCGTAAGGCCACTGGTGGAAACGTCTTGGGCAATAAACTGAGTTGATTGTCGTCCAGCACCAGAAATGGCTTCTTCTACCCAGACCGACCCAGTGTATCTACACACTGTACCAGAACTAGCAATTCCTGTGGTATCCCCTCTATAATAAACCATAGTTGGGAGACCCCTTTTTGTTACAGAAAAGTTTAGATTAAACCCGTACGCACTACCCGCATAAGCCATCCCACTAACCCTGTCTGGCAACGCTAAACCCGCAACAGGCGCATCAAATACATTGAAATTCTTCTCAAAGTAGCGCTGACACAAAGCCAGTTCCTGCCCATAGCTGCGATGCTCGAACGGGGTAGCCGTGTCGCCTACTTCTAGTTGTACGCCTGTAATATAAAGACCTGCAACTGCGTCTATATACAACAGCACGGCGGCATGTGCGCCAGTAATGCTGCCGCCCACTGTAAATGTAATGGTCTTCTTTTCCCATGCTGTGCTGTAGGAGTAATTCTTAGCAGACCCCCAGTAGGTCAAGCTACTGGCTGATACGCCATCGGCCCATCCGAGATTTACGGTTGATGTTCCACTTGCCCCTGCTTTAACCCAAAACGACAGTGTCCACTGCGATCCGTCAATAAACACGCCTCGCTCTCCAGCGACAGGCAACTCAATAGAATGCCGAATATCTGCACCGTTGAAGTATCCAGAATAGGTAAAGCCTTGACCTGCGGGAGTGTCGGTGGAACGGGCATAGTCGCCAGCGGATGCCCCAGCATTATACGCCGCAAACCTATCTGCCCCGAAGCGTACTGGGTTGGGCGAGAATGAGGTTCCACGCTGCCACACGTCAAACCCACCGTTGATAATCAAGTTACGATTACTCAAAGCGCCATCGCTGTAGACGTTGCCTAGATCGGCTAGTCCTCTTGCTTTAGACATTAGATACCCTCCGCTTGCGCAGCCACGTTGGCTTCACAGGCTTTATAGGCTTCATAGGCTTCACAGGCTTCATAGGATCTTCTGACACATGGGCCTCATACGCTGCAATGACCTCTGGGGTGTGCATCAGTGCTACCAATGCTTGAACCTCTTGTGGCTCCCCTGTCACGTCGTCTGAGGGTGCAATGACGTGGCGGTGGTAGCTACGGCTGATCTCTACGCCATCACGTTCGATGATTGTGGCGTGACGACATTGGATGTGCTTGTGGAGTCCTACAATTTCATATTTATCAATAACGGTACGTTCTGTAAGATTGGCCATTATGCGACTTCCTTGTAAAGTTTGTGAGAGGTGATGTACTGGATAACAGCCTGTGAAGTTTTGTACTCTACGGCCAGTTTGCGTTGCGAAGTGTTCCCCGTTTCGTACTTGGAACGGATATCAACAACAGTCTGGTCGTCAAACAAACGACGGTCTTTAGCAGCCTTTTTTGCAGATAGTCTGTGAGACTCCGTGGCCTCTTGCAGCCCTGTCTCCCAAGCATGGATACGGTTGTCGCTTGCAGTAACCCACTCAAGGTTTTCAACACGGTTGTCATCACGGACACCATTGATATGGTTGACTTGAGGTAGCCCGTCAGGGTTTACTACGTAGGCCTGAGCAACAATTCGGTGAACAAGGTGGCGTTTCTTTTGCCCATCCTTCACTAAGCTAACGACAGGGTATCGTCCTGAGTTATCTAGTGACAACCATCTACCGTTCTTTGTGTTTGTGCCTTTGGGGTGGCTCCAAACCCTGCCATCAGACGTAACCGAATACCGACCTTCGTAGCCTTGTATCTCGTATTTGTCGATGATAGTGCGTTCTGTTAGTGCCATTGTGAGGCTCCTTGTGTTTATCGTGGCGTTGTTGCCACCTGACTACCCTGTGATCCAACAGGGGTGGTTATGTTACTGTTTTATAAGTAACGACTCCGATTACTCTTTCACCAGCCGCCAAATTCGTCGCACTTGCAGCGCCCCCAGTAATAAAGCGGAAATCGGTGTTCGAGGCATACCCACCTACAATTGTTGCAGCGGCGGTGGTGTAACCGACGTGGACGGTTCCGTTTGGGGCTTCAAAAGCGTAAGGCAAACCATAAATAACATTTGTAGTGGTTGAACCTGCACCTGAAGTAACGTCAAAATGCACTGTAACTAGCCTACCTACTTTTTCATAATGTGAAGCGCCTGTCATGTTGACACCACCATGAACTAACTGGCAAGTCCCCTCCTCGTAATCATCCAGCTTATTGGCTGCACCAGTTCCACCGAGGTAGACACCGCCGTTGACAACGATATCACCTGCACCTGCGGAACCTGCTGCTGCTGGGCCGACGATTACAGCACCGTTGCTGTTGACCCTTAAACGCTCCGTGGTACTACCCCCAGATGGTTGAGTATACATTGCGATCTCTGAACCAGTAGAACTATCGTATGTTAAAAATCTGGCAAGGTTTGTGCTGTAATCAATAAGTAGTCCTTCTGTAATACCAGCACCCGCCGCAGACGTGATACCAACAGCACCGTTGAAGGTAGAGTTAGCTGCGTTTACAGTAAGGTTCGCAAGTGTAGCTGCACCCGTAACCGCCAAAGTATCAACTGTAGTCGTCCCTGTGAACGTCTGGTCCAACACTTCAAACGCAGTATACGCCACGACCTCCAGAGTATCATCCAGCGCAGCACCAACAGTCAGCACGATGTCTGAACCGTTAGTCGCTGTGTAGTCCACGCCGTCTTGCAGTTTAACGCCATTGAGGAAGACGTCGAGATAGCCCACACTGTAGCCACCTGTAGCAAAGCTAGTCTGTGCCGCTGTGGCTACAAATGTCTGCCTCGTTTGGGTGGCTTGGGGGACTGGCTGTGTGCCGATGTATCCACTCATTACAGCACCTGCTGGGCTAGTTCTGCCTCTGCTTGACGTTCTACTGAAGTCTTGACGACACCGTGTTCAAAGGCGTGTGCGACGATAGCTTCACGGGTTAGCGGGATGGCCTCGCCGTTGTCTAGGCAGTGCTGGACAGTTAGCTGCACGATCTCGTCGTTGGCAATGCGGCAGCGTTCTGTGACGGCGTTGATGGCCCACTCTTCGGGTGACAGGGCGGCATACTCAAGACCTTTATACTGTGTCTCAGTCAGTGTGATTGTGATGCTAGGCATGTTGTTGCCTCCTTTTGTTTGTAGGGGTGGGTTAGCCAATGAGCTGTATTGAAAACTGATTAAATTTGTCATCCAAAGTGTTGTAAAGTGCGCCTTGGAACAGTTTGAAAACTACATAATCATTAGCAGAAAGGGACACGACAGAGTTGATACACCCAGTCTCATAGTCATTAGAACCTTTATAAGTGTGACCATAGTGGGTTGATTGGACAGGGGCATCATTATTAACCCCCACCATCAACCGCCCAATCCCCGCACCTTGATTCCAGAACGGGTTTATTGTTATTCTATACTTTCCAGCCACAGGCACGGTAAAGCGTCTGGTTGTAGAGTTATATGTTATGCCCACAGAGGACCAAAACTCGTTAAAATCAAGCAGTTGAGGTGCCGCAGGGATTGTCATAGCTGTGCCAATCTGACCAGATATAACTGGCTGATACGGCATAGTGACACGGCCAGCAGAGTCGATGCGCATACGCTCTGCACCAGCATTAACACCAAATCGCATTGATTGCGTTGGGTGATCGTATCGAATAAGCCCGTCATAAGCACCTGTACCAACTGTGCTGTCAGCAAAGAGTATGTGGCCACTACCAGTTGTAGATGATGCAATGGTTAAGCCCGATGCACCCGCTGAGTCTGAGATAACTAAATTCTGTCCAGCAGCATTGTAGCTAGCAGGAGTTGCCGTACCGATACCCACGTTACCGCTGCTGTCGATGGTTGCATGAGCGGTAACACCGTCATTCGTGCTAAACATCATTTTGCCGCCAGATGTTCTAGCAAAGTAATCACCAGACGCAGAGCCAGTTACTCCACCATTTGTTACATTTGAGACACCCATTCTATACTTAACAGCATCGGACTGTAGAAATGTGAAGTCTGGCGCAGCTGCGTTTATTCCCATTTTAGCACTAGGCGCAGCCGTCCCAATCCCAACATTCCCACTACCATCAACAGTAACAGCGCCATTAGGATCACTCACGAACCCAGCGTCAGCTTCAGCCTTCGTGTAAGTCTCAGACTTCGTATAGGCATCCGCAGCTTGGAACGTAGCATACGACACGACAACAACTTGGTCGCCATTCTCAGCAGCAGTAGTCAGCGTGATGCTTGTGCTGTCAGTCGCTGTGTAGTCAGTGCCATCTACGAGACGGACACCATTGTGAAACAAGTGTACGAATGTTGGTGTGTAGGACAATCCAGTGAGGACTGTGGTTGTCGTGGTGATGTCGAAGGTCTTCTTGCGTTCTGCTCCAGAGGAGACAACAGAAGCCCGTGAGCCAATATAGCCAGCCATTATGTAGCCTCCTGAATTGTGAGTGTACCAGCTTCAACCTGCTTGAGGATTTCAGCATAGTGACGGTTAGCTGGGTCCAGTGGGACTGACATCTCTTGGCCGTCTATGGTGGCTTGGATGGATGTGTTAGTGCCTGACAGAGTGTTTGCAACGTACTGTGCTGCTGAAATGTTTATATCATTCATAATTATAACTCCGCATCTGCTGTGATGTTCCCACCGTAAGGGTAGAGGCCAGCGACACCTGTGCCGTGGTCTGTTACTGGCGTAACTGCAATTGCCACAGCGTCTGCCCTCTCAGAGTACGTAGATGCAGAAGAGATGGCCTCTAAAATAATGTTAGGCTTGTGAACACTTGCGAGAGAGTGGGTGGTTGTCGGGAGGGTTCTCATCGCAACAGGAAGATCAATCACCGCTCCGTACTGGTTCAGGTTTCCAGTGTACCTTACAGCAAGGTATCCCCCATTATACGGATGTCCATTTGGACTAGAAGTCTGCCAGTAATACCGCTGACATTGCGCCAAAGTATCCCCATATGAGCGATGCTCGAACGGTGTAGCTACTGGCCCCACTTCTAGTTGGACTTGGTCAATCTGAATCATGCGAGGGAGGGCTGAACCTGACGCATTTAAGTACCAACGAGGCATTTTTACGCCACCAGAAGCACCCGTAGAGACAACAGTTCCAGTAAACGTGTAGCGCTTCCAATTTGAGGTAAGTTGTATAACTGCATTACCACCGAAGTAGAATCCATCTCCATCTGGGCCTTCTATATAAAGACTGTCGGAACCACTAAGAACTTTGGCATAAAAAGAGAATGTCATTGTTTTGCCATGTAGCTTCTGACCCACATCCTCTACAGCGTAATCAAAGTGGCAGTAAACATTGTTATCCATAGTGTCGAATACAGCTCCTCTGTTGTCCTCACCCGTGTTACCGTTTGTGTTAGGCTTTCTGATCCTACCCCTAGTAGTCGAAAATCTATCCGCTGAAAGGTATGCATTACCCCCACCGTTGTATCCGTTGTCTGAGCGCTGCCAGACAAGAAACTCACCATTGATAATCAAGTTACGATTACTCAAAGCACCTGCACTATAAGCAGCATTAACCTCGTCAAGGTTTGTCGTCCTAGCTAGGCCAACTAATTCTGATTGCTTGCTCATTAGCTTTGCTCCAAGACCGAGATAATAACATCTACAGAAGCAGCAGTGCTAGCAGTAACAATAACTGCATCTGTTGTTTCCAAGATGATCTTACCATCTACTACACTCAGGGCAGCTCCCGCAGGAATAGCCACCCCCTTAACGAGGTAAACCCCCGCACACTGAACATCAATAGTAATCTGAGAAGCGCTCACGTTAGCAAGAGTCATCCCGATCATTACTGAAGTTGTTGCAGACGGTACAGTGTAGACCGTTGCAGGGGTGACCCCCACCGAAGCTGCCGTATAATTTTTAAAAGTATTTGCCATGGTTTCTATCCTTAACCTAGAGCGATTGCTAGGGCTAGAGCCGCTCCAGCTTCATCAAAGTCTGTAGTACTTACGTCGTTAACCCAGACAGTACCATTCCAACGTAACATGTTATTAGTGGCCACAGAGGTAATGTTTACGTTATGTAGCTCTTCTAACTCCCAGCCATTATTTATTTTTACATAAATAGAACCTTCAGTTGCATGAGAGCGAACAACCCAACCAACATGCACTAAGTGGTTTGGTGAAACAGGCTCAGTTTGTGTAAACTGCCCAGAAACGCCCAACCAAATAGGTGCACCTTCCGTGAAAGCGCTTGTGTTAAGATCCCTTACAAGCCCTGTAAAGGTAACATAGCCAGAGGAGTTGTTGCCAATAACTTGAGTGGAAACGGCAAAGGTACTACTTGAATCCCCTTCTGACACGTTACTCGCAAGGTCAATGGTAATTTTATTACCGCTGGCCCCCGTTACCCGAACTACAGTACCGTTAGTAATTGTAGTACCACTTAGGTTTCTTACAAAAGCTAACTGCTCTTGTCCAACCTGTAGTGTGACTTCACCATCAAGACCTAAGTCTAGGGTGCCTTCCTCAGAATTCCAAGCAAGTTCACCTGGGGCTGCTACATGAGC
>Ga0208160_1000452_pt1 | contig 19376 bp, 24 predicted proteins | sample CB_VirMetaG_FD_184536 | JGI IMG/M metagenome (GOLD analysis project Ga0208160, IMG submission 184536) | Freshwater to marine saline gradient viral communities from Chesapeake Bay - CB_1504_1 Viral MetaG (SPAdes) (version 4) | ecosystem: Environmental > Aquatic > Marine > Coastal | place: USA... | reverse complement strand
CAGGTCTTCAACGCTGCCCAGTTCTGCAAACAAAGAGGTAAAGAAGCCAGACTTGTCCGACACCTCGGTCAGTTTGCGAATGCCTTCGTTGTAGGTCTCGCTGAACTGCAACCGTGCAGCATCTGTCTCAAACCGACCGGGCATATCCCTAAGGATGTCCTCAGCAGTGGGCAACCCAAACATCTCAAACCCAGTCAGGGGCTTGGCTAGTTCAAAGGACGCTGACTTTGCCGCATCTGAAAAGGCGTTGTATTCAGACAGGTAGTCTGGCTCGTTGATTTGAGACATGAGTAAGCCTTACTCCGTACCGGATGGAATTTTGTCTTCCACAGCCTTGATGAACGCTCGACCCATTGCAAGGTACTCTTGAGGATTGCTGTCACCCAACAAGCCGAGAGCCATATTCGCAGAAGAACCCGGTCTTATGGCATTGTTGACGAAGTGCCTAATAACAGTCAGCGTTCGGTTCTCGCCCTCAATAAACTGTGGTGGGTTTGTTTGGGCGTACTGGTAAGCAAGGTTTTCAAGTTTGCTTTGGAAGTTCTGCTGTATCAAGTCTCCCGATACCGGAGGTCCGTCACCCTTGGCTTCCGCTCGTGCGGCTGTTCGGTACTCTTCGAGGTCGCGAGGACGCTGGTACTGACTAAACCTCTTTTTGGCCTCTGCGCTTGCCAGAGAAGTAAGCATTGGTCCGCTTCTTGGATCAAACTGGTCAACCTCAATCAGCGATCTGCTAAGTGCCACTGTGTCAATACCCAGACGAATCTGAGACTCCATACCGGCTGCGGACTGGGTCAGGCGAGTGAACTCTGGGGTCTGCATGAACTCTTCCATGCTGCCGTCAAAGTTGCTGTAAGCACGGCGAGCAGTGGTCACCGACCCACGATCAAAGGTGTCCAAGGCCAAGCCAAGATCATTGATTGAACTTGGGCTGGCTCCGATGATTTCGCCGGGGTTTTCGGAGCCTGCAACTGAGGCGAGAACCCGCGACAAAGCACCGCCAGCAATCTGGGCTGAAGCAACGTCAGCAGACGATCCACCACGGGCAACAAATGCCTGTGAAAGAGTTTGGACCCCAGCCTGCGACACGGCATCACGCTGTTTGATTTGGGTGTCAATGATCTTACGAGCCGCTCGCTGCTTGTCTTGACGGTTGGTTGCGTCGTAGTTGAGCAGGTCAGACATCACGCCCGCTGGGTCTTGACCGTACAAAGCCCTGTACCCACCCGCGATCTGCTCAGGGAACTCAAACTGCTCAAGCATGCTGTCAAAAGCACCCATGTTCTGCTCGGCAAAGTAGTCGCGGTCTGCTTCCAATGCCATTCGCTCGACAATCTTGCGGCGTTGATTCTCTCGCTCGTTCACACCGGCAAGCAGTTGGCCCGGAGTAATAACCACCATGTGACCATCAGGCAACACTGCGACTGGGTTGCCCTTGTAGACGGCAAAGTCCATGGACTCAAGGCCCTTGTAGTTGCCATCGCTCAAGGCACGGAGGCCATTGCCGGGGTCTTGGCGTGCATCGCCAGCGGCTTTGACATCGCCAGTCAGGATTTCTTGACGGGGTCGGCGGGCAAAGCCAGAACGCATCATGGCTCCGGCAGGGCTTGGTTTGTATTCAAAGTTGCTCATTGCTTATCTTTCCGTCCGGCCTTGAATTCCAAAGTCAACGAATCTGTTAGGAAATCCATAAACCCTTGTCCTTGGTTTTTAGGATCTGAAATGCCCGGAGCCTCAAGGGAAAGCATGCGTTCAGTGGCTCCCATTTGAAGAGCAGAGCCAACGGCTCCCGGTCGTGTCCTGCCGAACAATTTGCGAGACTCATCGAGGGCTTGAGAAGGTGTCGTTCCTATAGGAGTTGGTCCTGCCTCATCCATGCGAGCAAGAACTCCTTCGATACGTTGCAAGGCCGGGGATGTAGGGTTGTACCGCTTGAGGGATGCGAGCATATTGAAGGGCAAGTTTGCTGGGCGAGGTGGTCCGGCTTGGAAAGCAGACGGAGCGTCTGCACCTTGAGTTCCTTCTTGCAAACCCTTTTGAACGGCTTGCCTGATCGTGTTGGGTACGACATCAGCCTCTTCGGTTTCAACTGGTCGGGCAAGCAAATCAGGCACGCCGCCAACTTCCTCGTCATCTTCATCCACCTGCAAAGAGCCAACACCCTTGCTTTCCAACTTCTTGTTCTTGTCTTCAGCGGACTTCATCGCCGCGTCAAACAGGACTGTGCCGGGGGCAGCGTTGCCTTCCAGCATGTCTGAGTAGTCGATGATGGGGGACATTGCTTCTTTGAAGCCTGCTGCAAAGCCAGCACCGCTCAGACCCATACGACTGCGTCGTTGACCTTCGGCCTCAAGTGATGCAGAAAAGGCAGAGACTGCCCGAGCCATGGCTGGGGACACCTTCTGCCCTGCGAATGTAGGTTGTTGATTTCCGTTTGCCATGTTTGCCTCAATACGTTTGGTAGGTATACCCGCCGCCTTGACCATAAGCGGGGTTGAATGTTGCTAGACCTGAAGGGAGTTCGCCGCCAGTAGATATGGTTCCATAGCCCCCGCCCTGTGGCCCCATGCCGTAAGACTGTGAGGAATACTGGAACGGAGTTTGCTGGGTTTGACCACCCGGATTCGGCGCGCCGCTTGCAAGCATTGACAAGCCCGTGTTTATAATGGCTTCGCCAAGGTTGAAGCCAGTGCCGATATTTGCGACCCTTTGCATCATGGTGTCGTAACCCAAGCCTGCAATGTTTGAACCGCCCTCAAGCAGGGTCGAAGCCATGGTTGTTCCAAGGCCAGTAATCGCCGAGGAGTACGCCCGACGCAGATCGCTCTCGCCAGTAGTTTGCTGCACCATCAGGCTGGTCAGGTTGCCCCCTGCTTCGGCTAACGCCCCGGCCTCGCTAAGAGCAAGATTGGACATTTCACGACGGAATTGTTCATCCGCTCTCCTGCGTTCCCGACCACCTTCGGCACGGATTGCTTCGGTTTGAGCCTGTCCAAACGATGTTGCACCGAGGCCCGACAACGCCCCTTGTGCCAACGAGCGGAGGCTCGCTGCTTCGGTTTGCCGGTCGATGTCTTCAAGCGTTTGGTCGAAGCCTTCTTCCATGAGGCCCCGTGCTTCCCCGAACCCCGATTCCAACCTGCCAATCACAGCCTCCTGATAGTTGCTGATAGCGTTCTGAAAGCCTTGAGTGAACGCCGCCATGTCAGCATCACGTTCTGCCTCAAGGTCACCAATAATTGATTCAAAGCGTGACTCAAAATCAGCGAGGTAGCCGGTCATTCGCTCTTCGTACTGGGCAAACGCACGCTGCATCATGGCATCACGTTCGCCTTCATCGCCAAATATGTCGCTTAGAAAGCCCATTATGAAACACTCCTGACGGGTCCGCCGTCTTCGACATCTACGGAGACATCCTCCAATGCCCATGCGCGTGAGTTCGCGCCGATCTTTACAAATATGTCGCTCGCACGGGTTCTGGAGCGTTTGGCTGTGGAACGTCCACGAGCCAGTTGTACGTTTGAAGTTGACTGTGCGTCCGCAAATCCAGTGGTAGTCAGAGTTGCTTTTTCGCCTGTGCCAACGAAATCTGTGTCCAACGGAATGGTCGTGGGCAGCCCAGACACCGCGTTGGTGGTTTGGTAGTACACATCACCGCTGTATTTCAACTCCCACTTGCCATCGTCCGCACCACCGCCGGAGTTGCGGCTCAAAGTCCAGTTGCCGGGTCCAGAGAACGTGGTGTTGTTGAGCAGCGTGCCGGTGGTGGATGGCGAATATATGCCGTCCGCATCAATGGCCCTGCCGCCCCACAACGTGGCTGTGAAGGTAATGCTGCCGCTTTCATCGCCCCCGTCGTAGGTGTCAGACGGCGTGTAGGTTGCCGCCCCACCCGCGTCAATCAGCGTGGTGGTGGTGGTCAAAGCACCGCCGGACACAAAGCCAATCGCGTTCTGGGCCGTGTCGCCAAACAGCAACGACATGAACGGGCCAGTCTCAAGAGTGTCTACGTCTGATTCTGACTTCTCACCTAACAGGACCCGAACGTCCTTGAGCATGATGCGGCGGGACGGGTCACTGTTGATGGGTCCAATCACAACCTCTGAGTCAAAGTCAGTTGCCACGCCTGCCGAGGTGTCTGGTGGGTGGGTGGAACTGAACGAGGAACTGGAGTCAACCGCACCGTCTTGGTGCAGCACAATGCCCTCCGGCTGGGCCAGCAGGTGTCCGTTATTTGTGCCAAGCCATGGGGTCGAGCGGTCACCGTCTACGGGCCGGAAGGACACCACGGCCTGCACGCCACGCATATCTGAGTTGGCGATCTGCCACTTCCACCACCCGCCGTTGGACATATCCAAAGCAAAGATTTCGCTGGACGTTGGATCATCGGTCTTGGTGACAAACATCAAGGCCACGCTGCGAGCATCGTCGTAACCCATGACCACGTTGGTGTTCTCAAAGTCCAGCCGCGAGAACAGGTTGTCCAGCCTGTCCCTACTGACCCTCGCACCGCGTTCAATGTCGAAGGTGTTGGGGTCAATGCCAAACACGCCCTCAGATGACGCGACCAGCGTGGACATTTCGTTGACTGGGGTAAACGCTCTTGGCCCCAGAACGCCCACGGTGCGGGATACCTGACGGAACTTGACATCACTGAACGCAGGGTCGCCGGTCAGCATGGTCATGGAGTTGGTGCAACCAAAGACCAAACTGTTTGTGCCGACCGGGATCAACGCTTTGATGTTGTCGCCGATCTGACCAAAGGTCGTACCAGACGAGCCAGCCACAGCCTCAACGCCAACGCTAACCCCTGCACCCGGTGTCCAGTCGAACGGGTCGTTGATCTTGCTCAAGAACCAGTTGCTGCCTGCGGGTTCGAGACCAGCCATCACCAGCCTTGCACCGTGACGCTGGACCAAAGGGGCAAAGTAGGTTGTGCCAGCAAAGTCAGCCTTGACTGTCTTGTATGGCCCGATCCACTGAGACACCAATGGTGGGTTTGCTGACAGGTCAACCTTGACGTACCGCACGCCATCGGTCATGTAGGCGTACTGGTGCGGCTCATCATCAGTGCCACCCGTAAAGTCGGTAACCGTGCAGTTAGCGAGTCCAGAGGTAATCGTCGTGTTGCCACGCGATCCGCCAAACTTCTGGGTCAAGGTCAACTTGTTGTTGGTTCCGCCGTCAGATGAGGTGGCGATGTGAAGGGTAGTGCCGTTGCTTGCACCCACCTTGTTGTGACCACCCTTGTTGGTCGCCTCGATAGCATCCTTGAGGTTGGCGGCTGCTTCGGTTGCGTCAGCACCGTGATAAAAATTAGGGCTGTTGGTTCCGCTGACATCACCCGCTTGATTCGTTGCCGTGTAGGTCACAGACACCGCCGTTGTGCCGGGGGTGTTGTCAACAATTACGATGGTCTCATCGTGCGCAGGGACACCAGTAAACTTGATTGTGCCAACCGCACCATCTGCACCGTTGGCATCTTCGTCACGGCGACCAACGTGGCGGAACGAAATGATTTCAACCGACGCATCAGTGGCGAATATCTGGTCGCCAGACACGGCGTTTGGTACTGCCTCAACGGTATTTTTGTTGCTTGCGTCTCTTGGCTGGTCTCTTGGGTCGGTTGACTCGCTGTCGTAGTCTGCGTTGAAGGCGTTGTTGCCGGTGGCACTTACAGCATCTGCTTCAACCGGATCGCCAGACAAGTCGGTGACGTACACCTTCCCAGCAGCAACGTAGATCAGTTGCCGCTTCACAACCTGCTCGGACCCCTTGTCAACCAAAGACTCTGCCGTCGCCATGCCTTGAATCTCTGCACTCGGCACTTTGCCAATCTGCAAGAACCCCTGCCGCGTACCCACCCGACGCTTGTTGTCGAATGCGTCGAACGGGAACACGTTCTTGCACCGCTTGGTGAAGCCCTCTGCCGCTTGGCGGAAGGACAACGAGTCGGTGAGACCTTGGACCGGGATGGGGAGGCGAGAGTATGGCATTACAGTGCGACCACGGTCTCTCCATCACGGGACACTTCAAAGGTGTAACTAAACACATCAGTGCCACTTGTGTTGTGATTAGCATCAAAAGACACTGCTACAAATTTCTCTACGGTAGAATTTGCCACGTTCACGGACCCAGTTACTGTCGCAGTGGTGTCACCCACCGTCAAAGTAGCAACATCCCCGCCCAACTGAGTTTTGTTGTCAGAGGAAGTCGCGGTTTGTGCTGTGTAACTGTAGAATTTTGCCACGCCCCCCACTGCGTTTGTGGCAGGAGGAAGTCCAACTTGGCCTGAAGTCAGCGTAATTTTCAAATTTAGCCGCCCCGAGTTTGCTGGGATTCTTAGCAGGTATGCGTTGGTTGTGTCGCCAATTCCTGTTCCAAATTCTCCGCTGGTATCTGGACTTGCACTTGTTCCGCTAATTGGAACCAAAGTCAAATCGGGCTGATTGGGAAACGTGGTCTTCGTTGCAAAATCGTGTGGGGCTGACGCTATATCCAACGGCAACAAGTGTTCGGTTGATCCGTTGTAGTCGCCATCAGTTGGGGTGTCGGTTGTGAAGGTGAAAGTCCCAGTAAGTCCAAGAATCTCGTCGAGCCGAACAAGCGAGGCACTAGTCAAAGTCCGACCAGTAACGTCAATATCAGCATCAGCAAACGTGCCTTTACCTTCTGCCGTTACGGTTGAGTTGGTAGCGATTGCTCCACCAGCAGTAACCGAAAAGTTCTCAGTCCCACCATTGCCATCAACGGTGATCACCTTGTCCGAGTCGGTTGCGGATGCAGTGATGGTCACGTTGGATGTAGCATCGTCCTCGACCTGAGCGATGATGCTGCCACCATCAACCGTGACAGTTTGTTCAGACTCTACGCCGTCCGACTTGACGGTCAACACGGCGTTGTCGCTGTTGTCTTTGACCCGAAAGATCCCTGAGTTGTTTGCCCCTGAGCCTTTGACATCCAAACTGGGTGCGTCAGCCGTCTGGTTGTTGGTCGGAGTGATTGCCACCTCACCGTCACAACTGATGGTCATCTGATCGGTGTCCCCAGAGTCTTTCAACTCCAAGGCGTTGGCGGTTCCGCTTGCTTGCTGCTTGAGAAGCATGAAGACTTCGTTGGTGTCACCATGGTCTTCAAGCCTGACGGTTGGACCTTCGTCATCAAAGATTTGCAAAATCGCACTGTCGCCGCTGTCCGTTACTTTGAGGATGGCAGCAGTCTGACTACCCACACCTTTGACGGTAAGGGGGGTCTCCCCAGTAGCATTAGCCCCACCAACCACGCCAAGTCCTTCACGGGTTTGGTAGTTGATGAACTTGCCTGCGCCTTTGAGATCGTTGTACGTTGACGTACCATCTCCGACGATCAAGACTTTTTCGTCTTCGACCAAAGCGACTTCGCCAGCAGTCAAAACAAGGCCGGTATCAAACTCAGAGTTGTTTCCGCGACGGAGTTGGATTCGTACTGCCATCAGTCAAGTTCCTTCAAGATTTTGGCTTTGAGCCAATCGACGATTGGTCGCCCAACCCACATTCCGGCGATGAAGGCCCCGGACACGACGAGCAAGGCGGCAAGAACATCAGAGAACGAATACGGCATAATTTCAAATCCTTCAGGTTGATTCCAAAGACCAGCGTTGCCACCCCAACTGTCCCGATGATCAGCACCAGAGTCCACAGATAGGTCAAGGCTTCCGCCAGCAATACATTGAGGACAATAAGTCCAATACCCGTAAGCATGGGAATCCACCCCTTGACTCCCCGGCTGATGAACAGCAGCACCGCTCCACTCATCAGGCACAAAGCACCCGCCCACCGGAACGGTTCCAGTGCTGCAATCGCTGGGTCCGACGCTTGCTCGGGAGTCAGCCCCACTCGGGGCAACGTAAAACCCAAGCCACCACCTCCAGTGGTCTGGCAACCAAGCGTCAGCAGCAGTGGCAGGTAACGGGTCATCCTTCTGCTTTCCCCTCCAGTCGGGCAATACGCTGCTCGACGCTTTGGGTTCTGGTCTCAAGCAGCCGCACGGCGTGGTCAAGCCGGTCCACAGCATGACGCAGCGACTCGATGGCAGCCTTGACTTGGGCTGCACCGAAGATGATGCCAATCAGGATGGAGGCCGGTGTGGCCCATTGGTCTAGGGATTCCATCACTTCTTCTTCCTTCGCCGCCCGCTGGCGGTCACTGCGTAGGTCACACGGGACGGTCCCGTCTTGCGAGCAGCGGCTGCTCTCTTCTCTCCGGCGGTCATCTTTGCTGCGACCTTGGCTGGTCGGCAGGCGGGGTATGGCCGCTTACCCTTTTCTTTGCCGGAACGACCGCACTTCTTGCCGGTCTTGATGTCCCGCCAGTCTTCCTTGAACCATTTGGTCAGTCCGCCTTGGGGCTTAGCCATCACATTTCCCCCATTCTGAGAGAACCTTGACGATGGCGTTGAAACCATTGTTTGTCTGCGGGTGGTACTTGAATGCTGCAACATCACCAAGAACCTGCAACAAATCCTGAAATCCCACCATCCCATCCTCATTCAAGTCAGATGGGCAGGAGTTGTCTGGGTAGTAGTTGATGGAGTACGGTGCTGGGTCACACGGGTGGCCTTGGCTACAAGAAAACCGCACAACACCCCCGGACGAGAAGTAATCGGGACCAGTGAACCTAGCAATGTGGAAACTACCGGGCCACTTCTCGCTCTCCCAGTCAACGTCAGCGTCCCACCGGATGAGGTCGCCGTAGTCAATCTGTGAAGCCGATTTGCAGCACTGTTGAAACGGCACTTGTCCTACGGGATATGGCAACCAGAACTTCAGCACCGGCGTGTCCATCAGATCCTTGTGCTGCTGCTGCACCAGCGGGTATTTGTATTGCGGGTTGGAGTTGCCGTACTTCTTGCCAAGCGGACCGTGCAAGATCCATGAGTCACACCAAGCAAACTCAAGATCAACCAAGTCCCCGTATCTGGGGCAGCATCCTTCCGGCCCCTCGAAGATCCAGTTGACTGGTGTGAACTTTGCACCGAGGTAGCCCCACCGTTGGTACGGGTTTGCCTGAATACAGTCCCATCCATTGGGTGCTTCGCTGCATGGCAGAATCGTGCCGTCTGGCAATACCCAGTCGCCAAAGGTAGTCCGTGCTTGGTCGTACTCGATGCACTCAATGCAGTTGTCGTACCAAGGGTACAGGTAGTCCGGTCTGCGATTCTTGAACATCGGGCCTTCAATAGCCCACCCAAACGACCGGGCTGGCGTCTCGTTGCCACGGGTGCTGCCGATCATGTACGGGCGGCGTGGATCGCCGTTGGGGTACGAGAACTCAGGATCAAACCCTGTCTGAATATAGACATCAAACGTCCGACCAAAAGGGGTCAAACGTCCGAGGTCATCAATCCACATCGCCACCGAATCCGGGTCGGCTGGTGGTCCTGAACCAAGTGACAAAATGAACAGTGCTAACAACATTATCGGTATCCGCCACCACGCTTTTTGTATGTGCGGACCAACCATGCATTGGCATACGCCGATGGGTACACATCAAACTTACGCTTGGCCTCTGCCTTCACCCGGCTATACAACGACGGGTTAGAGGGCTTCGGCCCAGACTTTTTGGTGGCTTTCTTTTTTGCCATTACTTCTTACGATTTTTGGACATGACTTTCTTGCCGAAGGCGGTGTTGCCAAACTTTTTGGCTCCGACCTTCTTCTTGGCTCCGCCGATCTTTTTGCCCATTGCTTTCTTCTTACCGCTTCCGCGCATCACTTGCTCCTTCTGGCCTTGACGTAGGCCCAAAACTCGGGGCTGACTTTGTCGTAGTACCCCTTCTTTTCAAGAACTTTGGACAGCCGGTTGACTTCCGACAGCCGTTGAATAAACACCATTGAGTACGCCTCGTCGAGCAACTTGCCCCAGTGGTCGGGGTCAAGGCTTGGATCGTCGGGGTCATCCTCACCCGCAACGAACGGCATCAAGACAAGGTCGCTGTTGAACTCAATCAACTCGCTGTTGACCTGCTCGCAGAACTCTTCCAACCCGCCGCTTTGCAACTCAGGCACTGCCACGATCACGATGTCAAACTGGTCATCCCATGTGTGCAGGATGCTGTCGATCATGTTGCCGTCGCCAATAATGACATGGCACTTGTTGTCGAACCATGCTTTTGCCGCGAAGGGGCAGGGCTTGTTGCCGTTGTAGTGGTCGCTTGGTCGGTCGAGGTAGTTCAAGATCCAGTTCTCAATCTCTTGGGTCACGTTTTCTAGGTTGAATTCAGCGGTGGTCATATGGCCCCCGCTAACGTGTCTGAGACGAGGGGGCCTGATACATCGAGTGCCAGTTCCCCTATCAGGTCTTGGTTATGAACCCCATGCAATCCAAAGGCTGGGGCAAAGTCAGAGTACGAATGGGCTGACGGCAAACTGCTTAGAGCAAACCTGCGGTCCAGATACCCCTCAACTTTCTCAATCTCCTCGATCTCAATGGTCCCGCCACCCATGACGATCTCAGCAATTTGCCCGTCAAAGTTTGCGGAGGTTCCCAAAGATGCCTGACCAGCAACATGGAAATCGTTGGCGTTGCTGAATGAATTAGCGTTTAGGGCAAAACCATCTGCTGTGCCATCCACGCGGACATAACTTACGGAAGTTTTTCTGTACCCCGCAACGATGTAAGTGGTTCCCGCTGAAATCGTAGTTGCGCCTGTAACAACCCCAGTGGATGTGCTTCCAATGTATTGCTGGATTTTGTTGGTGTTTACCACGCGAAGGAGATAGTCATCAGCACCGCTGTGCTTTGCCAAAAGAGCCGCGTTGGTGTTCTCGATGTCTGGGTTCATGACAATGAACGTGTAGAAGTCGCCAGTGCCAACGTCCATAGCGTCAAGATCGCCGTAGTCCATGTGGTCGAATTCGGTTCTGTCGAAGTCGAGGATGTCCAACCCATTCAAGGTGTCGATTTCGGGCTGGTTGGCACTGGTATTCTGAGACAAGTTATTGCCGTTTCCTGAAGAGTCGAACCACGTTCGTCTGCCGACAGTGCTACCGGCTTTTTGCCAAGCCGTCAGGGTCGCACTCAAATTGGATGGTGTCCAAAGTGCCATTACGGGTACGCGATCATGACCTTGATAACAGCGGTGTCGGTAACGCTGGTGCATTTGACCCGCATGTACGGGAAGATGGCGACAGTGTGCCCTTCGAGAATGTTGGTTCCCGAGCGGCTGACTGCCTTGATGTCCACGAACTCATCGGATTCGCCCGAGATGGAGCCTTGCAAAGTTGCAGTCACGTTTGCGGTGGTCAACTCAAAGGTTGCCACGCCACTGGTCGAGGCGTTGGTTCCCTTTGCGATGTACGCATAGGTCTCGGTTGTGCTGCCGGTAATATCGTCAGTACCGTCAGCGGCTTGGTCTAGGAGCGTGTTGCTTCTCATTCGTCATCCTCATCAAAATCAGGTTGGGGCCAAGAATCGGACTCGAACAGAACATCGGTCTTGACCTCTTCCAAGACACCTGCCACGGTCCATTTGTTCATGTCGAACTCCAAAGCGAAGTTCTCGACTGCACGTTGCAGATCGTTCTTGAGTTTTTCGGCGGCACTTAGCATGGCATCGTCCTCAACTCCGCCTCCCATTCCTTGGCATTCAGGCGGGACGCTGTTTCCATCCGTGCCTCGATTAGGGCCAAGCCAGATCCCCAGTTCCCAGTGTCCTTCCTCGTCATGTAGTCCGGCTTCAAGGGGCCACACGTCCCCACGTTCATAAACCACCATGGGAGGGATACCTTGCGGGTCCTCATCATCTGGGTCGGGGGGACGGGTCGATGGGTATGCCCACGCACAAACAGGCGGAAGGGATGACATCCAGTCGCGTTGTTCATCTGAAGGCCCTCCAACTCGTCCGAAGTCAACCCGCAATCGAACCCGTGGTAGAACACCACCTGTCCGACCCGGTAGCACCCCGCAGCAGATTTGATGTAGGGCCGCCAGTGCCACCGCTTGAACTCCTCCGCAAACTCCGTGTTCATCCACAAGGCGGTCTCTCTCAGACCTTTCGGAATCCGTCTCGGGTCCGCCCGTCTGATGTTGTCGTCGTGGTTCCCCTCGCAGATCACCAAGCGACACCCATCCGGCAAGTTCTGGCGAATGCTCTTCAGAAAAGAAGCAGCGTGACGATACTCGTCCATCAAGGTGTGATCGGCTTCGTCGGGATGCACTGAGGCCGCTTGTGCGTCGAAGACATCGCCACAATGCACGAAGTGAGTCAGACCTTTGGTATTGGCTATCGTGTCCAGAATCCATTTGTGTGTCTCGCTTGGTGTGTGTGGGGAATGGGTGCAAGATATCGCGGCAATTTTTGCAACCTCATGTCCCATGTCAACACTTCCATCTCCGCCGCGCAGCACAGATACGCTTCTTCGGGGTCTTGGAACAGTTGATGCCGTGCATCCGCATCTGGCCTGCGGAGCGTGAACAGTAGGACTTTTTGCGTTTGCCGCCGCCCGGCTGCGGTGCTTTGAGATTGCTGCCGGTGGCACGGTTGTATTTGGCCCGCCCCTTAGCAGTCAGACCAGCACCTCGTGATGCAGGCAACTTCTCACCACGCTTGATGGAGAGGGAGACTGCCTTCTTTTGTGCCTTCTTCTTTGCCATCAGGATGGGTCCGGTATGTTGCCGTTAGGGAAGAAGTTCAGGCCGCCATACGATGTGGTGCGACCACGGACAGCCATCGGGAGAGGCCCGTAGTTGGGGGTCTCAACGCCGTCACGACGCATGGCTTCTTGCAGCAGAGGTGAAGCGTCAACCATTGCCACCCGTTGCAGGGTGTCGCCGACTTCGCCACCTTCAGCAAACGCTCGGACGTACTCCAAGTAGAGAGCCTCGCAGTGAGACTCGACTGGGATTTGCAACTCTGTGCTGTCAACGTCACCGCTTGCAACCTCCACAAACTCTGCCCGGTAGCGGATGGACAGAGCGTTTGACTCGGCGGCACTGGGTGTTGGGTAGATGTCCAGCCGTCGTGCAGGCTGCCCAGTAGATGCTGCACCATCGTTGCCCGGCTTGGCACGGGCAAGCGTGACGTAGAACACCGCGTCGGTGATGGTCAGGTTGTCTGACTCGAAGCGAGAGAACGCTTCTGGTGAGATCAGGAACACACGGCGGAAGGTGTTGCCGTTGGGGTACACGTTGAGAATCGTGCCGACATCGTCAGGCAACACGACAAAGTCGTTGGTGGTGAAGTCAAGGTTGGCAGCAGTACGTTCACGCCAGTTCCAAGCGTGGCTGTAAAGGTGGTGGCCCGCGAAGTTGAGAATCTGTGCAACTCGCTGGGCAACAGTAAGCCCTGTCGCAGTGGAGGGGTCTCCACCACAAGCGAGCAATACATGGGCCTTAGCGTCAGCGTAGGTAAGTGCCATGGGAAGAGGAGAAGGGGGCGGTAGCCCCCCTCTCCCATGAGGTGATCAAAAGATCAAGCGTTCGGGTAAGTACCGAAGCCGTTGATGCCGTCAAACAATGCTTTCTTGATCGTGGCATTAGCCATGGTTTCAAGAGAGATTGCAATGACACGCTGGGTCTTGGTTGGATCGTCAGCACCGTCAGCATCAGCAAGAATGAGTTCACCGTCTGCACCAGCCTTCAGTGGCAATTCAGCCACGGAAGTGTCCCCGCCGAGAACATCAACGATGCCCTTGACCCGGAACTTGCCAGTGTTACCTGAAGAAATATCTTCAAGAGCGACAGCAAAGCAGTGAAATTGGTTGCCAGTAGCAGTGGCATTGTCCGCATCAAAGTCACCATCAGTTGCGACGGAGGGGGTAGCCCCATCGAACAAAAGGTATCCGGGCAATGAACTGTCGGTTTGCAACGTCAATTTGCAGACTTGACCACGGCTAATAGCCGCGTCTGCGGTAAGAACAGCATCCTCGTTGGAGATTTGAATCCCAACTGGACCTGCGGTAGGAGCAACACTAACCATTTGAAGTGTCCTTTCCGATTAGAGGGTAACTTGCGGAGCAAGGATACCGTGACGTTGACGAGAGTTAGCAATCACGTTGTACCACGAGTCCGTGATCTGAACGTGAGTGAACGGCTGATTTGGGTGCTGCATGGTTGGGTGCTTCTCCATGTAACGAGAGGCGTGCAGAACCGGGGTGAGGTAGTCACCGTTGACGAAGAAGTATCGAGGACCAACATTCAAGACTCGGTCGCCGAATTCGGTGGAGCCTTCAGCAGTGCTGAGGGTCTCGGCCTCGAATGCCGACTTGGAGTAATCAGCCACAGCAGTGGTTGATTTCGGGAAGATGTTGGCTTGATCAAGTTGAGCAACGTAGGTCAACGGGATGCCCGAGTAGGTGGGCTGGTTGTACGCTGCATCTTGTTGAGTCACCAAGCGGTCGTTCTGCTGTCGAAGAGCAGCCTTGTAGAGGCTGATACCTTCGCGTGAGCAAAGGATCTTCTGACGGTTGAAGACCACGTTCTCGAAGTATTGTTCAAACGAGGCTGGTGGACGGAACTGGAGACGGAGATACATCTCGTCAAATGCGTTCAAGAACCCGAAGACATCGAGGGTGAAGGCATTGATTGGACCAGAGGAGTTGTCGTAAGAACGCTTTTGCTTGCTGTAAACAGCATCGTTCTCACCGATCACACCGTCAGAATCCATACCGAGAGCCGCAGAGGAGTCGTAGAAGACAATCTCGTTGGTCCATCGTTGCTCACCACCAGTGGTTCCGGGGACGATGCCTTCCAAAGAGGTAGAAGAACCACTGTGGATTGGCAGGCCACCACGAACACCAGCACTGCCGCCGCCGTCGAGGGAGGTTTGAATGCCTTGTTCGGTGATAAATGCTGGGATGGAGTAAGGAATCTTGCCAGTGCCAGTTTCCATTTCATCGAAGTTCGTGCCTTGGGTTGGCTTGAACAATGCTTCTTCGTAACCGTTGACCATGGAGGTCACCATTCGCTGCTCTTTGGATCGCTTGAGATCCTTGTAAACAGTCTTGGTGGCTTCACGGGTCAACCCACCACCGACGTTGAGTTCGATTTCAGCATCAGTGAAGGTCATGTGGTCCATCGCAAATCGCCAGTTGGCGGTGATGTCACGCAGGACTTGTGGGTTGGAGTACGAGAAGGTTTCGTTCGGCTGGTAGTATTGGAACGTGGAAGAATCATCGAGCATCAAAACATCTTTGATCTCTTTACCGCCTTGGATGGCTTGATTCTTTTCACGGATCAAGTCGCCGAACAGGTAGTTACGCTTCACCGCTTCATTGATAAGGACATCGGGTCCGGTCAGATATACCGGGCCAGTTGCGTCCATGAAGTCGAGGAAGTTGCGAATGGATGTAGCCATTTCTATTTCCTGCTTTCGTGCAAAAGGCCCCCGCTAGGGAGGCAGTCGTTATCGTCGCATCGCTGCACGCTTGGCATCTTCGAGCGTTCCACCATTCAAAATGATGTCTAACGCTGCTTCATCGGCTTCTTCGGGAGTTGTCGGACGTTCAGTCCGGGTCACTGCCCTAGGTGGGGTAGATGGTTGACCAGAGGGGCCGGGATTCACCGGAGTTGGAGGGTCGCCCATTACATCACCAACCGCTTTTGTTACCAAACTAGCGATGTCGTTGAATTCACCCGGAGACTTCTCGTTGATCTCGGTCATCCGCTGCACGACCTGCACTCTTTCCTGATCAGTAACCCCGTCAAAGGGCGAGAGTGCCTGTTCGATTCGCAGAGTCGTGATCTCACCGATCAGTTGCTCCACAACATTCCTTGGAGGTAGAGATTGAGTTGGCTCCGGCGTGGTTTCCGGTGCTGCTTCGCCTTCTTCCGCTTCGGATTGAGAGACTTCGGTGGTTCCGTCGCCTTGGGGTGCGCTGCTTTGTTCCGCAGACCGCGTGTCACTTTCGGGTTGGTTGCCCTGAGATGCGACTTTCTCTTCCAAATTACGCATACGCTCGGCGTATCCGTCTACGTTCCCTTGAATTTCAAGAAGTTGGTCAGCCCAAGCGATGAGTTGCGCCTGATCATCACCAAACTTCTCGATGACGCTTTCAGGGACCTTCGCTCGACGTAACGCCCGCTGGCGTTCTGGTGTCAAGATCGGGTCACTAGCAGCCTCGTTCGAGGGTTCTGTCGTTGTACGCACGGCTTCACGAACTTGTTCAATTTTCTCTTCGCGTGCGTCGAATATCTTGTCCAATACCGCGTCTTCTTCCTGCGTAAACTCAGGAGTTGCAGGGGTTTCGGTGGGTTCTGTGGCTTCGTTGGTTGGTTCTTCGCTCATTAGTCCCGCTTTAGGCCGTGTCGGCTCATGATTTCCCGCTCGTGTCGGCGGCTTGAGATGATGGGTTGCCCCTTACTGTTGGTCTCACAGCCCGGCAAGTTCTTTGGCATGCTGCGAGAGACGTATGGATACTTGTGGGTGATGGTCTCGACCTCGGCTGACACCTGATAGTCGGACACAAGTCGGGTGTATTTCTCACCTTCGACGGTAATGACCTCACCAATGCTGGGAACCTTGCTCATCGTGTAGAACATCTCGACGATTTTGCCGTCAGATTCACGTTTGAAGTCGTATGAGGGCATCAGAAACCACCACCTTCGCGTGCGGCACGCTCTTGGTTGCGTGCTTCTGTACCTGCATCGGCTGGACCACGCTGCATTCTTGAGCGTGCTGCCGCTTGCTTCTGCTCTACGTTGGCCTGAGCCTGCTCTTGCTGCATCTGCATTTGCATTTGCTGCATCTGTTGGGCCTGCTCGGTCATACGTTTGAGTTCATCGAGGTTCAAGATGTCAGCCATGTCAGGCATGTTGAGTGCATCGCCCACCACGGTCATCATTCGTTTCCAGTCGATGAACGGCATTTGAGTGGCCTGCTGCCCGATGTTGCCGATGATCTGCATCAACTCAACAGCACGGCGTTGTTGCAACGCTTCAGAGGTGCGTTCCATCGAGTATGCCTGCACATCAAGCGTCATCTCGGCAAGATCAACGCCCAGTTCTGTGCCGGGCATCTTAGAGGGCATACCCTCCTCAGCAGCCTCACGGCCCATTGGCAGTTCGGTGGTGTCGTTGATGACGTACCACGCTGCCTTGTAGGCCATAGAGTTGACGGCTTCAGCAAACTGTCGCTGAATGTATGCGAGTCGAAGACCGGAAGAGGCCGACGCGGCTGAGACTTCCGTTGCTGTGGCATCGCCAGTTACCGATCCTCGAATCACTTCTGACATGCCCGTAAGCCGGTCAAGGCGGGCGGACATGATGTTCTGGTAGGCCATCTGCTGTTGAGTCACACCACCGATTTCCATGGGAACCACGCGGTCGCGGTCCAAGTTTTCGGTGGGAACAACAAACAAGTCAGGGGTAGACGCAATGTCTTGGGCCATCTTGGTTCCGCGTGAGTCAACCGCGATCAATCGGCGGTATGCACCAGCGGAATAGGACATGGTCTTGGCGTGATCATTGGCTTCTTCGATCAGCGGCAACGCCATGGTCATGGGGCTGAGTGGGTAAACATCAGACGGCACTTCGTATGCACCCACCATGACGTACGGGCCACAGGCGGGTCCGTAGTATGGGATGGGTTCACCGATCATGACGATGTCGTTTTCGGCACTCATGGCAAACTTCAACAATCCGCCGTGGTGAACACCCTCTTTCGCACCTTCGATCTCCAGTTCAGGACACCAGATTTCCATCATGATGGTCTGGTCACGTTCCGGCAAATCTTTCACGGAAGTTCTAAACTTCTCGCGGTATGTGTCGTATGAACTCTTGAGTTCCTTCACGACAGCAAGATCCAACCTATTCTCGGGATCTTCCGCCATTGCAACGAGGTCTTCGATGTCGATGGGGTACTCATGGCCGAAGTAGCGGGCTTCACGATGTGACTCCGCTGACGGATCGACAAAGAAGTTCTCGGGTGCGATTCGATACACCCGTGGCATCAGACCAGCCCCGCCCATGTCAATGCGGCGAAGGTGCTTCACTGGTTCTGGGGTAACCAAGGCGACACCCCAAAGCAAACACATATCGGTTGCAAGTTCTTGCAGTGTTGGTCGCAGGGCGGACCTCTTGGCCCACTGGTTCAACATCAACTCCAACGCTCTGGCACGGCGATCTTGTTGTGGATCATCGGCGGTAACGTGGATTCGGGGGTAGTCGTAGGCGACACGCGGGAGAACCAGCGACACATACTGGCCGACGATGTTCTCGATGTCTGCACCCTCGATGTAGTTCTCGTGTCGGTAGGCAGGTCCGGTAAACCGCTCCTTCATGGCCTTCCAGTGCATGAGATGTTTGTCTCGCCAGTTGCGAGCGGCTTTCACCTCGTCGCGGAATGTCTCATCAATCCGAAGCACGTTTACCTCTTGGCTTTCTGGCGGGGGCCTTCTTGGGTGGGGTGTAATCCATTGGCTCGATTGGCTCAGTGTTCTCTTCAATCAAAGAACGATGCAGAACCAGCGGCGGTTCGATCATCGCATCCAGCCAATCACAGAGGGCTGGCGTGTCATCTATCGGCACTTCGATCTGATTTCGTGAAAGAACATCTGCGGCATCTGGGCTGAGGTGGACCACAGCACCAGTCGGCTTCACCTCAACAGCAGAGATTGCAGCCAAGGGCAGGTAACAGTTCATCACGCGAAGCATGGTCATGTTCAGACTGTACGGTCTATTCTTCTTTCATGTTCTCTTCTCTTATCTTCTCTTCTCTTCTCTAGGTCGCTTTTGTGCGTGACATCTGTCACGGTTACAGCAGTTCATCCATGTTCAGTATGGTTCCAAGGCTGTAGTCGGGCAAGCCGTAGTTGGGATCTGGACGTTCGGCATCGGGGTTGGCATCGTCCAGAAGCATCACTGCACCGGCAAAAGCAACCACCCGGTCACCGTGGGCCTCCCTTGCACCGGATGAAGCATCAACCTCCAGCCGGGCGGGACCCAGAGACCCATCTTTGTAAACCACGGTCGAGTCCAATTCGTCGATGATCTCTTCGTCTGGGCAGACCACAGTGTCATCAGCCAACGCACGGGCAAGGTCCGAGAACAACACCCGTTTGGTAACCCGCGTGGAGGTCCAGCCCACCCGTTTGGTGCGTGTCTCGACCCGCTGGCCTAGCCGTTTGTGGTGAAAGACGTTGTACCAACGCAGGCGTTCAAAGTCGTGGTGCATGGAGGACCCCGGCCCGTTGACTTCCCAGCCGATCAGCATGTCCGACCGGCCCCTAGCCCATGAGCGGGCAGCCATGACGATCTCTCGGGACAGGTCGTAGGGGGGGCAGGTGGGGTCAACGTAGGTCGCAACCACCTCCCGCAGGTTGGTATCCATCATCACGATACAGGCGTTTGCTGATCCAGTGCCGTAGGCAGGGTCCATGAACGCGACCAGATTGCTGTTCTC
>Ga0208160_1000447_pt1 | contig 19452 bp, 40 predicted proteins | sample CB_VirMetaG_FD_184536 | JGI IMG/M metagenome (GOLD analysis project Ga0208160, IMG submission 184536) | Freshwater to marine saline gradient viral communities from Chesapeake Bay - CB_1504_1 Viral MetaG (SPAdes) (version 4) | ecosystem: Environmental > Aquatic > Marine > Coastal | place: USA... | reverse complement strand
ACCTTCCAGTGCTTGCTGCGCTATATGTTGTGCGATTTCATCAGACTCTGCTATCTTCTCCAAAGCCTCACGCAGTCTTTTGTTTTCTGCAATTAGAATCTCCCTTTCATTTTCTAGTCTGTTATTGATGTAACGTATCTTGTCGTTTTCTGCTTCAAGTTTGTCATTCTCTTTTGCTACCCTAATTAAATCAGCGTCACTAGATTCAATCGCACATTTTACATCTTCGTAACGAACGTATTCGCCACCACCGCGTTCTCTCATTCCATAAGTAGATGATGATTCGTTCATCTTTGGTGTAGGTAGTTTACAGTCATATCGTTTCATCACTCTTCCTCTTCCTCTCCTACTTGCTGTAACGCATCGTCAACGATAAAAATGTTTGGTACAGTTTTTTGTTTATCCCAATTAGATAATCCACGTTCGTTTTCTCTGATGGTCTTAAGAGCGTTGATTAGTATTTGTTTATGGTTTTGCAAGTAAACAAGGTCACGTTCAAGACCATCAGCTAATAGTTTCATTCTATTAGCCTGACGCAAACGCCCTTCTTTAGTAAAATCCCAATCATCATAATACATTCTAATATCATCGGCATTTAACCAAACAGCATCCAATAAATCAAATAACTGTTTAGCTAAAGTAGATTTACCAGAACCGGGAAGCCCAAATATTAAGATTTTCATTCTCCATCTATCCATTCAATAATTTTAACATCTTCCAAACAGTCATAATTTAGAACCATACTATCAGGAACAAAACTAACAAAGTATTCATACTTTAACGGAGTTATTGTACTATTATAATACCCCCAATCACCGTTGTCAACTACTAATGACACCCAATAATAATCGGGATGTTTTATATAAGCATCATAGTCTACTTCATACAAGTCTTTATAATCGTGTTCAGGTAGTGAAATATATGGATTAATATCAATAACACCACCTTCAAAATCTTTACTGTATGTTGTACCATTGGCACTAATAATTACATATTTGTCCACAGTTTTAATATGTACATTGATAACCCCTTCTTTAGTAATACCTGCTTTAATATCAGTGATTACATCCTCAAGTTTAAGATCAGGATTATTATGTTTAAATTTATCAATATGTATTTTCATTCATCTTTACCCGTTACTAATGACCAAGTGCCATTTTCATTATCAACCCAAACAACTTCTGTACCTTCAGCCCAACCCAATTCTTTTATCATATCATCAGGTAGTTCAATATACAAATCACCATCATCAGATTCTTTAACTTGTACTATCATTCCTCAATCTCGCACTTTACAAAATTATTATTTTCTATTTTTGGTGATAATGCTCTGTGGTTTTTCCAATATGCATAACCATCTAAACAAACTATCATATATACACTTTTAGATTTATACCCACCATAAGCTGCTAGTCCAAGCACGGATATTATAAAAATAACGACTAGAACAATAACATATTTAGTTTTTATTTTGTTAATAGAACTTACTCATAAAATTATAATCTTCTAACGCGATACGCCATGCTTTCAAGCGTCTTTTGATTTCTTTCTTGTCACGTTTAGGTTTTGACCAAAAAACAGAGGTTCTTTCTTTTGGACCGATTTTATCATTAATATGAAGTTTTACTAATTCTAACTCTCGTTCATAATATTCGATCCATTTTTCGCATTGTTTTTTAACAATGTGATCAGTAACTTCATCATCAATTTCAATTTTCATCTTCTTTCTCCAAACCATCAAATATAGCATTATGAATATCCATATAACCACAGTCCATACCTGCACCATACATACTTGGTCCAAATTTAAATACATCATATATCGCCCAACGATAGGTGCCACGATCAATTATGTCGGCTTTATGGATACGTTTACACACGGCATAAAATGCGTGTTCCTGTTCTTCGTAGGTTAAATTGTCCCACCATTCATCATTCTTTGACTCATACTTTTCTTGGTATGCTTCTTGTGCTTTTCGTAGTGTTTCTAAATTATCAAACAATTCTTTACTCATTGTTTACAGGCTCCTTCACTCACGCCATACCCCATGGATCAAATTCATCTAATATAATTTGGCGTATTTCATATCTATCATAATCCCAATCCTTATCGGCAGAAAGATATGATTTCTTTTCTTCAGCATATTCCTTTTTACTAAAAATACCGAGAATAGATTGCTGTTTAAAATTTTCAATACCAATTAGCATAAAGAGTTTCATTATTCACCCATACCTTCAACTGTTGAATCACCAACAAACACCTTAACAAAATAACCATTTTTTCTAACACCATCGATAAATTCTTCTGCTTTATATGCATTTGCAAAATAAACGGTTTGGATAGGATTCATCGATGGTGTGTAAACGTAAACTGTAACCATTTTTTACCTCAACATTATATAAATTGTACTAGATAATAGTCGTTATGTCAACCATTAAAAGTAGTAAACGCGGGTGTGATCCGTATTGGAAAACTTTTCTTCATAGGTTTCACCTGAGCGAATACCGGGAGTAGAAAGATCAGGAAGTTCGCGTTCTTCCAAATAAGTAAATCCATGATAATTATTGGATTCCATCAAAATGTTTTCAACCATAGCCATTACACCTTCACGAAATTCTTTGGTGTGTCCGGACCATTCGGATTTAAGAAAACCGTTTGCGATTTCACGAATTTTTTCCACTTCAAACGTTTTGCGACCTTTTGACATAACAAATCTCCAAATAACTCTCAATTACAGTATAATTATATCGAATTTAGGTCTGGAATTCAAATTAAATGTTTTAATAGTATGTATTAAATTTATTAATAAACTAGTATTTCATTTGCTCGTTTGTCATTTTCATCATATTTAATGACTTCTTTTTTATTATTGTCCCATTTTATAGTAAAGGATTTTCCCCAATTAATTGATACAATAACACCTTGAGGCAATTCTTTGGAGTTAATTAATTTATTTGTTTTTAACATTGAAGAATCGAAAACTTTTAAACCAACTTTCATATCTTTAAATAATTTTAAATTTGGTTTTACATTACTGACACCGGTTGTTTTTTTCCATTCCGAATGATCTTGATATTTATTAAATGTTGCGCTTATTGATGACTTATCCGACATTAGTGGATTTATATATGGATGTTCCATGATGAACTTTTTAAATGTTTTCATTTTCCTCTACTCTCTTTTTTGATAAAAAGACCTTAACATAATATTGGAATGTTTTTGGATAGTGTTCTGGATTTGGAACACAAGGAAACATTTCATAAAATTCTTTAATTTTTTCTTCTAATTCCATAATTGGTTGTATTTTTTATTAATATCTATTAAATCATTATAATGATCTAATACCTTTTCCTCAAATAATTGGATTTTATTATCCCAAGTTGCAACAAGTATTAACATATCCTTCGCTAGAATATCGTACCGCTCATATAACATATTCGAATACGCCGCACCCTGCATGAAGTAGTTTTTAATCCAGTCTTTTCTCTTTTCTTTTCTGGAATTTTTAAAATCTACTATATAGGTTTTACCTTTATATTCTGCTATACAATCGGCGGTACCAGCCAACTTCAATGAATCGGAATACATAGATAATTCTGTTCCGTATATTTTTGTAAATTGGTCAAGTACACTTTTAACATTATCATATAGCCTATGTGCTATATTTGATAGATTATAATCTGTAACATCTATTTTATTCTTATCTGCTTTTAACAGATAATTTTCACATAATTCATGGTAAATTGTACCAACAGTACTACTTTCTAACATGATTTTATTGGCTTTTTCTTCACCAATATTTTCTCGCCATTTTTTTATTCCATCATTTGGAATTTTACCTAACACGGTGGTAATAGATGGATATCTGTCACCATTGGGTGTTAGGTAAAATCTTCCAGTGTTTGTATTTATTTGTTCAATTTTAATATCCGTAAGCATTAATAATATTCGCTTCTTTTTCAATAATCAAATCAATAGTAGCCTGTTCAAGTACAACAGGATTTTGTGTCACATGAAACTTTCTTGCATTCTCAATCATAGTAGTATATTGTTCAACAGTTCCAGTTAAATTTTCAGACATAAACTGCGGTAATGCTGTTGATAGTTCTTCATATTTAATAACTGTAATATCGGATTGACCAGTAACTTTCTCAGTTAAATTATTCCAATGATAATTAAATAATCCATAATTTTGAGCATCATCCCAATATGTCGGGTCCGTGAAGAAAATTCTTTTGGGTCCATATGAATCCGCAAATTGTATATTTCTTGGATTGTAGAATTGCTTAATTGTGTTAATTTGTTCTGCTGTTGGTGCTAAAAAAAGTTTAACAATATCATCTGCTGTTGGCTCAGAATCAAAAACTGTTGAAATTATTGAACCATTTTTACCACTTCTATTATTATTTTTATTTCTCGGAACAAAATATCCATTTCTTCTTGATTTAATAAAAGAAATTGCCGAAATGTACCAATCAACTGGATTTCTAACAATGGCTACAGTGGGTAATGCATAATCAGCCATTGGCTGATATTTGTATGGTACATGATGTCCATACATTTCAACATTAAAGTTTTTTCTAAACATTTTAATTAATGTCATGCCTGCTGTTTTTGGTATGTGCAAAAACGTAAATTTATTTTCTACGACTATCATGTTATTCCTCTTAAATTAATAATCTTTCATTTTATTTCCGGGATTCCCTTTCTTGATGTATCTCATTGTTTCTTTGAAATCATCGGGTAATTTTTTTCTAGCATCATCCAAACCATATCGTGTTTTCATATTAATTGAAGTTATAATCTGTTTAACATGAAAATTACCACATTTTGGACAAGCCTCTTTTTCTGGTTTTTTATTGTTACTCATATTTAGTATTTTTTCAAATACATATCCACAATATCCACACTCATAGTCATATGTAGGCATTTTTATTCCTCAATAAACAATCGTGATTTTTTATTCATAATATCTTGAAGAAAATCAACCTCATCCTTAGATATTGCCTCACAAATTTGCATTAATATAGTATTTCTTCTTTTTTCATCGAGGGATATATTATATAATGCTGTTTTTATTTTACTCAACTGCATTTCCAATTTAGAAAAATTATAACCCGATGGAGATCCATCATCTTCATAAAAAGGTAATTCATCAATTAATGGTATATATTTTTCATTATGCATCATATCAATATATTCTCTAAACGTTGCGTTCTTTTTGAAGAAAAGATCATACATTGTTTTTCTTTTTTCATTATCAGTTTCTTTCTTATACAATTCAATAAATCTTAATATAGTATTCATTTAAAATCTCCAAATTTTTCAATGATATTTTTCAACTTATGTTTAATAGCATATTGCAATATGGATGTTTTTTTAAACCCGGATTGTTTCTCATATGCGGTTACGATTTTATTACCATATTCATCTGGAATATAATTCAAATCGATTAATAGTCTATTACGTTTGTATTTATCAAGTATAATACTATTATAAGATACCATTTCTGGATTTTTCATTTTCTTAGCTTCATCGATAATAGTTTTTCTAACTTGTTTCTGACGCTTATTATCATCCATAAAAACATCATCATCAGAAAAAATATTAGGTATACCATCAGAAGAATCACCACGAATAATGTGTTCAATAAGTGAATAATTTTTTTCATTTTTACAAACCATCTTCTTTTGCTGTGGAGAAAATTGCTTAATATTATTTTTATCAAACTGTAATTGTAATAAATCTTTGTCGGCTGATATTATCATAATATCTTCCAATTGAGAATATCGTTTAGCTAATATAGCAATTACATCATCCGCTTCCAATTTTTCAATCTCAATAAATTTAAATGGTAGTTCAGCAATTTCCTTTTTAACTCTATTGAATATAACATAGAATGAAGCCCAATCAATATTGGACTTCTCTCTAATCTTTTTTCTATTCTGTTTATAGTTGGGAAAAACATCGCGTCGCCAATAATTTTTTCCATCGGCGCATATCACAACCTTACCATATTCTGAGAATTTAGTTTTATAGTTGAAAACTTGCGATAGTATCACACTTCTAACAACATCATCATCAAGTCTAACTTTGTCTTTAGTCAACAATGTAATTATTTCTGGAATAACTACCGAAGATAAATCAATCAATAACATATATCACCATGCTTTAAGAATAATACATTCCTTATTAACTCTTCCCGTAAGTTCTTTTTTTACCGAATTAATATCTTCTATAATTTTAGCGGACTTTTTAACTGCTGTCAATTGTGGAAGTATTTTATTTGGATCACGTATAGTTTTACCATAAGAATCACTAGATTCAAAATTCTTTATTGTACTACCATTCACAGTTAATCCATCAACAGAATTATATATCTGTAATTGTCTATTTTTAGTATTAAAAATTAATACAGTATTAGCACCAATAATCTTTTCTGGATTAATTGATACAATATTATACTCCGAATTGTGTGGTTGATAATTCAACTTTGCAACCAACTTATCATTAGCAACTGATTTCTTTTTGCGAGTTCTGGTTTTCTTGGAAACAGTATTGATAAGATCCATATTAGAAATATCAGCAATAATATCATTATGCCTTTTAATTAAAACATCTACATTATTATAATCCGATTTATTATTTTCAATAAGTTCTAATTGTTCTGTATAATATTTTTTAAGTTCATTAATATCAATTTTAGCCAGTTTTGTATTCAAACTGGTAATCTTGGCATTTACACCATCAATATAAAGATCATACATCGTATAGAATGGTGATAATTTTTCTTCTTTAATCAGATTTGCTGGCTTTTTGATTTCTTCCTTTATATTTGGATCAACATTCAAATATTTACCAGCCAATTGGCTAACTCTATCTTTAATTTTAATAATATCACTTTCTTTAGCAACAAAACCATTATTCATCATTCTAGCAAATGAACCAATAGTTGAAACAAATTCATCTGGAATATTTTTAAGTAAATCAGTATCAAAATCTGACATATTTGTGGTAACCCAATCAGTCAACCATCTTTTCTTATCGGCATTTGATGCAACATTTCTGTACCATGTTAATGCATTAGAAACTTCAATATTATACCTTTCAGTAATTGAATGTTTATTAAATGTAGGTTCTTTACCCCAAATAACTTCATTTTCTGTTTTAACTTTTCTTTTAGCCATTTTTAATACCTATAAAATAAAAAACCATCGGACTAAGCCGATGGTAAAAAGAAGTTTACAATAAACCTGTCTTTTTTGCAAAAGCGACCCTTTTAATCATTAGGTCATTTTTGGTGCGGATTCTATCTTTGCGATAGATTGCATTGAGATGTGATTCTTCCTCTCTTTTGCAAAATTTGTATTCGTTGATCAAATACTTTTCTTTTTGCTCCAGAGAATCGAAATTTAACCACACGGGATCCGTGTAATTACCATCTTCATCTACACCATTAGGAAAAACTTTCAAACGTGCGTTTGACATATTATAACTCCCAATTTTTGTTAAAAGAAACATTATAGTATAACTATAACAACCCGTAATGGCGTCCTCGACAGGATTCGAACCTGTAACCTACAACATAATTGGAGCGGGTAGAATGGACTTGAACCAAAATCTCCTATCGGGAAGATAGGTATTTTACATTAAACTACACCCGCATTAACTATTTTTCACATTTTTTCGAAATAATTATAATCATACTCATCATAATCTTCCACATTTCTAAAATTCTGTTTATCGCTATGTCTTTTTGTTTTTTTAGACTTTAGGCTTTTTTGTTTAAGTTCGCCAGAATATTTTTCTCTATTATAATCACTCATCGATTTAAAAGACATTTTCACTCTCATTTAAAGTACCAATAACCAGACCATTTTCATCCAAAACCTGTATGAATGATTGTGGTCTCTCTTTTTTCATTTCAACATATTTTTCAAAAACCTTTACGGGATCATCATATGTTTCAGTTAAAGTTTTAATTGTTTCGCCAACATGGTTGGTATCGTAAACGTTTAATATATACATATTATTTATCTCACTTATAATACAAAGTTTTCCAGTTCGTTTTTTCTGAAGAAATGTTCTTCACCATTCTCCAATTTTCCCTTAAATATCCATTGACCATCAGTATCAATCCATGATGATTTAATACCAAGATACATTTGGTGCATCGGTGAAAATGCAGTTTTATATAATGTTTCTTTTTTTGGTATATTATCAAACATAATAAACTCCGTCAAGTAATTTCATAAATATATTCAGTACCCTTTTCCTCAAGTCTATCACCACGCTCAAGACCTTCCGAAGCATTTTCCCATGACATATGTGTAGCATCTTTTTTGTTTTTAACCCAACCATTGGGCGACCAATAAAGACCATCAATACTCAAAACATAATAAGTTTTTTTAGACATATTTATATATTTTCTCTCAACTATGTGTATAGTATATAAAAATATTTTTTATTTGTCAAGAACTTTTGCACAAAAGTTTTTTATGACGACATAAATAATTTTTATGAATGAAATCAAAGGGTTATATTTATGTGGTTATATAATAAACAAGAATTTACTTCTGAAATGATAGGTGACTCCTATGGATTTGTCTATTTAATTACTTGTACTATAACAGGTCAAAAGTATATTGGCAGGAAATTTTTTTGGAGTAAAAAAACATTACCACCATTAAAGGGTAAAAAAAATAAACGACATAAGTTAATTGAAAGCGACTGGAAAGACTATTGGAGTAGTTCCAAATATGTACATGAATTGATAGAACAATATGGCAAAGAAAACTTTATCCGAGAAATCATATCAATTCATCCAAACAAACAAGAAACAAATTATCGTGAATTATGCGAACAAATAATACGCAATGTTCTTGATTCTAGAACCGAAAATGGAGAAAAAATCTACCTAAATGAAAATATAGAAAGACGTTATTTTCCATCCGAAAGGTTCTATGAATCAAGAAATAAACATCATCAAGAATCCCTAGAAGAAACCCATAAAGTTTTATCTGAAGTTACTAATGTAAATGAATCTTGACAAAGTTGTTCTCGTAAAAATAATGCCAATTCATATGCATTCCCATCAATTTCATCTTTTGTTGATGGGAATCTAGGATAGTTTATACACTCAACTATAACACCATCTTCTTCACCACCAGTATAGATATACGTATTCTTTGTCACATTAACACAGAAACCAACATCATAACAAAATTTTCTACAAATATCTCTAGCTTTGTCGTAATCTCCAGCTATATAAATTCTCGCAACATAAGTATCAATTGAATTAGTATTCATAATCACCCCATAATATAATAAAAAATAAAAATAAAAACAGAAATTACAGTAATATTACTCCAATATTCAAATATTTTAGAATAATACTTACTATAAGCACAATTATAGTAATCATCCATCTTACAGGCAATAAGATAGATGATAAAATTTACAATAATTAATTTATCCACTACAAGCCACACATTCGCCGGATGATGCTTTTACACCAGATTCACTTCTGATATAATACAGCGATTTAATATAAGGATCCTTAAATGCATATTCATGAACCTTAGAAATAACACCCTCATCTTCTCCAGCAGAAAAGAACAAGTTAATAGATTGTGCTTGGTCAATATATCGTTGCCTACTTGAAGCCAATCTAATAATTGCTTCCTGATTAATTTCAAAAGCAGTACGGAATACTAACTTTTCATCATCACTCAACCAATCAACATTCTGAACCGAACCAGAGTTTGTGATAATATTATTTACCGTTTCATGATTAAAGACCTTACGTTCTTTCATAATATCAACCAATATTGGATTAATACGATCAACTTCACCGGCAGCAGATGCTTGTATATAGGCATTTTTATATACCGGTTCTATACCCTGCGATACACCACCACAAATAAGAGCCGAAGATAGATTAGGAGCAATAGCAAGTAAGTGTGTGTTTCTTCTACCATATCCTTTACACCACTCTGGTTCACCAAATTGTTCGGCGAGCCACATTGATGCTTGTTCGCTTTCTTCTTTAATCATAGAAAAGATTTCATTGTTTTTCATGTGAGCCTCAAATGATTCAAATGCAATCATATTTTTTTGTAGATAAGTGTGAAAACCCAGTGTACCTAAACCCAACGATCTGCCTTTTTTCGTATATCTAACTGCCTTCTCAAGACCACGAATATCTTTACCAATCTGAATGAAGTCCTCAGCCACACAATCAAGAAACACGATTGAATCAAATACGGCTGAAGAATCTTTCCATTCATCATATTTGGCTAGATTCAATGATGATAGCACACACGTATATGTGTGGTCTTGATCCGAAAATAATGTAATTTCGGTGCAATTTGATACTAATATGTCATTAGCAAAAAAATTATGATTATCTTCAACTGTAATATCATATACAGGTTGTTCTTCAGTTAGATGTTCAATTTTTATACCCATTCTTTATTTCCTCTATAATTCTGTTTGTATGATGTTTAGCATATGTACCAAATTGTTTTTCAGTAGCACCAAGTTCTATTAATCTATTCTTAATAACATCAAGTAGACCTTTTCTGTATTTTCCACCAAATGATTTTGGGATAAACTCATCATATTTGTATTCACAATAAAATCTCGCCATTCTGATTATCCAATTACCAATTCATCATCCTCTTTCAATTCACAGGCTTTAACATAGCCACGATTTTTAGTATAAACCTCATGGTCTAATGTACAAGTAATAGACTTGCCTGTTTCATCATCTGTTATTTTGATTAATTTGGCGGTTTCAAACATCAAAGCAGTTTTCAGAATGCGCTTCCATTCACCAAGTTTCGTTTCTTTGTTGAATGACCAAACTTCCCATTCCTCTACTTCGTCATTGACAATTAAATAGTCATTAAATGTTTGTAATGTTGTTGTGACTAACCCTGTAATTTTACCTCTTACTTTGATTTTAGTATCACCAGTTAAACATAGTTGTGACGCTTTCACATCTAGTCCATTATCAACATAGCATTTTGGATTCAAACGATTTACTTTATCAACAAAAAAGTAATATCCTTTACCTGTTACCATTTTTAACTTCAACGATCTTTGATACCTAGCTATTGCATCCTGATCACCAGAATCCAATCTTTGAATAAAATCATCACTAATAATCCAACCAACATTAGCATCATCTGGAAAAGTCTGTATATGGTTAGCGATTTCCCAGAAATCATCATGATCTATTTCAATATATCCAGCCCATGCTCCTCGTCTTGTTGCGCCTTGAGAAACATCACGGCTCAATTGAACAAAATCCTTAAACACTGGTAATACACCACTAGCTTTGCCTCCACCTGCAATATTGGAACCTCTGGGTCGAATAGAGCCAAGATAACTAGATGTACCAAAACCATTTTTACTCAGAACAGCAATTTCTTTTTGTGATTCATAGAATTCATAGATACTATCTTCCACATAAGAACCAGAACATGATACAGGACATCCTCTACCTGCTCCCATATTAGCCATAACTGGAGTAGATGGAGCAAGCCATCCATTCCAAAGTAAATTAAAGAATTTATTATTCCATTCTTTTTTACCCTTATCATCTAAGGGTAAACGACTAGCCGCTTGTTTTGCTATTCGTTCATATGTGCTTTTAATATCTGGACATTCATTAGTTGCATATTTCTCTTTAAACATTTGGAATGCGGCTGTTGTAAACCATTCAGGTACTAAACCACTCTTTTGTAATTCTTTCCTTTCACGACCATAACTTTTGTAAATACTTTGTTCTTGTTGCTCATCAATCATTTTGTTCACCCCATATAAATGCTGTTTCTTTCCAATCTCTTGTATAATCGGATCCTTGTGCCGAAAAGAAATCGTGAAGTCGAGTACTATTGATATTTTTATAAAACCATTTTTGTATGGGATTATAAGTTGGATTAAATATCTTATCATAACCCAGATTTTCAAGACATAAATCAATTCTACTTTGTACAAAGTTATCAAGTTGATTTGCCGTGATACCTCTAATATTACCCTTTTCGAAAATCATTTTAACAATTTCCTTTTCATGTTCATATGTTTTCGATGCAACTTTTTCCATATCACGCCGCAATATTTCTTTTTCTTTTTCTGATAAATTTGATTCTTTCATTAAAGTTCTATATAACCATGCGTCTGCTTCCGCGTGAATATTTTCATCTTTAACAGAAAAGTTAATACCCGCCACTAGATTGGCAAGTTTATTCTTACCTTCTGCTTGGAAATGTTTAAGAAATGCGAAATTAGAATATAATACCGCACCTTCAATCATAGAAAAAGCACCCAATGATCTAAGTATATCTAAGTTATTATCAATTGGAGCACCAACAACGGAACCAATCCATTCCATTCTTTCGTTGAGTATTTCATTTTCTTTATATGATTCAAAAAATTCATCGGTGGCTAAACCAAGAAGTTCATTGATTCTAGCATAAAATGGTGCATGTACATTAATTTCAACATAGGACATCATATTAGCCATACGCTCAATATCAGGTCTAGGAAACATTTTTGCTACGCGATTTGTCCAATAATCTTTACCAACATGTAATTCATACTCTGTAAATAATTTCAATACAGTAATAACACCATGTAGTTCGGCTTCATCTAAATTAGTTTTTAAATCATGTAAATCCTTCTCCATTTCAATTTCTTCGGCTGTCCAAAGAATTCTCTGTTGGGTTTCCGCAAATTCAATTGCCGTATCATAATCAAAAGTATATGTTGTTTTTGGTGTTCTTAATCTGGGTAAAGAATCTGTCATTTTATTTTCCTATTCTATATTGTGTTAATTTCATTCTTGCTCTTATTCCACTGTAAGTATTTTCTTTTATATGTTCAAATACTTTTTCTTTTGTCATTCCATTTAATATCATTTCATTAATATCTTTTCCCTTAATTTTTCCCCAAATAACCAGAGAGTATCCTTTAGAAATAAGTTTTTCCATTTTTGAGGTAATTTGTTTTGATCTTGGTTCATTATCCATCACATAAACAACATTATCACCTAAAAATTTTGCATCTAAATCACTACCAGCCATGGCGATTGAATTAGTAAGAAACATACTATCGAATTGTCCTTCAGTAATGTATATAGTCTTGGAATAATCCAATTTATTCAATCCATATGCTTTTACTTCATCAATTAAAGTTAAAGTAATATATCTAAGATTTGATTTTTCCAATGCTCTACAACTTATATGTGTGAGTTCATTATTAATATTGTAGGATGGAATTAATAATCTAGGAACATTATCATACTTTGTATTTGCATACTTGTCAATATTTTTAGTTAAATTTTCAAGTTTGTCTATATAATAAAGTTCTGAATATTTTTCAGTAGGTATCATTCTATTTTTAAGATATTTAATCGCAATATGATCATCATCCAAGCTATCAACCCTAATAGCATATTGCAATACATCTTTTTTAAAAACAACTTTCTTATTTTTATATATTATTTCACTTTCTTTTGTTTTTGGTGAGAAATTTTCTTTAAATAGTTCCAGTTTATACTCTTTATAAGTATCTGGGTAATATTCTTTAAGAAAAGTATCAAATCTTTTACTACTACCACAGTTATGGCATGAATAAAATAATTCATTATCTTTAGTGTAAAAATATCCTCTGGCTTTTAGTTTTGATTTTTCGGAATCACCACATTCAATACATCTACAATTATAAAGTCCATGTTTCTTCTTTTTAAACATTGGTAATGTAGAAGATATTAAACTTAAATATTTTTCTTGAATCCAACTCATATAAAATCCGCAATTATTTACATTGTTTTTCGTACCTCATTAATGTATTATACGACTTTTTAATGTAGTTGTCAATAATTGCGTGATTAAATAATATCTTATCGAAATTGGTGTCATCGATGGTGATAGCCCACTCATCGGATTTTAATTTTTGCAGTTCGAAATGTACAGTTTTAAGTTTTGGTTTAGTTGGAGTTGGGTAACATTTGGGTGGTTCTTGTATAATATCATGTTCTCTAACTGGTGTGGATTCACAACCAATTAAAATTATACTCATCAGGAAAACGAAATATCTCATTAGAATCTCCGATCATTATATCTATTATTTAAAGATTTCTCAAGTTCTAATACTTTTTTATTTTTATCCGGAATTTTTTCTTTTTTAACGTTTTTATTAAGGTTTTCTATAGTATCTTCCCTAACGCAAATATTACCTAATACTTCAAATGTTTCGTCGGTCAGTATATTAATTTCCTTTTCTAATTCTAATATATCATCACGCAGTTTTGTTTTTTCTGAATAACATTTTTCCAATAATATCTTTTCCGCATTTAAACTATTTGTTAATTGTTTAATTTTTTCTTCAAGTTTGGAATTATCACCAACAAGATTAAGATAAGACCAAACGAAAAATGCAATAGATGATAGTGCTATGAATATTAATATCTGCTTCAATGATATATTTCTAATAAAAGGTAATAAAAATTGAATCATCTATTTATCTCCAAATCAAGCATTTTTAAAATCTCATCATCTTCTTTAATATCATTCGTTACATTATTTTCAACATAACAATCTATAAAATTTAATATAGTTTTTATATGTGAATAATATTTTTCACCAAGTCTATAGAATAAAACTATATTAGCTGATTCTAGACCAAAAACATTAATTAAAATAATTATATTGTTTAAAACAAGTCTTATATTGATTTTACCGGTTGTGTCATACCTTTTAAATGATTTTTTAAGTATAACCAACCGATTAATATCAATATAAAATTCTTGTTTATTGAATAATGGTGTTTTATAATTTTGTAAGCAATATTTAATAAAATTAGTATCAGGTTTCACGTTATCATTCTAAAAATTATTAGCTAACAATATCTTTAAGTTTACCGAAGATAGTTTTATTTTCTTCTTCAACAGTAGCTTTATCTTCTTCAACAACAGTAGTTTGTTCAACTTTAGTTTTCTTTCTTGTTGTTTTCTTCTTCTTTTTCTCCACCTTTGGTTCTTCTATCTTCAAACCTTTAACCGAAACTAATAATTCACCAGTTTTTGGATCAACCCAACCTCTAGGTGTAGCTATGGCATTTGGCGCCCATTTTGGTGGATTTAACATATCTCTTGGCATTTTATTCTCCTACTTTTTATTTAACAGTTTTAAATCGGTTAGTTTATATGGCATAGCATTGACACCATCATCATGGTTAACTACAGCGTAAGCATCAAGAATTGATCTAATTGTACCGGTTTCACCATATAGTGGACTTGTTTTATCTATTACTTGCACACGCTCACCAACTTTTGTTGGATGAATAATTTCTTTTTTATCCAAGCTATTTTTAAAAAAATTTTTGAAACTTAACATGATTATCCATGCCCCTTCATCATTCTCAAAAACGCCATTTTTTCACCTTTAGTTTCAAATACAGGTTCATCAATTTCACCTCGGAACGATTCAACCGTTAAGAAGTAAATCATACCAAGATTAATATTAATTTTAACAAGTGGAAGCATCTTACCTATTCTTGTGCCACTGGATGAATAACGATAAATTCTCTCGCCAGCTTTTAATTTAGCACCGGCAACATCTTTCTTGTCATAAGAGTTCAGTTCAAATAAAATCATGTAGGAAACAGGATTAGATTTTGGTGCTGTAACGCCAACTTCCTTATATCCCATTTTTCTACCAAAAGATATTGATTCACTTTCGCCCCAATTATTTGAATCATCATCGATAAATTTATTATCAAATGCTTCTGTTAAATCTACGGATTCAGCCTGTAACCATCCTTTTGACTTATATTTATTCCAATCAGTTTTATCTATTGTAACAACTTTACTATCTTTAACAATAAGCATTTCTTTATCACTAGACTTTAACTGTCTAGGCAATTTAATTGGTTTTTTATCACTCACATCTTTACTAATATCGGAAAGTCTCTTACCTGCTTCAATACCAGCTTTCATTGTTCTTTTGTAGTAGGTATCAAAATCTTCTTTTGTTCCATCTTTATGAATAAATGTAAGTTCAGAAATTAATTTTTTTAAATTTTTCATGGTCTTTCTAATCCTTCTATTTTACTTTTTAAATTGTTAATTTTGGTTTGTATTCTTTTTAGTTTTTTAAGTTCAACATTGGTGACTGTTTCATCAATAATCTTATCTTCTATTTCAAATGCTTTTTCCTGATAAAGATCAACTTGTGATTGATAATGCATCGCGCTAAATTGCTTTTGAACCTTAGCAACATCTTCATCTAGAGCAAATTGCTCCACATATTCATTAGCCGCATATACAACTCCACCGGCACCACTAATTATTGATATAATCAATGCTATTAATTGAAATCTGGAAGTAACCCACTTAATTATTTCATCCATCAATTAATTCCTTTTTCTTTTTTCTTTTAACTACTTTATTAAAAAGTTTCTTTGGATCAGGATTATCAACTCCACCAGAAGAAACTGATGTAGTTGGTTCTCCATCTTCTAACATATTGATGAATTGTTTAAATGATTTTAAATGACTTTCACCAATCATCTTCTTGAATATACCAACAATATAATCGTACTCTTCCGAATGACCCTGATCAGCCGCGAGTTTCTTTGCTTTATCCCATTTCTTCTCAAGGTCGGCTCTTGAGCCTTTACCTTGATCAACTAGCTTATCTATATATGCAACCGGCATATATTACTCCTTAATGATTTCATTTAAACTCTCAATACTTTCGTAGATGTTTTAAACTCTTTCTTTCTCATTATTGTTTTGGCAACCATTTCCAATTGTTTAGTTTTTGGATTCCAATTAAAATGTACTGGAATATTTATATTAGTTGTGATAGATTTAATTAACTCTTCCAACTGATCATCGGCATCCCTTATTTCAATACCATGTTTCTGATATAATGATGTATATACTTTCTGTAGTTCACATACAGTAATTTGCTGTTTATTTCTATCATCATTCAAACGATCAAAAAAATGTTTTGTGAATTCAATATCAATATTAAGAGAAGAAAATAAATTATCTAAAACTTTCTCCAACTCTTTAAGTTCTTGCTTAGTAACTTCTTTATTACTAGGCATACAAGCACCATTGATTAACTGTTCGCAGAATGTTTTAAACCGAAGCATATTTGTTTATTCTATATTTAATTTGTTGTATTGTATCTCTTCCATTATAAAACTGTAAATCCTTAGCATCATCATAAGAAATTTTAGCATTTCTCGCAAGCTCTACCTTATATCCCGGTCTTGATGCTGGTACTATTCTTTCTGGTGTGAATTGTAGACTATATGATTGACCGGATGATATAATCCAAACATATGCACCAGCAGATTCAATTAAATGTTGTTTAAATGTTTTCATTGTTCACCAAGCCCATCTATAAATTTCTTCCAATCACCGAGACATGCTTGAATTTCATCTGCTCTAACCCAAGGACCACCAGACTTTCCCGGATCCTTAATACTGAGCATTGCTTCCAAATCTTTTGGATTAAAACAATGTTTATAATTTTTAGTAGCAACTGTTAGAAAAGGATTTTTTCTATTTACGGTCTTGAAACCAACTGTTGGCCAAGTATAATTATCCTTGAAATATTTTTTAACAGTGTTAACAATTTCTTTATTTTCCGGACTTAATGCTTCAACAATAAGTTCTTCATTTAATTCTTCGTATGTTTTCATTTCTTATCCTTATTAATATCCAAATAATTCTAAACCATTAGTTTCAATATTATTAGCTTCAAATTCAAAAAAATCAGTTAAATAATTTAAACCCTTCTGAGCTAATGTTTTTGCAAAATCTATAATTTTATTCAACAAATTTTTAAACCATTCTTTTATTGATTGTATTAATTTTATTTCATTTAGTGTATCTTCAACTAATAAATTATTTGATATAAAGTAATCTATTTCTTCATTAATGAGATCAGTTACAGTAACATTGGTTGAAGATAAATCCAATCTAAAAGAACCTGAGGTTGATGCCGTACCACTTCTAGACACTTTACTACCTGTTGGTGTTTTTGGTGATATTCTTATTTTTGCTTTTTTAGCCAATTCTTTCATGAAATTAGATGGTTCATTATTTACTGTTAAAATTTCAATAGTATTATTTTTTCCCGTATTTGGATCAAATTCTACAACCCAATTTGAACTAGCGTGTTCATCTGGTTGAAATTTAATTTCGCCGGTTGCCGCTTCATGACAGAATAATTCTTTAAATGTTTTATTTTCCTGAAAGAATTTTACAAATGTTGGTTGGAGTTTTTTCATATTATTTTTCCAATCAACCATTTCTTTCATTTTTTCTTCATATTCTTTTTTATTAATATCTATTGACATTTCAACAGATTTACTTGTCTGTACTTTAGCTTTTATTGTTTTTGGTATAGGTAACTTACCTTTAATAACATCAGCTATTGTATTAATATTACCCGGTACAATTATTTTTTTCATGACGTTTTCAAGATCAACCAATAGACTATCTATTTCTTTTGGTTTTTGGTCGATTTTCATTTGAGCGGCCTTGAATGTGGATAATGTTTCATCTTTAAGTCCGGACATTAACTGCGAGCCGCCTTTCTGTTTTAAGGATATATTAATACCATCTGTTGAATATAAATCCGTTTTGGGCGTTGAATTTCCTTTCCACCATGAAATCATTTTTCCTTTGCCCATACCAAAATGAATCATTGTATTTGGTCTTGCTTTTGTTTTTTCTCTTATTTGTTTCGCAATTTCTTCGGAGATATGTTTAGCACTTTCATAGTTTTCTTTTTTAACACCATAAGTATCAGGTGCATTATCAAAACCACCATTAAATGCTATTACAATATGTTTCTCCATTTCAGTGGCACCAACAGTACTTCCACCCTCTAATAAAAAAGTTTTAAATGTTTTCATGGTAATATTATTTTTCCTTCATCTATATTAGCTGTTTTACCGACTATTGGACCAATATTAAATGGAGACTTCTTAACGGATTTGAATTGAATCTCCATTGTAATTTGATAGCCTTGTCCACCGGCAAATGGAAAACCTCTACTCTTTTCATTTGCGGCCGCTTTTGTTACGCCTTTGGATTGTATTCTAACTCTTAACACAGCAGTATGTGAATTATCCCATAGCGGTATATTATTACTATTACTATTTAGTTTTGCGGGATCTTTAGTTCCTAACAAATAAAATCCATGTGTTGCAACATTAAGATAATATGTTTTCTTTAAATTGTAGTAATCGGAAATTGTTTTGGCTGGTAATGGAAAAAATATATCGGGACAATTTTTAAGATCATATGAATATCTTTGTTTTAAATCCATACCCGATTTTCTAACACGTTCTATCCACTTTTGATCTCTATCTTTTTGTATAAATGGTTCAACTTTCCACTTGTATTTTATATTATCT
>Ga0208160_1000446_pt1 | contig 19489 bp, 42 predicted proteins | sample CB_VirMetaG_FD_184536 | JGI IMG/M metagenome (GOLD analysis project Ga0208160, IMG submission 184536) | Freshwater to marine saline gradient viral communities from Chesapeake Bay - CB_1504_1 Viral MetaG (SPAdes) (version 4) | ecosystem: Environmental > Aquatic > Marine > Coastal | place: USA... | reverse complement strand
AGTAATCCCGAAGTGGATGTATACTTAGTTCCTCGAATTAATACTGTAAGTGGTATCACCGAGGAACATATCCTCAAGTGGGGTTGGAGATATGAAAACGACAGAGTAAATTTCCCTGATTACCAGTGGAGAATTTATCGTAATGATGAATCAATTAGATGGAAAAATAAAGTTCATGAAGTATTAGATGGTTATAAAAAATATGCTACTTTACCTGCTCAAGATGAATTTTGTTTATTGCATCCAAAAACAATTGATAGACAAGAAAAACAAAATAGTTTTTACAATACGTTATGATTAATTTAACTATAGCTATAGATGACGTTAATCCAAAAAAAGATTGGAGAATATTTGGAGATAAAACTGAAAAATATTTATTTGATTTAAATAAACAGTTTGGGGCTAAATTTACTTTATTTATCCCTTCTAATCATCATAATACAGGAAAATTATCTGAAAATAAAAATTGGGTTAATGAATTAAACGATAGTGGAATATTCGAATTAGCAGCCCATGGTCATTACCACCAAACTTCAAATGAAGACAAATTTGGGCAAATGGAATTTGCTGATATGACTGAGCAGGAATGTATTGATAGAGTTAAAATGTTAAATGAAGAATGGGAAGCTGTTGATATGAAACCAAAAGGATGGAGAAACCCAGGTTGGGTATGTCAACCGTATTGTGTTAAACATTTATCTAATAATTTTGAATGGGTAGCTTTACATTACCAACACAACCATAATTTTGAATGGGGGTGTAAAATGTTATTTGGAGCAGATGGAATACATGAAACTGATATTCAACTACATAATAATAATATAATGTTTCAATCTCATATATTTGGAGACTGGAATGAAAATACTTGGACAAATACAACTTATGAACAATTAAAATTAAGTTTAGATTATATAACAAAAAACATGGATGTACAATTCAAAACAATAAGCGAAATATGAACTATATAAATAATAAAAAAGAATTATTAGAATTTTTCAATGAAACATATTTTCATTCAATAAATTATTCAGACTATACTTTTAGAGAAAAAAAATATCTTAACACAGCTCAAGATTTAATTGATACTTTTAAACTTGTATCTGAAGATTATTTATTAGATTATGGTTGTGCTGTAGGATTTTTAATGTCTGGTTATAAAAAATTAAATTTACATAATGTTTATGGATTTGATATTTCACTATGGGCCTTAAATGAATCTAAAAAGAAAGATTTAGTTGTTACAAATGATTTAAGCATATTAAATGATAAAAAATATAAGTTAACAACTGTATTAGATGTATTTGAACATATGTTTGATGAAGATGTTGATGTTGTATTGAATACCTTAAACACAGAGTTGTTAGTAGTTAGAATACCTGTTAAATTAGAAAATGAAAATGATTTTCATTTAGAAGTATCTAGAAAAGATTTATCTCATATTAATTGTAAAACAAAAGAGGAATGGATTTCTAAAATAGAAAATTTTAATTTTAAATACGAAACAGAAATTAAAACAGAAAGTATATATGATGCTCCTGGAGTATTTTGTGGATATTTTAAAAAAATATAAAATATGAAAATAGCATTTTTTACTGAAATGAACTTTAAAGGCAAAGTACCTCGTACTCATGAAAATATGAGAGTCGAATTTGCCTGGATGAGTGCTTTAAATGCTGACCACTATAATATCCAGGACATACCTACAGAACATTATGATTTAGGTCTAGTATTAACCCCAAAAACAACCCCTGAATTAGTTGATATAAATAAATTAAAACAATATTGTACTAAAGTAGGTATGCTACAAGAAGGACCCTTTTGGTACTTCCAGGACTATGATTTAAACAAACAAATTCAGTATTTTAACAATAGAATCTCCTCAGATATCATTTATACCCATAACGAAACTGATAGAAAATACTATCAGGGATTAACATCTCATCCTGATGTAAGAGTAATACCTTCACTTATGATTGAAGATGCTATTGGTCCTATAGAACAAGTTGAAAGACAAGGCGTTATTATAGGAGGTAATTTTGTTTCATGGTATGGAGGGTTTGATTCCTTTATTATAGCACAAGAATTAGATAATGGTAAAGTAACATCACCTTCAATGGGTAGAAAACAACAAGGTGAAGATCAATTATTAACCCAATTACCCTATGTAACTTGGAAACAATGGATACATGAATTAAATAAATTTAAGTATGCTATTCATTTAATGAGAACACACGCCGCTGGCACTTTTTCGTTAAATTGTGCTTATTTAGGCATACCTTGTATTGGATATAAAGGATTAGATACTCAAGAATTATGCCATCCTAACTTAACAGTTGAATTAGGAGATTTAACTACGGCTAGACAATATGCTTTAGCTTTAAAAAATGATAACTCATTTTATGATGAATGTAGTAAAACAGCAAAAGAAAATTATAAGAAATATTTTAGTGAAGAACAATTTTTAACATTATTTAAATGAAAGACAGCCAAAACACCCCCATTGAAGACTTAGACAGACTAATTTACCCAGCATCATCCACATCAGTAGATAGATATATTTTTGCTAACCATTGGACTAAAGGTAAAACAGTATTAGACGCCGCTACTGGTAAAGGCTATGGTGCTGGTATTTTATTAAGTTTAGGAGCAAAATCAGTAGTTGGAATTGATATTGATGAAGAAGGTATTGCCGAAGCCCAAGAAAGAATGTCAAGTCCTAACTGTCGTTATATGGTATCTGATATCTTTAACCTAAAGGATCATTTTAAAGAAAATGAATTTGAAGTATGTGTTTCAATTGAAACTTTTGAACATTTACCTCCTGAACGTATAGATGAATACTTGCAAAGTTTAAAACATTGCACATCAGAAACTATTATTATTACTACTCCAAAACGTAAAGTTCCTGTTTGGCATTACAATGGAGGTACTCATCTATATGAATATGATAAAAATGAAATGATTGATATTCTAAACAGAAACTTCCCAGGCTCAGAACTTACAGCTATGGGATTAATGGAATATCAGTTACCTAATAAACAATGGGGAACAGATATTACTTTTGATTTAGATAATTGTTGGGTATTTTTCTGTGTTGTAGATTTAAAAAAATGAAAATATTAGTTACAGGAGGTGCAGGTTTTGTAGGAACTAATCTTATTAAAAGATTACTTCAAGAGAGACATGAAGTACATTCTATTGATAACTATAATACTGGTTTAAAGTCCAACCACCAAAAAGAGTGTAAATATTGGGAATTTGATATTAGAACTATAACTAGTTATGATTTTATCAAACCAGATGTTGTTTTTCATTTAGCGGCAATTGCCCGTATCCAACCATCCTTTAAACAACCAAAAGAATATTTTGAGGTAAATGCTAATGGTACTTTACATCTTGCTGAATGGTGTGCTAAAAATAATGTGCCTCTAATTTATGCCGGTTCTTCTTCTAAACATAGTGGTAAGTTAAAAAATCCATATACATTTAGTAAAGACATAGGAGAAGAAATTGTAATGTTATACCAATACCATTACAATCTTCAGTCAACAATAGCCCGTTTTTATAATGTTTATGGACCTTATCAATTACTAGAAGGTGGATACACAACGTTAATTGGTAGATGGATTAATAATATTAATAATAATTTACCTTGTGTGATATATGGAACTGGTGAACAGCGTAGAGATTTTACTCATGTTGATGATGTTGTTGATGCTCTTGTTCTAATAATGGAAAAACAAGCTTATGGATATGAATTTGAATTAGGTAAAGGCAAAAACTATTCAGTAAATGAAGTAGCAGAAATGTTTGAAATTAACCCAACCTATGAATTACCTAAGGATGGAGAAGCAAAAGAAACACTAAACACAAGTATAAAAGCTAAGAGTGTTTTAGGTTGGGAACCTAAAAAAGAGTTATTAGATTACATAAAATCTTTAGAATGGAAAAAATAACGTTTGTATTACCAAGTAGAAATAATTTAGAATTTCTACAATTAGCATATAAATCTATTAGGAACTTAAAAACTAAACATTGTGTTTTAATTCTAGATGATGCCTCAACTGATGGAACATCCGAATGGATTAAATCACTTAATGATAAAGATATAATCCATTACCAAAATCCAGGACCTGAACGTGTTGGGATTGTAGGAATGTTTGATAAAGGTATAGAAATGTCTAATACTGATATTATATTTGCTTTCCATGCTGACATGGTTGCATCTCCTAATTTGGATATAAACATTATAAAACACTTACAACCAGGAACAGTTGTATGTGCTACTCGAATTGAACCACCATTACACCCTGAAGGTCCTGAAAAGATTACTCAGGATTGGGGTAGTGAAGTTGAAGAATTTAATTTTAATAACTGTATGAATGGGATGGATCATTTTGAAAGACAAAATAAAGATAAAACTACTGAGGGTATATTTGCTCCCTGGTGCATGTATAAATCAGATTATCTAGCTATTGGTGGGCATGATGAATTATTTGCTCCCCAATCAAAAGAAGATAGTGATTTATTTAATCGTTTTGTTTTAAATGGATATAAAATAATTCAAAGTTGGGATGGTTTAGTTTATCATTTTACCTCTAGAGGTTCTAGATTTAATAAACATGTTGGTGGGGCTGCTGGAAAAAATAGTGATGAATGGCTTCAAACAACCACCCGAAATGGTAGAGAATTTGTGCGTAAGTGGGGACACTTTGTAAAACATGATCCTTTGATGAAACCTATTATTCCCCCTAAATATGATATTGGTTTCATAGTAAAAAATTGTGGATTATCTCATTTAGAAGTATTAGAACCTTGGTGTTCAACTATTTATGTTGATTGTTCTTATAATGAGTATATAGAAAAAGAGCAATCTAATACCAAATTTGATTTAAGCAATCGTGTAAAACCTTATGATAATGAAAAACAAAATAATATTTTAGTATCATTTGACGCTTTAAAACTAACCACTCAAAACTTTCAATTCATTTCCCAATTACCAGAAATCATAAAAGATAGTGGAGAAATAGGAACATTCATTTTAGACATATTTACTATAGATATTATTCATATGAATGAATATCAAAATAACTTAATTAAACTATGATTTTTGGATTTTACAATAGAAATGACAACACAGAAGAACTAATCAGTAAAATATTTTCAACCTCACGACTTGAAGCTGCTAAAAAATTTGCTGAACGTAAACAATTACCCTTAAAAGATTTTTTAAAAATATTTGGGATAAAACAGATAATATAATGAATATGACAGGTCTTTTTAAAGATTTCGGAAAAAATTTAAATTTAAAACTAAGAGGTGAAGATAAATCGTTTGGAAATAATAAAAAAACATTTATCAAACTTGTAGATACCTTTGACCAATTAGTTCAACGTACCTATGCTGTTGAAGAAGATATGGGTATTATTATGGAACGTTATGAAGAACCATTTTATATACTCATTGAAAGTTTATTTTATTTAAACTATGAGGATTGGAAAGCTGAATTGGTTATGTGGTATGTTTATGAACGTTGGGATGAGGATGGTGATTTGTTACCCCTTAGCATAACAGATTTAGATACTGAAACAGAAGAAGAAATTCTAATCAAAGACCCAGGTGAACTATACGACCTATTTAAACGTATAGAAAAAAAATCAAAAAAATAAAGTTATGAATTGTACAAAATGTGGTGAAGTAATTCCTGAGGGTAGACTTAAAGCACTACCCGGAGCTAAAACGTGTGTTGCTTGTTCAAATGTAAAAATGAAAGGAGTAGTAACAGTAATGAAAGGTGAAGGAGACCATACTTGGATTGAAACTATTCATTTAGAACACGATGAACATAAAAAATACATGGAAGCTGAAAATCGCCTCCGTAAACAAGGAAGTAGTTTATTAGACAAACCAGAATCTAATGATGAAGTACCTTTTGGCTTTAGTGAAACTAAATTAGACAAAAAAGAAGATGCCTAAAGCACGTCCACTTTCAAAGGAAGAGATTGTAGCAGCAATGTCAAAAACCAAATCAGTACGAAGTGCTGCTAGGTATTTGAACTGTTCATACCAACACCTTAAAAAGTGGATGAAATTATATGATGGTTCTAATGGTCAAAGTTTATTTGAGGAACATAAAAACCCATCAGGTAAAGGAATACCTAAATTCTTAAGTAACTCACCGTTTGGCAGGAAAGAACCAGCTATTTTAGATATTATAAATGGTGTAGTTGATCCTTCTAATTTTAATCCCCAAAAAATTAAATATAGATTAATTGAGGGTGGTTACTTAAAAGAAGAATGTTATGGTTGTGGTTTTCATGAACGTAGAGTATTAGATTATAAAATGCCTCTAATACTACATTTTAAAAATGGTAATAAACAACATTATAGATTAGATAATTTAGAAATGCTCTGTTATAACTGTTACTTTCTTTCAGTTGGAGACTTATTTACTGGTAAACAAGTTGAACAAATGGAAGATCATGTACCTAGTAAAGAAACACAACCAAATTGGGAAGTAGATGACTATACACAACAACGCTTAAAGGAATTAGGATTATATGACTCTAAACCAGATGATGATCCTTATGACTTAGTATCTAGGCTTTAAATATTTATAATTGTGAAGAAAAAAAAGCACGATAAGTTGGTTAAGGATTACGATAAACAAAAAGAAAAACATCTTGAGAAATTAGCTACTCAAAAACTTAAAGATCAAGATAAAATAGACCATTTACGTACAAAATATATTGACACAGATTTTTTAAACTTATTTTAATTATGGCAGGTGAAATTACAGTCAACAACACTGAAGAATTCCAAGAAATGGTTGACAGAAAAGACTTTAGAATATCAAAAGCAATTGTTGAGTCTATTCTAGATAATATGGAAACTAAAAAACGTAATATACATATATTATCTGTAGCCTGTGTTGAAGATAATGCAATTTACGATTTAACTTTAGATAGAAAGTTTTTTGCTGATACTTTAGAAGAAAATCTAAGATATTTTATTGAACAAGAAAAATACGAGGAATGTAGTCGTATTGTTGAAGCAATAAGTAAATTAAAAAAGAAAAAATCTTCTTAACCTAACTTGGTCATTTGAAAGTCAAATATTATATTGACAACAAAAATAAGTTATGTTTTACAGTTTTGATAAAGAACAATTAACATTTACAAAAGATCCTAAAAAATTAGTGAAAATTCTATTAGTTGTTATTGGATTATTGTTATGTACTTTTGCTATTGGACGTTATATGCAGTTTAAAGCATTAGATAAGTATGAGAAACAACTCATTGTACTTAATTTAGAAAAAGAGAAAAACAAGTTTACTGAGGAAAAATTTATTGAGCTGATTAAAGAACTTAATATGAAATTCCCTCATATTGTCTATGCCCAAGCTAGAATCGAATCAGGTAATTTTAAATCAGCTGTCTTTAAACAAAATAATAATCTATTTGGTATGAGAGAAGCACGGGTTCGTGTTAATACTGCTAAAGGAACTAATTTAAACCACGCATATTATGACAACTGGAAAGAATCAGTCTATGACTATGCATTTTACCAGTGCCGTTATATGAGTAATGCTGATAGTGAGGCTGAATATTATGCTGCGTTAGATGCTTCGTATGCTGAAGCAGGAGGTGGTTATTCAAAAGCATTAAAGCAACTAATTGAAAGAGAACAAGTAAAATCAAAGTTTTAACGATAAAGCCATGTATTTATTAGCATGGCAACAAAGAAAAAATCATCATCACTAAGTGCATCTTCCTCATACAAGGAAAAGCCTAAGAAAAACAACAAAGGTGTTCACGCAAAGACTAAAACCAGTAAGTCTAAAAATGCAACTAATTATAAAAAATTATCAGTAGGACAGGGTTAATATGAGTTGGACATCACGTTGGACTAGGAGTAGAAAACAACAACAAAAATTTGAAAAAAGAATAAAAAATAATAACGAAGTTTTAAAAAAAGCAAAAGTTTATGAGCAAAAACAGTAACATGCAAAGACTAGCCACTTTGAAAGTTTGGCTAGAGGACATGAAGAAAAACAACAGGTATCGCAGTCAGCAGAAAAAACAACCTAAATGGCTTGTTCAAGTACTTAAGGACCTAGACGATGAAGATTAATGGAGGAGCTTTAGAGTTTTTCCAAAGCCTACCAGATGACATACTAGTAAAAATTGCTATGTATGATTGGGAGGCACTAGAACGCTTGTGCAATGCCCTTACTTTGGATCTCCAAATGCTAAGAGAAGAATATGAAAAAGAAGAAAAGAGAGATTTGGCTTCCTGAATCTCTCTTCTTATATTCACGTCATAATAAAGGTTATGGCATTACACGAAGTAATAGAAAAACACGAAGTAACTATTTTAGGTCAACAGATCAAATATACAAACAAGTATATTACTTATACTAAAGGCACAATTCGTAGTTACAAACCATCTCCAAGCTTATACAGCTGTTCAGGTCGTATATTCAAATATGATTATGAGCACCAATTTGCCCCAACATTAGTTGTATTGAGTGGTCAAAAATATATTGTACCTACTTATCAAAAAGTACACCCTCAAACTGAGTTGAGTGACATTAATTGGATTAAACCACAACCTAAAAATCAACCAGTTGTTGAAAAAAATGAGTGGTTGTTCGAATCAAGTAGTGACCCAGGACACTTTTATAGAGTTAGACAATCAGGTACAAAATATACCTGTAATTGCCCAGGAGTATGGCGTTCAAAAGATCGTCGTTGTAAACACATCAAACAAGTAGAAAATGATAACAAGTAAAAAACCATCAACCCAAATTGAGATTGACTTAACTGGTCCTCAAGGTAATGCCTTTGTATTATTGGGTATTGCTAAAGATTTGTGCCACACATTGGATTTGGATTGGAATTATGTTCATTCAGAAATGACAAGTGGTGATTATGAGAATCTAATCCAAGTAATGGACCACTATTTTGGAGATTTTATTATAATGTATCGATAATGGCAGAAAGAGGTAGACCTAAAGAAACAGCACAAGTTCAACTTAATAAGTGGACTAGGGAAATATATCAAATTCCTGCTAAACCCGAATTGGGTTGGAAAATGGTTTGGCACTATGATAATAATAAAAGTGTAAATGGACCTTATAAAACAGAAATGACTTATCCTAAAGGTCATAAACAGGAAAAAATTAAAGCCGATAAAGGTAAAGCATATAACGGACAACCTGTAGTAATGGTATTCAAAACATCAGACCGTTCAAATGCTAGAACTAAAATGAAAGTTTGGAATAATGAAAATATTGACTACATTATATCTGCTAAAACACTACCTGGTATTCCTGATAACGCAGTTATCTTAGAATGTGGAGTTGGTGAAGGTTTTATTAATATTTGGAAACTAAAATACTCTTTATAATATTTATAACATATAATTAATTATAAAACAATGGGAACAAGAGCATTAGTTGGTTTTATCCATGATCAAAGCGGACAACCAGAATTGATTTCTACATATAACCACTATGATGGTTATCCTGAAAATTTAGGCGTAGCATTAGATAAATTTTATTCAACACCTGAAGAAGCATTAGAAGTAGCTTCTACAGGCTATATTTCATATATTGATCCTGAAACCGGTGATATCTTTTCAAAAAATAAAGAATCAGCTAATAAAACTAAGCTAAGCAATGATTTTAAAGAAGCTATGTACCAAGTAGCGGAAATAGCTGATTCATATGGTGCTGATTATATTTATATCTATAATGTTGAAAAATTAGTATGGCAATACGTTAAATTATATGGTGTAATTCAAGCTGTTGATGACTTAATGTCAAACTTAGAGGATTATGATGGTGGTATTTTTAGTCCATCACTTGATGAAACTTACCACGTTGATGACACTAAAGAAGTAGTTACTAATGATGAATTAGATGAGTTGTTTGCTCATCAGATGAAATACAAAGCCGGTATTATTAAATAAAAACCTACCTTGTCAAGATATCATTTGGAATTATTCTAAATGAAAAACATTTGGGCCTCGCATGAGGCCCTTTTGTATATTTATGACATAATGAAAGAGCAAGATAAAATAGATGGTTTAAATAAAAGACATGTTGCCCAAATCATTAGACGTAACATGGTTCAACGAGTAAAACCTAGTAAAAAGGTCTATTCTCGCAAAAATTTGAAAAAAGATTTGGCTTTCTGAGGGATTGTTCGTATATTCACGGCATAATAAAGGTTATGAGATATATAGTTAAAGTAGTTAAAAATGGTGAGATTAAAGACATTTACTCCACTAATGATTGTTCTAGTGCTATAGCTGTTGAACGTACTGCAAAACAAATCTATGATAATGTTTGGATTTGTGATTGTTTAATAGAAATGTTAGTTGGATAAAATAAAGGTTATGAAAGAAAATAAAGAAATATTCCAAGAGTTGTTCAATGTGTTAGAGTCAAATAACATTGACATTGAACGTGATTGTGCTTATGTTGATGGAAAATTTACCACCATCGATTCTCCAAATGTTAGATCAGGTTGGTATAGTGGTGTTGATGGTTTTTATTTCAACAAATCCGATTATGGTTTTTTCAATGTAGACTTTGTTAAATCATTGTTCCCAATGAATATTCAAGGTAAAGAAATTGAATTGGTCGAAGTTTCCGATATGGAAGTAGATGACGATCGTATGTGGAAATCAAGTATTAGTTTTATTATTAAATAAGTTATGTTAGCACTCGCATTAATTATTATTATTTTATTTTTGTACCAAATCAACGAAAAACTCAAAAAATAAGTTATGGAAAACAATTTGCTTACCCAAGACGAAAAGAACATGCTTGAAAGCGTGTTAAATAAACTGAATCTGGAGAACAACCTCGATAAAACAGACGCTACCTATGAATATATCATTGAGTGGTTTGGAAACCTAGAATGTGTCATTAACAGATACTCAGCAGAATAAAAATAAAAGTTATGAAAAAAACAAATGTTATTACCCCAATGTGGCAAAACTGCCAATCAATTCTTAAATCTGGTGATTTGGAACTTGCTGATAATGAATTGATGAAATTGATTTATAAATTGGCCGATTACACAATTAATGGTTACAAAGATGCCGATAAAATTGAAGGTGTAAAGCTCGAAACGTGGAAAGAGCGAGTATGGTTTGCTATTGAAAATGCTGGTTTGCTCCCCGAATAATTTTTCATATATTAACGTTATGACGGCTGAAGAAAAACAAAAACTATACGAGGAATTATCCTACATTCTAGAGTTGTTGGATAGTGGTGATTTTAATCTAGCATCTATGACTGTAGAGGATCTAATTAACCAAATTAAAGACGGAGAAATATAATGGGAGAAAAAAGAGGTCAAACCGAAAAACTAAAGTATGATTTTAACACTGCTCGTGCTGTATATTTTAAAAGGGGTGAAAAATACTCGAGAGTAACAGAACGCGATTTTAGATCATTTAATGGTGAGCGTTTCATCCTAATTGATGGTGAATACAAACCATATGAAGGTCCAATTTACTATTGGAACACAAATAAAATATGCAAGGAACCAATTGGTGTAGATAAAATCCAATATGCACATGACAATCCTTGGAAGTCAATGGTACGTCCACATGAAAGCCATTTACTATAGTATATTTATTACCATGACTAATGAAGAGTTATTAGAAGAATTATATTTTAAAGCTGCTCAAAAAGGATTTTTTAACGAGTTGCACGAGTTAGTAACGGAATTGAAAATGGAATCACCAAAAATAAGTCACGTGGATCTAGTTCAAATAGCTTACCAAAAATTAAAGCTTGCTCAACCACACCCAAACTCTTCATCCGTATATACACCTTAACGTGCCCCCACAAATCAAAATACGTATATTACCAAAATAGGTTACAAAATGAATACATTCAACTACAATCTAAGCGAAACAGAATACCTAACGTTCCAAAACCACAAAGACTGCCTCGAGGTCTATAGTGGACACGATGGAACAACAGTTAAAACTAAGATAGCAAGCTACAAGGCTGGAAAATGGACATTTGATAATTACCAGCAACAGAAATTGTTCTGGTTTTTATTCGGAATTTATAAGCAAGAGTTTGGAAAAGCTTTTAAAACGTATATGCGTATGTTGAAGGAAAAGCCACAAACGTATGAATTTAGTTGTGTGCGTCGCCGCTTCAATATTAAAGTAACTAAATTGAAGAGAGGTTGGCACAATTGGTTTTGGGGTTTGTATAAAATGAGAGAAATATGATAAGTTTAATTTTAATGATTGTTGCTGGAGCATTTAATGCGGTGATGGATAAGATCGCGTTTACGTTTAGTTCCAGTATTTTTAGGAATTTGAATCCGATGTTTTGGGATTTGAGTGTGTCTTGGAAAAACCAGTGGAAATGGCCTTTGGAGCCGTTTAAGGGTTGGTGGTACTTTGGGTTGTACAAACCTCCATACCAAGAGCATTTTCCGTATTCAACTACTATGTTGGTAATGTTTACGGATGCTTGGCATTTGGCTAAGTTTTTGATGCTTTGTTGTATGATGTTGGCTGTGGTGTTTTACGCCCCGATGTTTAATTGGTTTGTGGATTTTGTATTGATGTATTGTGGGTTTACGGTTACGTTTACTTATGTGTACACTTATTTGTTAACTGCTAAAGATTAGATTATGCCCGATAATTTACACCAGCTTTGGTTACAAATGATAAAAGAGATTGTTGAGGCTACTCCTAATGATATGGAGTTGGGCAAGAAAATAAGAGAATTTTACTATAAAAATTTAAAGAAATGAGTTGGTTGATTATTGAGTTTATTATTGGGTTTTGGCTTGGAGCCAAACACATGAATAAGTTAATGAGTGATCCAGAGTATGATATAACTGAATCAAATATCAGGTTGGTGTTTTGGGGTTGTATTTGTGCTTTGGTTGCAATGTTTGCTAGTGGGTGGACTGAAACCATATTTAGTTATTTGTTTGGATTGTGCTTCGGATTAGTCGGAGTGAATTATATGTTTGAAAAAAGAAAATGAAAAAGTTATTGTTTGGATTGGTTTTGATGTTGGCAAGTAGTTTGTCGGCCCAATCGTATTTAAGAGCCGAAACCTTCACTATGGGTACTAGGTCAAGTGAGTATGCACCTATTCAGTGGGGTGAGAGTAACAATTGTTCGATTTTGGTTGAACTTTACTCTACTAAGGTAGTTATTAACAGCAAGGTAACACAGATGTATTATATCATTAATCAGACGTTTTCTGGGGATGAGATGAATACGTGGTTGTGTAAGGATGCTAATGGAATTACTTGTAAATTTACTATGATGCGAATGTATAAGTATCCTGGTTTTATGGTCTGTCAGGTAGAGTATAATGATGCTATCTGGTTTTATGTTTGTACAAAAGAATAATATGAAAAAATATATTTTAGCGCTGTTGGTATTTGTGGTGTCAGATGCCTATGCACAATTTGAGGTAGGAGCTGCTGTATCAAACAACGGTACTTATCAGGCTGAGTTGAACATTATGGATTCAACAATTTATGGTAATAAGAAAACAATGTTTACCTTACAAAAAGGTATTAGTTTGATGACTTATTCTATTAACAGTAATAACAACAGTTATTATTACAGAGAGGTGACTGGTGATCTTCCAAGTGGCAACAATGTTTATTTAGGTACTCTGGTTCGTATCGGAACCGGTAAACAAAGCATTGTAACTACAGATATTGGATTCGGAATTGGTTTAGCTAAAACTTATTCAACAGAATATGTTTATGACCCTATTACGGGATACGAAACAACAGATTTTACATATGAAGGTATGGAAACAGCAATTGGTATGACTTGGGGTCTCGACATCAAAATCATGAAGAACGTAAACACTTATTTTAAAGCAGGTGGTTTGTTTAGAGACTTTGGTGATTTTGCTGCTGTAGGATTTAAGTACACGTTTTAATAAATTAATATGAAAAAACTTATTTTAGGTTTGGTTGCGTTTATGGTTGCGATGTCTGCCAACGCACAATGTGATTGGAGTGGAGTAAAGGTAAAACAACAAACCTTCCGCAACTATTACAAGTTTTACGCTGATGGGTTAGATTCAGACAGCTGCACTGATTTCTTTTGGATGTTTACTTACAAAAACGCCAAAGGACAATTGATTACTGATACTTTTGGATACAGTCAAAACATTGTTGACTTTTATTTGAATTTGAAAGGTACTTCCAAGCTACGTTTGCATGCTGTCAATCGTTGTGATAAATGCGATACTACCTGGACTTGGTATTTGGAGCAGGCAATGTTCTTGAATGCTAATTGGGGGTATGGAGAAAAAACATGTAAAAATTATGTTTTTGAAGCAAACAAATTGAGCAATCAAAAAGAAGAATGCATTCAAATCTATTGGTATGTTTATGACTACCAGGGTAATGAAGTCGGTTATGATTCTGGTTACCGTTTGGAGTTTACATTCCCTTGGGAAGGTCAGTTTGATGTTTACTGCCAATGGTGGAATCATTGCCTTAATCAAGATACATTCTACGGTAAAACAATTGATGTGTATTGTGATTCATCAACAATGGGATTAACAGCAATCACTCCTTCAGCACGTGGAATGGCTCGTCCTAATCCTACTAGCTGTGAATTCTATATTACTAATACCCGAGGTGTTCATGAGTATATGATTGTAAATCCAGCAGGTACTATTATTGCTGTTGGTCATACAGACCCATTTGAGGAAGTACGAATTGAGACTTGCCTTTGGCCTAATGGAGTTTACTACCTGTTAGTAGAAGGATTGGGTCGAGAATTGATTATGATTCAACATTAATAGTTTTAAAGTAATATTATAGTAATGGATTTCTGGGAAGGTAAATGTTTTAAATGTATAGTTATAGGATGGATAGTGGCTATAGCTGCATTATCAATCAATAGTGAAGTCAAATATAGAAAAACACCTCCTCTAACACAAGATACTACGTTACAACAATAATGAAAACACTAGTCATTTCAGACATTCATATAGGGTCAAAGGGTTGCCAAACAGAGGCAATCCTTTCTCTATTAGAAGATAAATCATTTGATCGCTACATTTTAGTTGGTGATATAATTGATGGGTGGTTATTTAAAAAATATAAAAAATTCACTTACGAACATACTAAAGTAATTCGTAGATTCCTTAAATTATCTAAAGATAAAGAAATTATTTGGATTGCTGGCAACCATGATGAGTTCTTAAGAAAATACTTAGGTATGGAATTAGGAAACATTAAAGTAGTAGATGAATGGATTGAACATGATACTTGGTTTTGTCATGGAGATAGATATGATGGTGTTGTTAAATTAAGATGGTTAGGTGTATTAGGTTCAATTGGTTATGATTTAGCAATTGTTATAGACAGATTATTAAAGAAAACAGGAAAAAATTATTCACTTTCAAAATATTTAAAAAACAATGTTAAAGCAGCAGTCTCCTTTATGGTCGACTTCGAGAATGAGATGGTTCGTCAAGCTAAGAAGAGGAATTGCCATACTGTCGTATGTGGTCATATCCATTCTCCAATTGATAAGAACATTGATGGGGTACGTTATTTAAACACAGGGGACTGGATTGAAAATTGTTCCTATATTACTTACTATTCAGAAACAGGTAGTTTCAAATTATGCAAAAATTTCTTACAATCGTAATTCCTACATTTAACGAGGAAAAATATATAGCTAGAACTTTATATTCAATCGCTAGTCAAAAAGGTATCAAAAATATCCCAGTAATAATTGCTGATGCTGGTTCAACTGATAGAACAATTGAGATTATTGATAAAGTAAGTACTCAATTAAGCCTAAACGTCAAAATAATTCCTGGTGGTTTACCCGCTAGAGGAAGAAATGCTGGTGCAAAATGGGTTGAAACACCTTATATTTTATTTTTAGATGCTGATGTAACTTTTACTAAGCCTAATTCAATTAAAAAAGCATTACGTGCTCTAACCTCTCACAAATATGATATGGTGAGTTCAACACCTGTATATTTTGGAGATATGGATTTAAGGGCATCGTTTATGTTTTGGATTAATAAATGGATAACGATTGCCATGTCTTATATTAAACCATTTGCTATAGGTGGTTTTACAATGGTATATAAAGGTTTATTTAATAAATTAGGTGGTTATGATGAATTAGCAATGCAAAGTGAAGATTGGTTACTTAGTAAACAAGTAGATCCAAAGAAATTCAAAATAATTCCTAGTTTAATGACTCAAGATAATAGACGTTTTAAAAAATATGGTTATTGGAGTATGGTTAAACTTATGTTTTGGAATTGGGTAAATCGAAACAACATAGATCATTTTTATAAAGATCAAAAGTATTGGTCTTAATTTGGAAAAATAAAAATTATATATTATATTAAGTGTTATGAACAAACTAGATGCTCAATATCAACAACTACTTAAAGACATACTTGAGTATGGAGTAGAAAAACAAGATAGGACAGGAACAGGAACTAAAAGCTTATTTGGTTATACAATTAGACACAACATGCAAGATGGATTTCCATTGTTGACAACTAAGAAGATTGCCTTTAAGACAATGGTGACTGAGTTACTTTGGTTCCTAAAAGGTGATACTAATATTAAGTATTTGGTTAATAATAATTGTCATATTTGGGATGGTGATGCTTATAAGAGATATCATCAATCATTTCCTGAAACTGAAATGATGTCCAAGGAAGATTTTATTGAAACTATTAGAGTTAATAATGAGTTTGCTGAGAAGTGGGGTGAATTAGGACCAATTTACGGTAAGCAATGGAGAGATTGGCAATCAGAAACTTTAATCCCTACAAACTTAAAAATGGACGGTAATGTTCATTATGTAACGGGTACTAAAAGAATAGACCAAATCAAACACCTAATCAACGACCTTAAAACAAATCCAGACTCAAGAAGACTAATGGTTTCAGCTTGGAATGTAGGTGAATTAGACCAAATGGTTCTCCCACCTTGTCATTATGGGTTTCAAGTTTATACGAGAGAGTTGAGTGAAAGCGAAAGGTTCAATTGGTATGGAAACAAAATAGGTTCTCATATGCATCATGACCATATTATTCAGGAAATGAATGAAAATAATGTTCCAACCAGAGCAATCTCATTGTCTTGGAATCAACGTTCAGTAGATACATTTTTAGGCTTACCATTTAATATTGCTTCTTATGGTTTATTACTTGAAATGATTGCTAAAGAAGTAAATATGATTCCTGACCAACTGATTGGTAATTTAGGAGATACTCACCTTTATTTAAATCATATTGAACAAGCAAAAGAACAGATTGAAAGAAAGCCATTTGAATTACCTATAGTAGAAATAAATGAGGTAGATGTACTGAAAGGTGAAGTAGAACTAGAATTAAAAAATTATTTACATCACGACCCAATTAAAGCACCCTTAAGCAATTAATTATGAATTATAGAGACTCAGACCCAAATTCAGAATGGGGCATCATTAAATCAGATCAAGTTAGTTACAACATTAGAGATAAAAGACTCTTTGTTGTGGATAATTTTTATGAAGATCCTTACCAAATTAGAGATTTTGCTTTACAACAAGCCTATTATGAAGGTGAAGGAGCTGTTGGTATGAGAACTAGAAAACAATTTTTGTTTGGAGGTTTAAAACAACAATTTGAATCAATAATGGGGATACAAATCCAAGATCATACACCAGATGGATATGGCTGGTATGATTCAGGAATTAATGGACGTTTCCAAAGTTGTAAAGCAGGCACACCAAGTGTATTTCATTGTGATTCCCAAAAATGGGCAGCAGTGATTTACTTAACACCTGATGCTCCTCCAACAGGTGGGACAAGTTTTTATCGCCATAAAGAGACTAAAATACATCATAATTCTCAAATCGATTGGTCTACAGATATTGGAAATAAAGTTTTCAATCAAAAAACATTTTTAGATGGTTCTCCTTATGAAATGGTTGATACAGTAGGTAATGTTTTTAATAGACTAGTTATTTTTGATGGGGGTCTAATCCATTCAGGTATAAATTATTTTGGGTGGGATTTGGAGTCTAGTAGGTTATTTCATATATTTTTCTTTAGTTAATGAATTCAATTCCAGTTATAGGAGTAGCCATAGTGAATGGATTTCACTGGTTGCAAAGATTAGTTGATAGCGTAGACTATCCAGTGGATAATTTTATTATTTTTAATAATAATGGTAAAGGTGAACTTACTGAGCAATTAAATGAATTAGTCAATAAAAAACACCCTTATATAACTAATATAAACGTTTGTCATTTACCTTCTAATATTGGATGCGGAGGGGCGTGGAATTTGATTATTAAATCATATATGAACGCTCCCTATTGGATTATTTCTAGTCATGATACTGCTTTTGTTCCTGGTTTATTAGAAGAAATGGCACAAACAGCTTCTGACCCTGAAGTAGGTATGATTCATCCTAATGGAGGTGATTTTGGGGATGGAAGTTATGATTTATTTTTAATTAAAGATTGGGTTGTCCAAAGTCATGGTTTGTTTGATGAAAATTTCTACCCAGCATATTGTGAAGATGCTGATTACATAATGAGGGTTCATAATAAACCTTTTAAAAGAGTAACTCAATTATCTAAAATACATTTACATGGTGATGGACCTGCTAATGAATATTATACTCATGGTGCTCAAACTAAAAAAACTACCTCAGAGTTAAATGACCGTTTAACTAACATAAATGAAACAAATTTTTTATATATGAATCAAAAGTGGGGTGAAGGATGGAGAATGACTAATCCTTGGAAACATCCAATGAACAGAGTTGGAATACCTTTAGGATATACTACTTTTGATTTAGAATTTGCAAGAAGTAAAAATCTTGGTTTCTAAATTTGGCCTTTTAAAGGAGGGTTATTATATTCACATCATGAAACGAGATAATATATTGTTTTTAGCTGTCTTGACCATAGTTGTATCTGCTTTGGCTATTCTACAAGTAGCAGCTACTAAACGTAGCTACAAATTTGAAAAACAAACGGTTAATTATGTTGATTCTGTCTGGTTTACTAAACCAGGTCAAGAGCATTCTCTACAAACAAGTTACAAGTATTACGGTCGTTTGGATAATGGTCGCGTTATAAGCCACACTAAACCGTTTCATATTGGCGATAGTATTGTAAGCATACACTATGGAAAATAAGGTTATACAATTGGATTTACACGGTGTTAGACATGAAGATGTAGCTGATATAGTAAGCGAATGGGCTTTACTTTGGGACTATAGGGTTGAAGGATTCAGTGGCAAAATCATCACTGGTAATAGTGCTAAAATGAAAACGTTGGCAGAAGGTGCTTTACGTAAATACAATTTTGATTACAGACATATGTCTGATGGTTCAATTCTAGTAAATGGAAAGTTATGGATAAAATAAGTTATGAAAATCGTTACAATGATGTTTTCACATTCACTAAACTAGAAAA
>Ga0208160_1000441_pt1 | contig 19601 bp, 12 predicted proteins | sample CB_VirMetaG_FD_184536 | JGI IMG/M metagenome (GOLD analysis project Ga0208160, IMG submission 184536) | Freshwater to marine saline gradient viral communities from Chesapeake Bay - CB_1504_1 Viral MetaG (SPAdes) (version 4) | ecosystem: Environmental > Aquatic > Marine > Coastal | place: USA... | reverse complement strand
TCAGGACGAGTCGCTTAAAGACCTTGATGAGAAAGCCCTAATAGCTGTAGCTAAACGCATGGACATGAAGCCCGCAATGGAATACAGGGGAGCGGCTGGTGGACAGCGACAGCACAGTGAATCTCAGCAGAAGCCAAGAGCATTCGATCCGAACGCAGATGACACAGCAACTCGCATTGCAATGCGTCTCGCGAACGACAATACGGAACATGCTAAGAAATTATGGGAAGCAGCAGAAGCGCGGAGGTTAGGATAATGGCTACACGAAAGAAAGCCCCTAAGGTTGACATTAGGAATATGCGACGGACAGACCGCCGCACAGAGATGCTTGAGGAATTGGACAAAAAGCATCCGCAGTATAAGCACGTATGGCGTGACGCCGAAACTTCACAGGACGATATGGACTTGTGGGGATATGAGTGGGTTCGCAAAGATACGTACGATACTGAGTCCAACGACAGTGACCGGCTCGGATGGCGCAGAGATTACGTCGCTCGCATACCAAAGGAAGTGTATGACGAGATGGGCGAAGTCGAATGCGAAGAGTCATACGAGATGGTTAAAAGTATGTACTGTCAAGGTACAGGAACAGATGAGCTGGGTCGCACAGTAGGCAACGAGGACGCGAGCAAAAACAGTCCGGGTCGTAAGTTTGCCGAACCGAAAGACCCAAGTGAAATCGAAAACTTGGGAGGCAGGTAGCCTCTCTTATTTGGAGATTAGCAATGGCAGCTAATGTAAATGTTATCGCTGGAGCGCAGATTGTCTCCGGAAGCGGCGATCACACGAGCGACGTCTATATCAATGACAGCTCTAATGATCTCGTGAAGGGCGGCTTGTGCTACCTTAGCGGTGGGACTATTGTGCCGGTGACAGCCGGTGCATCGTACGGCACAGACGCGCCGTTTGACGCAGCCAAGAAGTACTTCTACTCTCTTGCAGATGTAGATGTATCTGAAGACGCGGCTGGTTATGTCGATGTTGTCGAAGTTACGGCAGATACCGTATTTGAAGGTTATGTTGTTGACGTGTCTGCTACTGGCGATGTGTCGATGGCACAGACTGATATTGGCACTCTTTATGATGCCTATATTGACGCGAACGGGCGTCTTGCTTTGGATCAGAATACTGACGCCAACAGCATCCTCGTTCTTCTTGACGTTATGGACAACTATGATCCGTGGCGCATTCCTGATTCGGAAGACCCCGAAGAAGACAGTGGCGGAGTACGCCATGATCGAGTTCGGTTCAGCTTCCTCAGTTCACTATTCCTCTAAGGAGATAAGAAATGGCTAATTTCACACAGACAGCTTCCGCTGCAACTCAGAAGCAGCGCACTGGTTCTGATCTCCAGACTCAGGAACAGTATTCCAACCTTATCAACGCTCGCGTAGATGAGATTTTGGATCAGACATTCGGCGAGCCGGGATCGACCCAGCTTGATGGATTGTTCGTGATGAAGGATCAGAAGTATGACACGCACCTCGTGCGTACGAAGACTCGTCCTACGGGTACTATGCCGCTAAACCGCGACGCGGATAGCTTGCAGTACATCAGCGGGCAGGAAGGCTTCGATTACACGTTCCGTACTTACAACTACCGTCAGGCAGTTAAGCACGAACGTCGCTTCCAAGAGGTTGATGATGTTGGTATCATCACAGAGCAGTATGAATGGCTGATGGACAACGCCAAGCGTACGCTGAAATGGGCGCAGGTAGACGTTCTGAATCGTGCATTAGGCACTTCAGGCGCTCCGTTCCTCTGTCTTGACGGCATGTATCTGCTTGACAGCGCACGTCCTAACCCTGATCCCCGTGTACCTAACTGGAGCAATCTGGAAAGTACTGCGGATATCACGGCTGACGCACTGTTCACTGCACAGTTAAACGCCAACAACACGATTGGAGCTAATGGCGACCCTCTGCGTTTGAAGATCAATAAAGTATTGATTCCTCAGGCATATGAGAAGGTCTTCTGGACGCTGACCAACTCGCAGAATATCGTAAGTTCTGCAAATAACGACGCTAACTGGGCCAAGGGCCGGTTTGAATATGAAGTACTTGACGATCTGTCAAGCAACGTCATCTTCTACCTGCTTGATGATCCTAAGTCCGAGAAGAACGGTCTTCAGATGCGCTGGACTAATCGTCCGTCGCTGGCTGATATCGACTTCGAGAACCCGGACATCATGGGTAAACGACTCCGAATGACCTTCGGTATCGGTTGCCTCGATCCTCGCTATGTATGGCGTGGTGGTGCCCTGAACGCTCTGTAAGAGTAAACTAAGGACGTGGGGCTTCAGGCCCCACTGTTCTTCTAAGGAGCGAATTATGAAGAAATTGATTACATTCTTGGCGGCTATGCTCTTTACGGGCGTGTGCTTTGCTGAGATTTTTGATGTTGGCACATCTACTAGCTACTTCCGCGTAAATGACTCTGGTGCTGCAACCGCCTCTGGCGGATTTGTTGGCGACATCACAGGGGACGTTACAGGCGATGTAACCGGCAATGTCACTGGAGATGTAACTGGAGACGTCACCGGTAGTGTAACCGGTAATGTTACAGGCGACGTAACTGGCGATCTGACAGGTAACGTTACTGGAGATGTGACGGGCGATGTTGCTGGTATTGTAGCCGAGACCGTTACTGCATCTACTGCGACGAACGGAGAGGCTATTACGCTGACAGCCGGTATCAATACTATCACACCTCAGGGTGGAGCTAATGACACCACCAATACCTGTACTGTAGCTGATGTGGCCGCTGCTGACGTTGGCAAGTCTTATACCGTAGTCTTGGCTGGCGGGGTGACCAACCTGCTCGGACTAGCAGATAGCGGAAATCTAAAACTTAGTGCTGCGTTTGTTGGGGACGAGTATGATGTTGTGAAGCTTCTTGCTATCGCGACAAACGTGCTGGTTGAAGTCGAGCGCTCTGACAACTAGGAGTTGAATAATGGCTATTGATTTAACACCAGCAAAATGGTTCGACGAGAACGAAGGCGCTGTAAAAACCATCATCAATACTGGTGTGGCGGGTACTGGCAATGTAACCATTTACTCCGGCGACGGAACAAATGGCATTACTGGCCTCGACCTAACTGGTAGCGGAGATGCAGACGACAGCGCAAATGCTGCTCGTATCCTAAAGGCGATCCTTGAGTATGTATATACTTATCAGGAGAGCCTTGCCAGTGCCGACCAGCCTACAACGATGGTTGTAACGCGGTCTAGTTCTGCCAGCGGGACAACGATGTACTACACGTACTCTGTCCGGTTCGCTATTGATACGGCAACCGCTGAAGTCGATGCAGAAGCATAAATAATATGGTTGGTGGGGGGTAAAACCCCCACTTAGCCTTCATGGAGCAATAATGAAATATCTATATACCGCCTTAGCGGTGCTTTGTATATCTATACCGGCTATGGCGAGAGACCCAGAGAGCGTGACTGTAGGAACTACGTCAACGATGATTCTTCCTCCAGTTCAGCCGGACACATACACCACTTGGGCAACAGGTACTGCATATACAGCAGAGGCTATTGTCGAATCAGGTGGTCGTTTTTATTGGTGTGTTACTGCTGGTACTTCAACCAATGTTGCTACTGGCGGCCCCTCACATACAGACGGCGACGGAACCGAAGGAACCGTGACTTGGAGATACGTACACCCATCCCGCGACGTTGTGACCCTTTATAACACCAACGGCGTAGACATTGCCATTGGCTATGAAGATGCAGCAGAAGCAGGCAAGGGAGAAGTTGTAAAGGCTAGCGGTGGCGTTCTCGTAAAGGGTGACGGGCGGTTGCGTGCGTGTCAGGATGCTATCTATGCTATAGTAGACTCAGGCACAAACTCATTACCACTGCGCGTACAGGAAGAGTAGTCATATTAGATATGAAGATTGACGAACTATACGTTGAGATTCTCAACACCACTGGTGCTGCAAGAACTCAAGACACGGAAATCATCTTCCTAGCCTCGCTGAAGAAGGTCATAAACGACCTCAACAATAAGTTAGGCGAGAGTATAGCAGCGCCGACGTCAATAAGTGGCACTGATATAGGCTTTGAAGACTATTGCGATAATGTATTCCACCCCGGCGTTAAGTTCTATATGCAGCGTGATGGTGCATGGGCACAAGACCCGGACAACGAATCATACGGATTCTACAGACAGGCTTTGCGAACTGTTGTTGGTAATGCCATAAACGCTGATTCCGGCTTTAAGACTCGGAATCAAAGCAGCTAAGGATTTATAATGCCAGTTGAGTTTGATTACGAACGCTTATTAGCGCTCGGAACGAACCATCTTGGTGCCTTTTCTGCCGCAGGACTGAATAGCGATGGCACTAAAGACATTGTTTATGAGGTTCCTTTAGGCGCAGGCGAGGGTGCTCGTAGGTGGTTACAGGAAAATCGCAAGACGCTAAAAGACGCTGTTGTTGACCATCAGGAGTTTGATGGCACATGGCGATCTGTTGATATCAAAAGCGAGCAGTCCACGTCAGACAAGCGATCTGTTCGCCTTGTTCAGTCTTTCAAGAAGGGTTGGATTACCTCTCTCGTAAGCGGCTCCACTGTAGATTGGTCTGAAGCTCGGTTGGTACAGAGCAACGAGACGTACCCTGAGAGCGTCAATGGAGACGCAAGTGGAGGTAATAATGGATATCCGCAAACAGAAGCCTCCAATCCGCAAGAATACCACCTCATCCGATGGGAAGGCGTTAATCCTCTGCAAGTCAACGCTGTGGCCCAGTCTCTCCGCGATGTATCTGGCACTTGGTCGCCTACGGTCAAAGGAGAAGCGCTAGGAACTGGATTCTACTGCCTCAAAGTCATAGATACCATTGACAGAAGTCCAAATAACATGGACAAATCTGGCACTATTGACATTCTTCTGGCAAAACCACGGTTCAATCTACTCACTTGGGAGGCTTACGGCACCCCAGCGCAGCAGGTTAAGTACTATCTAAGCGATGTCCCGGTGCAGATTGCACAGGCGCTTAATAATACCTACACAAAGCGTACTGGCGCATCATGCAGGGCTGGCGAGCCAAACGAGAACGGCCTAGTTTCCCTCGAAATCACAGACGCACCGGCAGAAGACACCGATGATAGCAATGTAATGGCTACGTCGTGTGAGTATTTCTCCACAACCACATTTTATCACAACGTATCTGAACCAGCAGACGTTCCAGAGAACGCTATGGGTATCACATACCGCAGCAGGTTCGATCTCATACGTCAGACTGGGCTATATTCCGGCTGGATTGAGAAAAGAGAGCGTCAGACTACGCATATTGCTGAGTACCGCATAGAAGATGCGCACGACCATTACATCACAGAAGAGGTTTGGAATGGTCTCTATCTGGTTGGCGGGACGTTATACAACAAACAGCTTACAATCACCGGCGGTGCTGTAACACAGGATAGTTCAGAGGCTGTCACGCTACCGGCGGACGGGGTTATATCTAACGGCCAGAAGCATAATGTATCCAAGCGCAAGAATGATGATTGCACTCTTGATGTAACAGTTCGCAAGACAATTACATCAGAAGCAACAGCCTCTTATGATGTTCGAGATGATCAGGATAGGCATGAGTCAGCAGTCGAGACCGTCAACAAGGACAAGTCTGATGGCGTGACCCTAACCGCAGGCACCAACGAGCTGCTTCAGGCTAACGTAAGGTATAACCGAGAGCTTGATACTATAGATGTTACACAAGTAACAGCAGAGTCCCGTGATCGCGATATACGAGAGACAGAGGCGAGCGCAGCACGCACTGTAGTTAGGATTGGCCACACAGCCACCGATACAGCCCCCTCAGACGCCTCACAAGAGGACGGAAAGCTCAAGCGTACTAGATACGAGGATTCGCCATTCAAAGACCGTTATCAGACCACTGAAGAGGAAATAACGGTAGTTGATCAAACTGGCGCTGAATACGAAAAGAGTGGCGCAAGAACAATATCAAGGGCCGTTCATACGCAGGGTGATGCATTATCAGAGCCATCTCAATCAGAAGGCTATGTCATCAGGGCGGTAAACCGACCTACAGAATTTGGGAAGAACAACACCGTCTATGAGACGATACAGGCCATAGACCAGACAGCTACGGACTACCAGAAGACGGCAGACCAAACCGTTACTATTACAAAGCATACTCAGGGCACTGCACTTACAGAGCCTAGCCGCTCAGAGGGCACAATAGTTCGCAGGAGCAACAGGCCAACTGAGTTCGATAAGAACGAGACAGTGGATGAGGTTATTACTGCCGTTGATCAGACACGCTCAGAACACGAGAAGAGCGCAGCCAGATTAATTACGCGAACAAGACATACGCAGAGCGATGCGCTAGCGGAACCAACGCAATTAGATGGATATATATACCGTACAGCCAACAGGCCAACTGAATTTGGAAAGTCTCAGACTGTAAACGAGATTATACAGGCTGTTGACCAGAGTGGGGCAAGACTAGAGGATCGCCACGATAGGTCTGTATCAGCCACCATACACACACAGGGAGATGCCCTTGTATCTGCTGTCGCGACTGCTGGAACTATTGTAACAAAACGTTCTGATCCCACTGAGTTTGGCAAATATGCAACTGTCGATGAGACAGTCACGGCGAAGGATCAGACGGGAAGCGAAACGATAGTAGATGCATCTCGTACCGTATCGAGATCAGTGCATACTCAGGGAGACGCGTTATCTACACCAACCCAATCAGATGGAGTGGTTCAGAGGGTCGTAAATGATCCAACAGAGTTTGGAAAGAACAGAACGGTATCCGAAACAGTAACAGCAATAGACCAGACCGGCTCGGTTGATGAAGACAGGCACGATCAGTCCACGTCTGCTACGATTCACACTCAAGGATCATTACTTAGTGCGCCGACAGCCGCAGAGGGAACCATCGTAAGGCGCAGGTCTAACCCTACCGAGTACGGACTATATGGTACGACAGATGAAGTGATTACCGCAAAGAACCAGACAGGCAGCGAAGAGGTGGTGAATGCAGCTAGGACTGTAACTCGTAGTATTAACACTCAGGGCACGGCGTTATCTTCTCCGGCGCAGACCGATGGATATACCAAACGCATAATCAATGACCCAACTCAGTTTGGTAAAAACCGTACAGTCGAAGAGGACGTACAGGCGCACGACCAGACCTCCAGCGAGTATGAGGCTACAGCAGCCAGAACCGTAACGCGGGCTAAACACACGCAGAATTCTAGCGCATTATCAGTCCCAACACAGTCTGATGGTTATATCAAACAGAATCGCAATGCTCCAACAGAATACGGATTATATGCCACAGAAGAGATCACGATTGAAGCGGTTGACCAGACTGGCGATGAGTACACAGATTCGTACTTTGAGACTGTAGATACTGATACACATACCGAGAACACGTCACAAGAAGCAGATGTCCCGTTCTCGTCTGGCGTTGTTGTCAGAACATCTAATGCTCCAACCGAGTTTGGTCGCGACAGAACCATAAAGATAACTCGTACAGCCAAGGCTAGACGCGAGACATATTCGTTTCAGAACCAGTACGGCACTTGCTACGTTATCAGAGGATGGAATCAGCCGCAAGGCACATACAGCACAGACGTTGCGCTTTATGACGGCTCAACATACTCAATCAGCGGAATACCATCAATCAATGAATATGGGCTTGAAGATTATACGATAACATTCATCCGCGGACAGTACGATGGGCTTGACACTACATTTGTATCATCTAACTTTGACTATGATACTAGAGTTGAGCAAAACCCTGTTACCGACAAGAACGGACTGATTACCAATATCATCACAAGAAGCTGGGACTCTATTATTGCTACACGAATAACGCAGACCTTCGGAAGCGCTTGGGACGAGTTGACATCATGGGATGATGGGGCAGCCTCTGGTATGACTCACAATTTCGGGGCTGGTGATGTCACTATGACTGCAATGGATCGCAGTAGCCCAGCTTCCATACCAATCACAACGATGCTGAATGCTAACGGTGTTAAGCTCTACATTGTCAGGGCGCTCTACACAAGAGCGCGAGAGGGCAGCGACGTTTTTACTGACGTAACCCCAACATAAGAGTAATTTATGTCACATTTTTACGACAACGGGAGAGCATATCCGGCTGGAAGCTTAATTACTATACCGGGGGCAGACGAGGAGAACGATCACTCTTGGCATTACGACGTTGAAACAAACACGATCACACAAGGCAGTGTAATCCACGGCGATAACTCTGCATCTGCCTTGAGCTTTAATGTCTCATTTCCCTTCGATTCAACCCCGGATGTTACGACAAGTATTACCTACTACATCGAAGTTGATTGGAGCAACAACCATATATTACCGACAATAAGGTGGATTAATTCAGTTGATGATGCCGCGAGACTGGTGGATGATGACGAGATAGAGCACTATAAAGTTCTGTCGTTCGACGGTAGCGATGTCCCGACAGAGCACCTACAAAGTGATCTGCACATTCCGCTTGTGTTCATCCCTGAGCCGCCCAGCAGGAAAGCGGTACTGTGGTGGGACACCTCAGCCAATAAGTACAAGTACACGACGACCGATCCGCAGGACTATATGGTACTATCCTATAAGTCTGTAGGCACAGGAGGCAATGGAGTGGACTTCGACTGGCCGAGGTTCAATGCGGAGACGCCATGAAGCGAGTAGCGATAGTATTATGCCTCCTGTTTGTTTCTGCTGCCGCAATCGCCGGCACGGTCGGAACCTATACGCCAATGACAGGAACGGTTAATTGGGCCAGCATTCAGCTAATGCGGGAGGTAGAGACCGTCGCGAACGAGATAGCCCTTGTGGTCAACGGGGCACCGGGGATGCGAGACACCAACAACGTCGGCACGAACGCAGCGAGCGCGGCAAACACCATGACGAACCTTTGGACGTATCGCGAGATGCAGGACATGATCTTGTCAGAATACGATGAACTTTGGTACGGCGCAGAGGCGCTCGAAGGCAAGACCAATTTCTATGCCTTGTCTGCGCTTGGCGGGAGCGGCACATACGAGAACCAGTTTTATCTATTAAACTTCTATGCGTATGTTGGAATCAGTTCTAACGGTTTCCGCAGGGCAGTCACGAACTGGCCGTCGAATTGGACAAACCTTAATGATGCGGCATATTCCTACGGAACGATGCAGGCCGGTGATATTGTCGGGCCTTGGATACTTGATGATATTCAGCGGTGTTTTGATGGCATGTCAAGGAGCGTAGAGGAGGCCGCGTGGTACAACGACGGCACATCGATAACATATTATGGAGAATCAGAGTCAGCCTATACAAACTGGAATGATCTTGTTGCTCAGGTGACAGCAAACTGGGCATCGCCAGATAACGTCCAGTCAAACAATGTCCAGCCGAGTCATTTTGCATTTGAGGACTATAGCACAACATCAGAAGAATGGGATTTAGACGTGGGCGCAGGTAGGGGCAAGTCAAGACATCTTGTTAGCGGTCTTGGCGTGTTTCGGGTTGTTGAGTTCTATCAGCGCTCACAAAAAAGCACAGCATCAGGGCCGAGGATCGTTACTGTCTTTGATGACAATGGCGACGACGTACTAGAGAATACATGGCACAAATGGGACGTAGTAACCAATACCCCAGCGTCTTCATCGGAGTATGTATGGAGCGACCTATACCTTGGCTCGCTTGATTTGCCGAATATCTCCGGCGCTTCTTCGACTAACCGCATTTACAGGGGGTGGTTTACTGGATCAAAATATTACTTGAATTCAGCGAACCCGAACAGGCCGGTAGTTATACAGAACTTTGAATGGAGCTACACGAGAGAATAAAACATTGCGTTAATGTTAATTATTTGAGACAATATTAAGAAGGAGTTGAGAGATGGCCGATAACCGTAGACATATTAGAGATAAGCTTCCATTCGAGAAGTACTTAGAGGAAAAATCTATCAGAAACAGAAGGCCTACATCTCCGCAAGCCCTAGATAGATATTCGTACAATCAGTACCTAGACGAGTTATTTACAGGTCAATCTAAAGACCCGGCTATGGCAGAGCGCTACCGATTAACCAACGCACAGTATCTGCCAAAATCGGACACTGCTACCCCGGTCCAATCCTCTGTTATGCCTACAGATGAGGGCCGTGAGTATCTAAATATGATCCGCGCCGAAGGGCCTCGACCTCATTCCGGAGCAGATCCACTTGGCGTGCAGATACCAACAATCAAACAAGAGCACAGTACACTTGGCGCAACACCAAAGATTCTAACAGACAAACAAGCCAACGAACAGCACGCGACAGGTTTGGCCCTTTCCAACCACCGCTCCGCCATTGAGCAACTGCAAGAGAAGCTAATGCAGCAGCAATACGAGTCAGAGGCGGCAGACCTAGCTCGCTACAACGCATTACTACAAGAACAGCTTGGATATGTGCCTGGGCAGAGCGCAGATGCCACACAGACTGGCTCCGGTGGTGAATCTTATGTTGGTAAAGCAGGCTTGGAGCCAACAAAATTATCCATGCTAAACACACCAAGCGGCGGTGTGGCTTTTGTCCCGCAAGAAAACAGAGATTCCATACGACAGAAGTGGATTGACGAGGAAAAAGCAAAACAGATGGCACCTATCGCAGATGCAGCCAAGAAAAATCCTAATCTACTCGGTGGCGGGCCACAAGTAATGTCACGCCAGAAATGGGAAGAGCAATTTCCTAAAGCGGCAGAGGCTCAGAGAGAGTACGAAAAGAAGAAGAACAGCCTCGCATACCAAGCAGAGGACATCTCCAAGCCAGTCAGCGAACGCAAAGCGGCTAGACGAGAGCTTTCCAAGGTTAGAATCCAAGAGGCCAGAGCTTTGGCGAAGGCAGAGCGAGAAGACGAGCGCCAGCATGAGAAAGACATTGAGATGCTGAAGTCTGACATGCGCACCGGCAAAATGAACGCCAAGCGAGCAGCAGCTCACGCGGCAAAGAGAGGCGCACTAGAGGGAGAGACAATCACAAACGTCAACGCTATTCTCATAAAAAACCGAGAAGCAGGCGGCGCTGGAATGTCTGGCGAGCAATTAGACGCTTTGTGGGCACAGTTTGAGAACGACGATCAGTTTGCTTCATTCCTACAGGACGCTACAGACATTCTACAGTCAAATCAGCCCAATCAAGCAGACATGTTAGAGCTTATGATGCGCCGCAGAGTAGAGAAGTATAAGCCCAAAAAGAAGAAATAGGTACTATGGATTCGTACGACCTGTTCCCTAGCGGAGGAGAGGCTATGTCCGCTGGTCAGAGAGCATTCTCTGACGCCTCATCAGTGGATTATGCACGACAGCGCATAGGCCGCGACCTGTCTCCAGAGGCGCAAAACGTATCTGAAATCATCCAGCGAGATATACCTGACAGTGCACCAGACGACCTCCGTAAAGCACTCACAAGAGAGAAGTGGAATGCATACAATCGCATTCTAGGCGAGCGCGAGCAAGGCGGCATGATAAGCAACGTCAAGGAAGTTGCGCGTCGTGGTGATGAATCTATGCGTCTTGGTATGCTGTACGCCAAAGCAGCAGATATTCGCAACGAAGCGCAGACCCCAGAAGAGCAAGCTGAGGCAGAGCAGAGTCTCCAACTCATATCCGATATGATGGAGGCCTACCAGAAGGACTACCAGAGTGACGCGCTAGACCCACGCGAAACTAACAGCAAACTTGATGATATCCTTTATGGTGCAGCACGCAACGCACTGCCTATGTTCAAGACAGCAGCACGAGAACTCTGGAAAGATGTACTCTTAGAGGCTAGTCTAAGCGCAGTTGGCGCACTGATACCAGAACCAACTACAACGGCATTTGGAGTAGTTGGGGCAGGAGCAGCCGCAGGTAGGGCAGCAAATATTATACGTAGAGTCGTTCAAGCCAATAAAGCAATGCGAGCCGGCAAGGATGGGTATAAGCTCCTCAAGACGGCACGTACTGTTGGGCATACAGTAAATGCCATGAATGCAGCGTACGAGACATTCGGACGCGCACGCGAGGCAGAGTTCCACCGAGAGAACCCAGACATGGACTGGGACTTGAAATACAAGTACGGCAAGATGGCGGGACGTTTAGAGGGCGCTATAGAAGGCGTACTGTCTCCATTGCAGTTGGCTGGTGGTGCAGTCAAGATGATCCCCGGCACCAAGCAGGCTCTGTCCAAGATTATCTCAGACGTAACAAAACGCGCTATCGCACAGAATATTCTCAAGGCTGGCACGGCATTCACCACAGAACTCACAGAAGAGTCAGCACAGGCAGTGTCTGGACAGTATATGCAGAACCTAGCTCGCCAAGAGCAACTAGAGCGCGAGATAGCTGCTGGCGTTATCGAGGACATGGACAAGGCACTTGCTGACCCGAAGTTTGCTATGCTAGATGGCGCAGAGATGGCTCAGTTGGCGTGGCAGACAGCAAAGGACTCGTTCTGGGAAGTTCTCGGAACCACCATGCTGTTCGGCGGCCCGGCCAACGTAATAAGCGCAGCACAGGACGTGAGCGCAGCCAAAGAGATTAAGGGTGAGGACGCCACAGAGCAGGAGCGGACTACAGCGCAGGCTCAGGCTGAAGGAAGTATAACTAAAGAGCGTGATATCCTTACCAGCGCCGTTCAGGAGCGCAAAGCTAGAGCAGAACTCGCAGAGGCACTTGTAAATAGTGGTATGTCAGAGGAAGATGCTCTTGCTGAATCAGACAGCACACCAAAAGAAGAGCTACGGTCTCGCATATCAACAATCACACAAGAGACGCAGGCAAAAGCCAAAGCTGAGGAGAAGGCAGCAAGCGACGCAGAGTTTGCAGCAGAGCAGGAAGACTTCAGGCAACGCGCACCAGAGATCATTGCGAACAAAAAAGAAGACAAAGACACCTATGACGAACTTGTAAGCTCGCTTGGCAAAGAAGAAGTCAAACAGATAGAGGCAGAACTCAAAGAGCGTCAGAAGACAATCAAAGGACTTGAACGCGAAGAGGATATTTTCTCCAGATATGACCAGTCCAAGAGAGCCAAAGAGAAGGCCTTTGAGCGGGAACAGGAACGCGCAAAGGTAGCAGAGGGCAAAGACAGGATCAAGGCAGATGCGGCAATCGAGGAACGAGAAGAGGCTGTTAGGCAGGAAGTCTTGCGCGATCTAGAAGAAGAGCGCGAAGCTATCACAACATACGAAGCCGAACAAGAAGCCAGAATACAGAGCGAAAAGTCTAGGGAAGACAACAAGCAGCTAGTAGTTGCCGGTCTCGACACGAAGAAACCGACTGGTATCACGTCAATCCAAAGACAGCTAGGCGTCTCGCGAACAGAAACCAAGCGTATACTGGACGAATTAATTGAAGCTGGCGAGATTGAGCGCCGCGAAGATGGCAAATACTATAATATCGACGAGCGCAAACCGCTAAATCAAGCTCTTGTCAATGTAGTACAGAATCGCCAGAGACAACAGTCTATCAAACTACCGCCAAGTCGATACCTAGAGCAGGAACAGCGTCGTGCAGCAGAAGCAATGCGGCGCATCACGGAGGGTGCCAGATTGCAGCTTCCAGAGAAGACAGACTCCACCATCCGGCAAGAGAGAATGGACGCCATGTGGCGCACCACAGTCTCCAAAGAGCAAGAGGGCAAGATACTCGCCGAGATGCAGAGGGTCACAGGCGAGCGCAGAGACGCACAGGAGGCGCTAGATTTCGAGAAGCAAATCAATGCATCTCTGTATTATAACGGCAGGATCACGCAGAAAAAACTTGCAGATGACCTCAGTATAACAAAGGCTGAGGCGAAAGAAATACTCACACGCATGGAGAAGTCTGGTCAGGTCTTCCGCACAAGCAAGGGCGGCGCTTACATGCGCGTGCTATCAGAGCAACAGCGCAAGCAAGAGCAGACACCAGAATTTCTCCGCAAGGCTTGGAACGTCAAAAACAAGGCAGACTACAAGTTATTGGCGTCTGACTACTACACCCTAAGCAAGGTTGCGGCAAAAGTTCTTGGCGACGAAAAGATGCGGTCTATCCCGAATAATCAGGAGTCCCTAACAAAGGAGCTAGCTCCTTACTTTGGAATCAAACTAGAGGAACCGACATCAAAAGCCAAGCAGAAACAAATCACTGCCGACCAGAGTGCAGTGCTGGCCAACGAAGTCTCAGAGGGTGAATACAGAGGGCAGCTACCGTTGAGGGGCATCCATAGAGGGGTTCCTTCGACGACAGGCACATCTCGACGCAGAAAGAGTCGCGGTCAAATTATAGGGATGCTCAAGAAGAGGATTAAGGGATGGGATAAACTCAACCGCAAGAGCAAAAGTGCACTCGTAAATGGCGTTATGGAGGACATGGGCCTTGTTGAAGCTAATGGGAAGAAAAAAACGCAGTCAAGAACGCTTGCACTGAAGGACAGCGGAGTTTGGCAAGCCCAAGGAAAGCCATACAGGCTATCAGATACTGACGTCCGAATCAGGGGCAAGAACCTTGAAACCGGCGAAGAAAAGGTGTTCACAATCGGTGAGCGCGTTGATGGGCTTGATAGCTGGATGGAGCTTGACAGGGTACAGAAGAAGGGTCAGCAGTGGCAGCCGGTTAGGGAATCGCTTGAGTCTGACCACCTAATGCGACCGTCTCAAGTGAAACACTATGACGAATGGATAGCCTCAGGCAGAGACGGACTTACAAGAGATAGTGTTATAGAGGCCCTGAGAGAGCTTGAGAACAACACTGGCGATGAAACAATAATGTATGCATCTCGCTATCTTGCAAACGCGCTGGAACGCAACCCAAAGATGAGCATAGAAGATGTGGTCGAGAGTAAAGGCAAGAAGATGAAGGTGCCTAAGCGTCCGATCTACATCCAGCACACAAGCCGTATAAATGACTGGAAGGATGCGCTTGCAAAGGCCACTCGAGAACTGTTTGGTGGAGATGTTCGCCTGGACGTGGGATCGCGTGAATCAAGCAATGGCCTAAATCTGTCAAACATATACGGAACGCAATCCGTGGATGAGCTGTCGCAATTCTTCAGTGACTCGTATTTCGAGGACATCAAAAAAGACCTATTATCAGAGGCTGATTTAGCAGAACTCAACAAGACCGAAGAGACAGAGGATTTTGACACAGAGGTAGAGCTAGGCGTTGAAGAGCAGGAAAAAGACGAGACCGATGATGACCTAGAAGAGCCAATCGAAGAGGAAGAGCCAGAAGGAAAGCTGCCGGAACAGACTACCGAAGACGTTGATAGGAGTGATCGACTTGCGTCTGCAATCAGGGAGGTCGAGAGCGAGATCAAACTGTCAAAAGAAGAGATCATGCGAGTTCAGGCTGCCGGAAAGGGAAAGATAGAGCCGGGGCTTTATGAGGTCTATAGGATTCTAAAAGAGCGCGGCGACGATGCGCTGGTCAAGAAGATTGATGACCTTGCTAACGCCGAATACAGAACAGCCTTTCAGGTTGCACGTAGACTATCAGTTGCAGAAAAGCGTGTTCTACAGAAGCGCCTTGAGAAGATGCTTGGTCATGGCGTATCACTTAGCTTCATGGAGAGAATGTTCGAGCAGGGTGCGGAAAGGCTAGGCAAGTATCGCGCGGCTATGATTGAAGTGGTAGAGGGTACAGCAGCAATGGATACTCTACACCATGAGGCCGTACACGCAGCCGAGGATATGTTTCTGACAGAGCGAGAGAAGGCAGCGCTGGAGCGTATGATGCCAGACGCAGAGGAACGCGCAGAAGGGTTTATTGATTATGTGAATAGTGGCAAAGCTCCAACTAAGGTTGCAACACTATGGCGCAAACTACTGCGAGCGATGAAGAGATTGTTTGCTGAATTTCAAGGTAGGAACTTCAAAGGCGAGCGTTTTCGTGGTGAGGACGTTCGCAATATAGATGAGTTCTATCAAGCCCTGCTTGGTGGTGAGTTTGCGGAGAGAGGACAGGAGCGAGGCGGTAGCGCCGACACTAAATATTCATCACGAGAAGAATGGGCCGGGGTCAAGGACAAGCGATACCCAATCGACGACCTGTCCGATTCTGTAAAGTCTATAATTGGCGGCGACGATGTAAGCATCTGGGCGCAATATGGCGATGACAGAGATGCTGTTGTGATAGCAAGATTGGCTGTGCCTGAAGACAGCCGGAACATTGGCCTTGGCAGGAAAGCAATAGAGAAAATAAAGGATTTTGCTAGAAAATATGACATAGACATAACTGTTGCTCCGCGATCAGACCTTGTGGCATTTTATGAGCGCATGGGGTTCGAGAAGGAAAGCTTAGGTGGTAGTTATACGTGGTCTTCGCTAGCTGAAGGAGCAAGATACCGCACCGCAACAAAGAAGATGGGTTACGATAAATCGTTTGATGCTTTACAAGAGAAGCTAGGTAAAGGAAATGTACGTCGTGCTTGGCACGAGGCTGGACGCCCCGGCAAGTTCAGGGACTGGGTAATAGAACAGGCTAACAACAAAAGCAATCCCGTTGTCGAAGCAAGGCTCAAGGCAATTCAGGCCGAGGACGTAAAGAACGCTGCCAAGTCTGGTGATATGTCAAGCCTCACCACCGTCAGGAATGTATCCAGCCGACTACGCACCAATATCCGCAAACTATTTTACGGAGCACTACAGCCTAATCATCGTGCTGAACTTGCTGGCAAAGAGTTCTCTAAGTATGAACTGGACAAGCGCACAGAGATGAGCGGCCACTACGACAGAATAATGTCTAAGTACTCCAAAGTCAACAACACAAAGATCAAGCGTGGCGAGAAGATCAGCGTAGAGGGCGTAACGGGTGAGGACGGTAAGAGGGCTAATGTTGACATGAAGGCTGGCGAGGCGCTTCTTGTGGCAATGCAGATTCAGGCTGGTTACGGCAGGATAGCAGAGGAGGGCACTTCACGCCCCGTACAGAAACTATTAGCTGAGGCTGGAGTCTATATTCCGAAGGCGGAAAGACGCTTCTACATCAAATCTAAAGAACAAGCAGATGCTGTGCTGCGCTCTATCTTCCGCAACAACCCGGACATTCAGGCTGAGACCGAGCGTCTGAACGGCATCTTTGATGACATGTACGAGGAGCTGAACGAAGTCTTCAACCGCATGACAGGCAAGAACCTGAAGAAGCGCGAGTTCTATGCACACGTAGTACGCGATCACTATATGGAGCGCAAAGTATTCCGCAAGAACGGTGAGATATCTGCGTACGAGCAGCAGAAGGTTGGCCTCATGGCGCTAATGCACCAGCTTGATCCAGAGAATATCTCAGAGATTAAGACAATCACCGGCTCTGGTGATGCTCCTATCATGCTTATGGATATCTATGATCTCTCAGCACGCACAGTCAATGATGCGGCCAAGTTTATTTCTATGGCTGAGTATGTAAGAGACACGCAGGAGCTTATCAACGACGGCAGATTCAGAGACTTTATCCTGCACCGGATGGGAAACAACGACAAACTTGCAAACACTTGGCTACAGTCCTTTGAGCGCGACGTGAAGTCCCTTGGTGGCACCGCAGAGGACTTGGACGTCACAACACGAGGAATCACTAAGGTGATGCGCAAAGGGCTTAGCAACTCGGCTGTGGCCTTCCTGAGCGATCCGTTCACATCTGCCAAACAGCTTGCCTCTATCGGTAACTTAGCCACTCAGTTTGATTCCGGCGTGTTTGCTGCGTCGTTCTCGCAGAATATCAGCACGGAAGAGATGAAGAGGTTTATGGAGTCTGGATATGGCGTGATAGAGCACCGTGGTGAGAACTTTGCTGGCGGACTCTCAACAGCTATGGCAGAGAATCCTACTGGCTGGTGGGCTGAGGCGCAACACAAGTCACTGTGGGCAACCAGAAATGTTGACAGATTTACTGTGCGACGGGCTATTGCTATGGCGAAGACACAGGTAGATAGAACTTGGACTGGCCCGAAGACGGATGAGTACTATGCCACTGTTGGCAAGATGGCTGACAGGGCTGTAATAGCATCGCAGGTGCAGACGACAGACATTAACCGCTCTAACTTACAGAGACACAGGGGCGTGTTCGCGTCAGGATTGACCTTTATGCGCGGCGCTAGGGCTGTGAGTTTCTCTGCTCTGGCAGGATCAGCCGAGAGGATTATGATGGCGCACGATCACCTCCGCGAGGTAGTGCGAAGTGGTGGCGATCTTGAGGATGCCAACAGGCAGGTGAGTGACGCATGGAAAAACATGTACTCTCAGGTGGTATGGCATGGGCTATTCCAGAGCGCACTTCTTACTGGCATTGCTATGGGTAAGTGGAAGTTCTTTGAGGGTATTGCTGCGGCGGTATTCGGCAAGAAGGATAATGACGACGATGATGAGAAGCGCAACATGCTATTACAGTACATGGGCGGCATGACTGACAATATGATTGGTCTTGCTCCGTATGGCTCGCTTGGCACTACGATGTTCAAGGGTCTGTGGATGAAGACACCCGAGAAGCGGTATTTTGCGCGTAAGCGATTGCCGTCAGAACTGCACCCGATTGGCGGACTGCTTAACAACGCTTTGACACATGCAGTTGACACAGACAAGTATTTCAGGTATAAAAAAGAGTTAGAAACTGGCATAAACTCCCGCACAGGCAAGAGATTATCGCAGACTCAGAAGAACCAGCGAGCAGACTGGTTTGAGCGTGTTGACTCTCGGCTGTGGGCTGGCATCATATCCGATATGAGTCAGTGGGCTGGAATACCATACGCACGGACAGTGACGCAGGGGGCAAGAACGCTCTCACGAGAGAAAGGGAAAAGACAATGAAAAAGCTATTAGCCGCATTGATGGCCGTCGGCTTGGCGGCTACAGCAGCAGACGTTGATGTTATCGTTGACGTGCAGGATACCAAGGGAACTAAACTTGCTTTGTATGAGCAGGACGAAGGTTCTATTGGTGTGTATGTCGAGAAAGATGGAACCAGCAGGAATGTCAGCGGAAGTTACACGTTTTGGTACGGAACTAACGCGCTGCTTTCGTCAGCAGTACACTCGATTACTGGCAATATTGCGTCTGCAACCAATTATTTTGAGGTTCCAGTTGGGACATCTGACTTTCCAGTGGAACGACCTTCCAATCAGTACGGGTGGATATATGGAGTTGAGGTCGCAGGCAAAATGCTTGGCGACGGTGAGCTTTATGTCAAAAACAGACCCGGAGTAACTAATGGTACTCTTGCTCTTCTGACTAGCACCAACATCAACTGGGATCAGGTATCACAGTATCAAGGACAGGCCAGCGGCCCCGTTCTTTTTGGCACTGGCATTAACGCTACAACCAACGATAGTGGGCAGGTCACTTTTAGTGTTTCATCCTTAACGCAGGAGTCAGCAGACGCACGCTACGTCAACACAGGCGAGGTTGATAGCGTTACGGGCGCAATGATTTTTGAGGACTCTGCCTTTACCAACCTTGTACGAGCAGCGCAGACCAATGACGGATACGAAGCCAACACAGACGACCAGACGCTGCCAGAAGTTTTGGCGCAAGGCAACAACTCAGACGGATACGATATACTAATGAGCGCATGGGGGCTTGATAAATCGCGTAGAATCGGTTTTATAATAAACGACGGCATAA
>Ga0208160_1000437_pt1 | contig 19693 bp, 18 predicted proteins | sample CB_VirMetaG_FD_184536 | JGI IMG/M metagenome (GOLD analysis project Ga0208160, IMG submission 184536) | Freshwater to marine saline gradient viral communities from Chesapeake Bay - CB_1504_1 Viral MetaG (SPAdes) (version 4) | ecosystem: Environmental > Aquatic > Marine > Coastal | place: USA... | reverse complement strand
AATTTGGTTATATTATTACTCATTTTTATACATTATATACTGGAATAATCTAAATACGGGCAGTAATAATCCAAAATTGAGGCGTGGGTAGGTGGAGTAGGTGGGGTGGGGTGGGGTGAATGTCATACTTATCCATATAGGCGATAAGTATGAGATTGAGAAATGGAAATAGATGGTGAAATGCCTCACCCTACCTCACCTACTTCACCTAAAACTTTAAGCAGAGGCAACATTCACAGCAGGGAGACCGCAAGCAAGAACACAGTATTCAACAGTTCCAGCATAAGTAGCATCAAGACCAACAGCAGTAAATCCTGTTCCAGCAGTAATAGCAACTGTGAATTGATTATCAAGACCTAAATCAGGGTTCGCTCGTGCGGTGATTGTAGCGACACGCAGAACTACTTTATCAGTAGCAACGATAGAGGCACAAGGAACAGTAGCAGTCTGTCCTGCCACGAATGTAAGAACGCCGTGCTGTTTTATCGCAGTTCCAGCGACGCTATAAGAAGACGCAGAAGAAAGAGACATTTTGACTTTGTTTATAATTAATGTGAAGATAATAATTTTGCTAAAATACTCCCTTAATTCATTATGGAACAAAAGCAACACCACCATTTATACCTCCTGTCGCAACCCAACTTTGTAAATCTTCACTTGCTACGAAACTTTGGGAACTAAAACTTTCACAAGTAGCAGAGGTTTTCCCAGTTAAATCGTTTGTTATTCTAAACTTCGCAGGAGGAGTAAGGGTAAATGTTGCTGGAAGACCTGCGTAATCAGTTCCATTTATAGTTATATTTCCACTAAAATTACCACCACCCGTATCAATTAAATCCACAGACGGATTTGTTCCTTGAATGTTAGTTATGTTAAAAATAAATGTATATGTAGTTCCTGAAACTACTTGATATGTATTACCTGCTATTGAATTAAAAGCAACATTTCCACTCTGTATTATACCCCAATTTGAAGGGTCGCTCCCAAGTAAAGTAGTCGTTCCTCCTGCGTCGCATAAATCACAAACGCCGTCATCTGTTAATTGCTCTGGAAATTGTGCGTTTGCTACTATATAGACATTCGCCACGAATGAAGTAATCAGGATATTAGAAGGAGCAGTCCAAGTGAAAAATGTTATTTGGTTTGCGAGAGCGGAGACATTTGCTCCCGTAGTAGAAGGAGTGTTTTTTACCTGTTGATTATAAGTATGATATGTTCTATCCGCCGTTATGACGCAAGTATCATTTGCGGTAAGAGGTGCTGTTATTGTAAGAGGCGTATCATCAACGCTATTCCTAAATATGATTGCGGAAGAACCTGAACCCGACGCTTTCCATTCTAATCCTGACGCTGTTGCTGAATTAGCAGTCAATACCATATCATTCGCTCCTGCTGGTAGAATAACCCCTGCTACTGGGTTTCCTCCAACTTGAACTCCACCTCCTACAATCAGGTCTCCTTTGCCTGTAAAATTAACAGCGACCTTACTTGCGTTTCCGTCGGCGAACTCTGTAAGCGGTGCGAGTGCTGTGATTGTGCCTGAACCTCCTGCGTTTATCCAAGCAGGAACACCACCAGCAATCCCTAATATTTGCCCTGCTGTCGGCACATTTGTTAATGCCCCTGTTTTTGCTGTCCCGTTGCCGTAAGGGATTTCACCAACACTCGCAGAAAAATTAATACTGATTGTATTCGTGCCTACACCTGCGTCATCTACAAGGGGGGCAGTTGCGTCAATAATACCACTTGCTCCTGTGGGTGGCGACCACTTTAATCCTGTTGCTGTTGTTGCGTCGCTTGTAAGAACATATTTATCTTGTGGTGGTGCTGGGACTAATGCCCCTGTTTTTGCTGTGCCGTTTCCTGCGGGGATTTCACCCTTGACTGCTGTAAATGCGATTGAGAGTTCATTCGTCCCTGCGACTGGTTCTAAATCTTGAAGCGGTGCTATTGTAGTGATTGTTCCCGCTGGACCAGCGAGAGGTTTCCAAGCGAGACCCGCTGACCCTGCCCCTAATGTATTATCACTTGTAAGAACATAATTGTTTTGTGCTGGTGCTGGAACGATTGCTGTGGCGTTTGCTGGGTTTGCTGATATGAGTTGCTGATAATCAAGCGGAATACCTGCTGGGTTTGCGATATACCTCAATCCTGTTGCTGTGTTGCTGTCGTAAGATAGAACACTTCCGTCCGCTGGTGGCACATCTGGGAACGCTGTTTCTTCCCCTCCTGCGAGTGCTGTTATAATTTGACCTTTTGCGAGCGGAATACCGCCTCCTTGCGGGACTAAATCATCATATATCTTACCCGTTGCTTGATTAATAATACTGCCTACGGACATACTAAATCTTTGATTTGATATATATGAAGATTTTATTTTTTATGTAATTTGTTCTAAATCCTGAACCTTACTGCCATATATCCACTTGCTCCTGCTTGTGCTGAACCTGCTCCTATCGCACCTGCTCCACCGCTTCCAGTATTCGCAGAAGGAGCGGAGGGAACACTTCCAGAATTACCACCAGCACACCCACCTACACCGAAAGATGTAGAAACACCTGTAAAAGTAGTAGTAATACCTACACCACCTCCACCTGCCGTTGCCGTAGGCGGATTAGTAATAGTTCGTTGAGAACCAGCACCACCAGCACCCCCTCCGCCTCCATTATTGCCTGACCCATTTGAAGACCCACCAGCAGAACCATAAATACCGAATGACTGAACTGCTGGATTTCCACCATAACCACCTCTATAAGATGCCCCACCAGCATTATAACCCTGTTTTCCTCCACTCCAACTTGAACCACCACAAACCCCGCCTAATGCTTCATATTTTAGTGTTCCTGCTGAACCTACGGGTTGTAAATTAAAACCACTTGAACCGCCAAAAACAATACCACCTGCTACGCCTTCTGCTCCACCTGCTCCAACATTTATATCATAAGTTCCTACTGGTAAATATAGAGTATTAATTAATACTTGACCCGCACCACCACCACCACCACCTTCACCACCATAACCCGCACCACTACCACCACCACCACCACCGCCGACCATTAAAATATCAAAAAGACCTGCGACTGAAATAGTAAAAGTTCTCGTGCCTGAAAGTGCCGTCCAAGCAAGGAGAGTATATTGATTTGTGTCTGTAATTGTAGAGGAAGTCCCCCCGATTTGCGTTGCTATTCCGTATCCGTTCATTCCTATTGGTGTTATATATATAGGATATAGAAAAAACTTAATTTCTGTCGCCGATATTTTATATCCAACCTGTCTAACCAAACTTAAATCTTGTCCTGCGGGTTGTATTCCAGTAATTTCACCTGCGACGGAACTTACAAAAACAGCACCTCCTATATCTCCGTCTGCGACAACAATAGGGATATTTCCTGTATTAGAAGCAATCCACATACCAGCGACACTACTATCCGTTCCAACTGCGAATGCGAGTAATTTTCCCTGTGAGTTTGTATTATCCGCTAATACCCAGTCCCCAACACTATCTAAATAATAAAGTTTCAAGGGGGTTGTAGCAGTAGCGTTTCCAAAATAAACTATATTGTTAAATACATTCGCAGGAACAGGAACAGAACCCCAACTTGGAGAAGACCCTACGCCATTACTTAATAGAACTTCTCCCGCTGTTCCAACGCCTCCACTTATTTCCCATTCACCAGTATCGTTGATTGTTAATCTATCTGTATTTGCCGTTTTTAATACAACATTTCCAGTTCCTTTTGCTTCTACATCTATATCGTTGTTGTTTTGTGAATGAATAAGCGGACAATTGTGGATTTCTCCATTCGTCATATTAAGTGTTTTTCCATTTGCGTCTATACTTCCTACTGGGTTCAACATTAGGTCGCCCGTGCTTGTTATTTCAGCACATCTCAATAATGTATTATCATTTAAATCAATATCAGTTGCTCCTGCTGAATTACCAGCGAGTAATGTAGTAGCGAGGTCTTCTGTTGCTGGTGTCGCTATTGTAGTCCATAATGTAAGTCCTCCTGCTCCTGCTGATAATACTTGTCCTGCTGTTCCCACCGAAGCAACACTATCAACAAGGGAAATACCACCCATATTTAAATTAGAGGTAAGGGGTGATTGAAGTTCAACAATAGGGTTCGCCGTTGGTCCTGTTATATTTATATTATTTCCTGCTGTGATTGAGTTAATATCACCTGCTTCACCGCCCCACCTCACGCCGAGAGGTTGTGTGTCGTCAATAATAAGAACCTGCCCGTTATTCCCTGCTGGTAATACTACAAGTTCTTCTGTATTCACGCCATTCCCAACAAGTAGCGACCCTTTTGCCGTTGCTCCTTTGATTTGTAGAGTGTCTCCCGCTTCTCCTATTTGTAGTGCGAGGTTGTTCCCCTGATACACTTTTCCAGTTTCAATACTTACACAACCTAAATTATCAAAGTCGGTCGCTGACTGCGGTATTCCTGTCGTTGGATTGAGTGCCGAATTGCCTGTTGCGAGAACTTCCCCGAGGTTCTGCTGTGCGTCGGGGTGTTCCCAAGGAATAAGGTCAGGATAGAACTTGCCCTTGTAATCGGCATTAGGGTTATTCTGGTCTATACTGCTTGAAATAGACATTTTTCTATTTTATATATAGATATATATAAGATTTTTTATTTCTCTATCTATATATAAAAAAAATGAGTGTTGATGTGAATACCACCGACCCAAATCTACAATTGCCCGATAAGAGTGTATTGTATGAGATGGCGGGTGCTTCGTATGCGGACAACTACACGGGAAGTATTGATGGGTTTAGTTTGCTAAAACAGACCCCTACATTAAAGTTCTTCAAAAAAGATGATTATCCTGTAATTGTAGTATCGGTTCGTGGGACTGCCGACTTTCAGGATTTTCAAGCGTGGTTGCCTGTGGTTTTAGACAAGATTTCCACTACCCAACGATACTTGAAAGACACAGGTATATTAGAGTATTTTCAGCAAGATTATTTACCCACACATTACTATTATTACGCAACAGGTCATTCTCTCGGCGGTGTCATTATAGACGAGTGGTTGAAGAGAGGTTTGATATTGAAGGCAAGGACTTATAACCCAGCAATCCAGCAGGGCGATTTAAGTAATACTGTGCTTGATAATTATCGGGTGTATGCGACAGGCGACCCTTTGTATGGTCTATTTGGTCGCAGGGCAAAGAAAACACCAGAAGTGCGACAATCCCAGCACCCCTTCGGGTGGGAACAGGGTAAGCAGTTTCTATTATCGCCTATTTATTATTTCGGCAAAGATGCCTTGCGGGAGCATAATTTAAATAATATTGTTTTTCACGGTGGTCGTTTTCAGGAGAGGTAGAAAGTAGGTGAGGTAGGTGGGGTGGGGTGAGGTGAATAGCAATCCTATCCTATTGTTCGTTTTGGTGGGTTTTGAAGTTGGCGGACTTTTGTCAAACGCCTCACCCTACCTCACCTACCTCACCTACTTTTAAAAAGTCCTTTGACTGATTGCGTTGGACGCAATCGCATCATACGACAGACCTGTTTCACTCTTGATTTCCGCAATCCAATCGTGAAAATCTTGAAGCGACATATTCTCTCGTAGGTTTGCTTTTATCCAGAGAACCGCAAATGCCCCACAGGTCGCAACTGGCGACTTCTTTGACTGATATTGAACCTTGTTGTATTCAATATTTTTTCCTGCTTGTTGTGCTTTGCGTAGAAGTTGCGAGAGATAGGGTCGTTCTTGCCCTAACTCTTGGTTGCGTCCTTGGGAGTTCCAGTAGAGAGGACCATCTATCTTACTGCCGTAAGAGCAGAAAAACGCAATCGTATCTTTGCCGTTATTGATATACCGATTAACAGAACACCAGTGCCCGTTGTTAGGGGCGTGTTCGTAAAGCAAGAAAAAGTATGACTTGGGTTGCGGTAGAAGTTGCGTGATGTCTTGAATATCTGCGAGTTCGCTGTATTTCAAGATTTTCGCATTTGGTAGGTATTTGCGAATATTATCATCACCCATAGGTGTCTCGCTAATTTCTTTCACTTTTGGATTGCCTTCACCTGCGACCTTATTTAATATTTGCTTCGCCTCTTTTAGTTCTTCTGCGTCGGTCTGTGCGAGGCGACCGCCAACCTTTCGTTCCTTGAATGGCGAGAGATTGCTTTCACCTTTGATTTTCTGCTTTTCGGTGATTTGAAGGCGGAGATTTTCAGGGTCTATTTCCTGTGGTGTAAGGGGTGTATCCTTTGAGATACGCTTGGTTGGGCGATATACTGGATATTCCTGATTACCGACATCTTTCCACTCCTCCTTGAACCAACGGGCAAGTGGTCGTCCGCCGTTGTCCTTGAACTTACCGCCGAGTTCTTTGTATCGCTTAACGACTGCTCCGCTCCTGTAAGCACTCGGTTTTTTATATCGTGGATATACTTCTGCTTTCGCTTGTTCGTAGAGTTTCTTGTTGAGGGGGACTGCCCCTCCGCTATATCCTGACCCACGCTGGTCGGGATATTTTCTTTTTAATTCTTCATATTCGGCAAGTCGTTCTGGTGTATGTTCTGCTCTAAATCTTGCTTCTGTTTCATCTCCAATCTGTCTTAATATGTCTCGTGGAAATATATAAGTGCCGTCCCTAACTAACTGCTGTTGTGTAGGATTAAGTTGTAGCAATTTTGTTTGTTTTATGTCTTCTGCGATTGCTTTGTATCTATCATCATAATTTTTTAATTTTAGTAAGTCCCATTCCTTTTTGTGTTCTGCCATTTGTCTATCCAGTTCATCTTCTCCGTCCATACCGCCCTTCTTGGAACTCCCGTCCCAGAGAATATTGATGGCGAGCGAGTTCGGCGAGTATTTATTTTTCGCCCAGTCGCCCTTGATTTTAGTTGCCCTCGCTAAATATTGTTTGCGTTTCTTTTCGGCAATACTTTTGAAATGCTGTTTGTAAATAATGTAGTCGTTGTTGTTGATACTGCCGAACTTCACGCCTCGCAGGACGAGTTTATGCTTCCCGTCATCAGCAAGACGCAGGTCGGCATAATCTTTATATCCTGCCTTCTTCGCAAATGCTTTCGCCTGTTTTAAATATTCAGGTTCGCCAGTTGCTTCTTCTACATCAAACGCCTTCTCATCTTCAAGGCGGATAATCGCTTCTGCGTCTGCTTTCGCTTGTTCGTCGCCGTCGGCGTCTTCGTCTGCTCCGCCATACAATCCAAATAGTTTATCCCAATCTCGGTCATCAAAACCGCCAATCATACCACCTTTCATCTTCTCTTCGTCGTCGGCATTCGCATATAACGCTTTAAGTTGCTCTTTTGCTCGTTTAAGAGGGAGAGGGTCGTTGCTGTGGGAGCGGTCTGTTCCTTTCGTAAAGACCTTCCAACCTTTCTCCACTTTGCGTATTTCGTAAGGCATTATTTATTATATGCGAATATAATTATTTCGTGTAAATGTATTCCTTTTGTTGTGCGACGCTGTGTCCCATTTTTTCAGCGTCGTCTGCTTGTTCCTGCGTGAGTTTTCCATACTTGTCAGTCAGGTAAGCGTGTCGCAATTTGCTACTGCCCGTTCCTTTTCCAAGTGCCGAGTTCAAAATGCGAGTGATTGCGTTTAGTTGCGATACTGGTTCGCCGTCGGCATACACAAGGAACTTCACAGCAGGACTTTCTTTCGGTAAGCGACCCTTGACAAGAAGAGGGTGATGCTTGTAGTAGATTTGTAGCACACGCTTCAATTCAGGTTCAACTGCCTCGGTTTGCGTTCCATACTTCTTATCAGTTTTATATTTGTGGAACACGAACTCCTGTGGGTCTTTGAGCGTGATATAGTTGCGGTCTTCGGGCAACTGGGGCGAGTTCTTATCCACAATATAGCAGTTCAGGTAATCTCCATTACGACGGGGTGCTTGAAGCGTGTAAAGCGACACGACAACCCACTTCAATAGGGTTTCATATTGCGGTGGTGTGAGTTGCTTTGCGTCGGCGAATGCGACCACCTGATTACCGAGCGTGTTGCGTTTCTCGGTGATTTCGTCCCACTTCGGCAGGGTCTCGGGGTCGTGCTTGATTTCTTTCACTTCCTTATTTTTTGTAAGCATCATATCGTAATATTTGGTGTATAACTTCTTGTGCTTGGGTTGCGTTCCGCCAAGGTTCAACGCCGACACAATCGCAATATAAAAGTTGCGTTGCGTGGTCGGTGCGTAATCCTTCAATCTCTCGGCGATTGTCTCGGGTTTCTCCAAAAACTTAAAATCGGTGAGTGGCGACCCACCATTCAGTTTTCGCAAATTACTAAAATAGAGTTTCTGCGACGATTGCGAAATATTTGCGTCGCTAAATCTCTCGGCAAGATTATTCTCAAATGAGTTCATATTATTCTTTCTATAATATAAACCAAGATTATTTTTATGTGCGTTTTGACGATTAGATTATTTGGGTGAGTAGATTAACAGGAATAAAAATGTAATCCTGTTCTGTGTCATAACCGAGGCGGTCTTGACGGCAGTAGGGGGCAATCGTGAAAGTGCTAAATGTTTCCTTGTCGTAGGTGATATAAAATAATCCATCATCAAACTTGAATAAAAAAATATTACCTGTTGGATTTTCCGCCAAGAGTTTTCCAAGTGGGAGCATAGTTGTTGCGAACCTGTTGCGTTTCAATCTGCGTGTTTTGAGTTCATATTTCGTGCCTCCTGTGCTGTTATAATCATACCTGCTATATTTATCCTCTGCCTTGACGATTGTGTCGTCTGCGAAATACCTGCGGAGCGTAGTGAGAATGCTGTCTTCTGCGTTGCGTCCATATTCATAATCACGATTGAACGCCTCTTTTTGTTGAATAGCAACCGAACACATTTTAGATTATATATTACCTAAATATAATAAATAATCCAGTTTTACCGCAAATAATCTAATTATCGCATTCCAAATCTTCTTCTGGGATTTCTTCTTCTACATCTTCGGTGTATTCATAATACTTCACCCACTTTTGACCGCCTTTGCTGTGGAGTGTAATCTCATTATATTTCAAAGCATTTAATAGTTGTTGTGCTGAAATCCTGTGTTCTGTTTGATTAAACTTCTTCAAGAGGTCGCCTGTGCTGTATGTATGTTCTGCCCTCCATTTCGGTAATTCTTTCTTGTCGCCTGTCGTGGGTTCTTGAACCGACTTGAAGTGTGTATCAAACCACGCTTTAAAATGGTTGTTGTCAGCAACATATTCTTCAACTGCCTCCTTCGCAGTTTCAGGCATTTCAATATCCTTTGCGTCCTTGTTGGCGTGAGCGATTTCAATCATATAAAGCATAAACTCCTTGATAAACGCTTGGTCGTATTTTAGGTCTTTGAGGGTGCTGTCGCCCTTCTTTTCATATTTTTTTGAAGGGTCTGGGTTGCTCTTGAACGAACACAGGAAGGGGTGGATACTCAATCTGCGTAAGAGACCCCTATCAAGTTTCCTGATTTCTGGTTTGTTATTACAGGACATTAGAACTGTGAAGCGAGGTTCAAACACCTTGTTATTCGCAAACAGAAACCTCGCCGAGATTTCATCTCTGCCTGTGAGTGCCTTGACGAACTCAACATTCATATAGCAATTTTTCTCACCATTATCAGGTTCGCTTACAAGGACAATTCTCACGCCGTCCGCTGACGCAAGGCAGGGCGACGCTTGACCGCCCTTTGTGATGCTCGTCAAGAATGTCTGTTCGGCAGTCAATACATAATCACCGCCACCTGCTTTCAAGTAGGAGGTCAATATGCCCTTGCCGTTGCCTCCTGACCCTGTCAAGATATAGAGCATCTCAAATCGGTTCGTGAAGAAGGACAACGCCGAGCATTTCAACCAGTATTCACGCAAGGGTAAGTCAGGGAAGATGCTTTCAATAATCGCTTGGACTTTCTTGCGTTGTTCTGGATTGCTCTTCCTATCACCCATATTGTAGCGAGTGGTCTTGCTGATATAGTCGCTTGGTAGGATTTGGCGGTATTGATTGGTTTGGAGGTCATACACGCAATCATTAAACGCAAGGAGGTTGGTATTTGCGTCCATTTTTGCGTCCAGTTGCTCCTTCTCAACAAAGCACAATTTCGGTAGGAAACTGGCGATATTTTCAAGGGGTTTGCGGTCGCCAAGTCGGCGATATTCTTTCAAAAGTGTCGCACTTCTGTCCTTTGTTTTCTCATCAAGAGGGTTGAGATTTTTGCGTTGGTCTTCAATAATTTCACGCAGGACTTCGCTAATCACATTCGTAATACCGATTGGGATTTGTTTGCCTGTGTTGTAATACCGATTGTTCTCCCTTATCTCCCACCAGAGCGTTTGCTCGCTATAAAAGTATTTATCAGGGCGAACCGAGTAGAACATCTTGGCGTATTCAATATCCGCAACACCCATATCCAGTTGCTTATAGAAGTCCCTGCGTTGCTTTTGGAGTGCTTCAAATAGGGGTTTGTTGTCTTGTTTCAACCAGTTCCACAGGGTCGCTTGGGTTAGACCCCCTTCCTTGCGGAACTTGATGCCTTCAAATATGGATTTGTTGTTGTTTTTGTCATATTTCGTGCCTTGTCTGCGTTCCTCGCAAATCTTATCAAACATCTTGTAGTCCCAGTTTTCTTGACGCACGACAATCAGCATCTTCAACCAGTCGTCATAACTGGCGAACCGCTTTTGAGCGAGACCCTTGAATAGTTGTTCGGCGAGGTTGCTGTCTTCTGCTGGTGCTTGTTCTGGTTCTGGTTCTGGTTCTGGTGCTTGGGAAGCGTGTGCTTCTTGCTTGACTGGTCTCGCAGGTCTGGGGGCAGGGGCAACAGGTTCAATTTTTTCGCAACCCTGCGGAATATGCTGTATCACATTATCAAGGATAGACCCCTTGACAATTTTGCTGATGCGTTCAGGTTGCTCTTCATATTTGTAGGCATTCACCGCCCTCACTTTTCCATTCACACGATAAACTTGCGTGTCAAGGTTGAGCGTATTCTCTTTGTTTTCAGTATTGATTTCAATCGTATCACCGAGGATTGCTTGGAGTTCAGGCAGGGTGTTTTGAACCACATAATCTTTAATCATATGACAGGTTGGAAACACTTTGTTATATATTAGGGTGAAACTAATTTTTTTGACACTCTTCCTAATTCTCACCACCTTCCCATTTTCACGCTTGACATTAAACTTTAATGCTTGAAAGTGCGAGGAGTTCCTGACACCAATTATGCGGTCATCACCGCAGAACTTTTCCTGACATTCAGCGACAATCTTGTTGAAGGTTGCTTCGTCGGTGTCATCACTCATCTCGCCATCTACATCAACGAAGAGGCGACAAGGTGTCCCTTCCATCAATACCTCAAAGGCGTTGCTTACAGTTTCAAGCACCTTGATATTGCTTTTGGGAAGCGTGTAGTGGTTTGAGGTCTGCTTGATGTCAGTCAGCAGTCCGTCCATCAGGACGATTTCGGCAGTAGAAGCGGAAGCGGAGGCAGAGGCACACATTTTAGTTGTTATATACTTATATAAGATAATAATTCTTTAAGTTCTTTTGGAATTAAATGTTTTGGAATAATCAAATCGCCTAAATGAATGTCCTGCTTTAAGTAGATTTTTACATAAAAACAAATCAATTTTTTTCCTAAATGCTTGAATGAAAAATCTAAAAATGGCGATTTTGGGATTTTAGATTTTTCCTAAATATTCGGCGTTTTCGGCGATTAATTGGCGGTGGTGGATTGCCCTTGTGCTTGCTGATATTGCTGGTATGCGACTGCCCGTTGATGGTGTGCTGACTTGTTATGATGCGACTTATTGAAGTAGGTGTAATTCCCGAAGCATACAGGGCAGATTTGCGTGCCTTGTTCCTGACACTTGGCGTAGAACTTTGTGTAGTATTTATGTTGATGCTCGGGCGTTTGGGAAGGATACTTGGGTTTGACTGGAATGGCGATTTCGGCGGACATCTTTGAGTTATATATTACTAAAATATAATAATTTTGCTTTAAGTTGTTTTATACATACATATTATCAAACCAATTCAATTTTTTTATAAATCCCGTTATTTTAGTATTTTATAACTTATAGTAGGTGGGGTGAAGTAGGTGAAGTAGGTGAGGTAGGTGGGGTGGGGTGGGGTGAATAGCAATCCTATTCTATTGTTCGTTTTTGGGGTTTTGGAGAATGGCGGACTTTTGTCAAACGCTTCACCCTACCTCACCTACCTCACCTACTTCACCTACCTCCACCTACCCCACCTCGTATTAAATCAATTAAAGAAATCCACCTTTCGGCGAAATTAAAATATTCACCTAATATAAAAATGCCTGTCAAAGAAATCGCATATGTGCCTGAACTTGAAAAATTATTGAAAGAACAAGGCGAGCAAGCAGAGAGTTATAGCATTCTTCACAATCTCTCGTATAAGAAGTATCAGTTTAGAAGCAACATCATCAATATCCCTGTGATTGTCCTGTCGTCGGCAATTGGACTGGCGACTGGTATGAATATCCAAAGCGACGATATGTATATCATTCTCTCGGTAGGGTCAATCTTCGTGAGCGTCATCAAGAGTATTGACAGTTATTTCCAACTACAAAAGAGGGCAGAAGGACACCGAATATGCTCGCTTCAATTCTCTCAAATCTTCAAGAAAATCCAGATAGAATTATCGCTCCACCGAGATATGCGAACCAATCCAAAGGATATGCTGGGGTTGATAAAAACTGACCTGAAAAATCTGTTTGATATTGCCCCGTTGATTGATGAAGACATTATTGAAGAATACAACAAACAATATAAAAGTGAGGAAGGCGTAAGCAAACCGAGCGTCTGTAATGGATTGACGCATATTGAAGTAGCAAAGGAAGACCCTTATTCAACACGAAAGGTGTTGGATAAGATAAAAGTAGCACAAGAGTTAGGGATTGCGTATGACCCTGATATTGACGCACTTGGCGGTGAGGAAGCGAATGCGGACGAAAATGTTATAATGAGGGTAAAACCTCTGGGAGAGAAAGAGTTTCAAGAAATAAGGATTAACGACATACAAGAAGAACCCGTAAGTATTGATGTCGTAGATATACCAGAAGGAGGCGTAAGCGTCTAATCCTCTTCACCCTCACCACCCACAAACCACATACTCTTTTCAGTCATAATAATTTGCGGATAATTCTTGAAAATACAGCACCAACGGGTAGGCAGTTTTTTAATATCTGCGATTTCCTGCTTGGATATTCCCACATATTCAGTCAGGAGATAATTCACACCCCTAACAGAACCAGAATGCGGAAAATAAACGACAATATGACTTTCATTTAAAATCCTGCGTGTTTCACCTTTGTTAGTGGGAAGATGGTTGGTATTGATACAGGAGGTCTTGGTATGCCTACCAGTTTCAAGAATAGAGTTCAAGACTTTATAAACTGCTTCTCGGTGCTTTTTATCGCTGATTACATCAATATCATCAAAAACACAGCAACTATCCTTCAAGTCATCAATCTCTAATGGGTCGCTAATCAAGTTCGCACCGATTTTGATGCGTTTGACACCGCTGATTTTATCAAGGGTCTCGTCCTCTTTGAGTGCGGAAAAAATGTAAATGGGGTTCTTTGGATATTTCTTCTTGTATTGCTCCAAATAACCAGCGGTGAAGGTGGTCTTACCCGACCCTGATGGTCCAGTTATATACAGAATATCCCTTTCCTTTTTCGTGTCAGGAACAACCTGAAACTTTGCGTCCTCGGGCAAGGTCAAGCAATTAAAAGTTTTGTCAGTTTTGGAATTGACCTCACCTTGCGGTGCGACACTTATTAAGCGTTTGTCTAATGCTCCACCTGTAATTTTCGCAAGAGGACGACCAATATTCGCAAGATTAAACTCGTTCATATTATAATAATCTATATAATATAAACCAACATAAAAAAATCTACGGCAGAACTGATTTATGCGATTTCAACCAGACCTGCGTCTGCTTTTTGATTTGAGCGTCTAATTCTTTGATTGCCTTATCAACTTCCCGCTCGGTGCGTAAAGGTTTGCCGATTGTTTTGCTTACATCTTCAAGATTGACCCGAACTTTCTCACCAAGATTTTTCCCAGATACGCCACTTTCCAAGATGAGTTTGACTGCTTTGAGATTGCTTGACAGCGAATAGAGTTTGCCCGTTTCACTATTAAATAGGGAAGAAAGTTCAACCATTCTCTCTTTGTTGCCCTCCAAGCGATAGACACTAAATAACCTTTTGAGTGCCTTGTATGGATTTCCTACCGACCAGTAATGTTTATAATCCTCGCTGATTGTTTTGATGAGGATTTCGTCAGCAGGAACATCTTGAAAGGCGTAAATAATGGAGAGTTCAGTTAATTTATTCGTATCCCGTATGTAGATGACAGCGTCAATTTTGATATAATCAATTACTTTGACTGCTTTATCCACCTTGTCGCAATCAAGGGGCGAGATGTCCTGTGGAAAAAACTTCTCCTTGCTCCCATCTTTGTTCTGGATTTTTAATTCAATAAACCAGATGTCGTCCATATCAGCGACCGATTTCAAGATGCGTTTGAGTTCAGCACAAATCCTCTGTGCCGAGAGATTTCTATTGCTTACGGGCGATAGGAGGTCATAATCACTAAAAAATTGTTGGGTCTTGAATGAAGATGTGCCGAGTTGAATGACTGGCGAATTATCTAATTTTAAGACAGCGACAAACTTACGAATTGCCTCGTCTATTCCTTGTTTTGTTTCCGCAATATCCATTTTGTAATAACAATAGAAAAAAAAAGTGTTAGTTCCACACACAAATAATCTTACCCCTTACTTACGCTTGCCTTCAAACTTCTTCTGCTTCTCTGCCTTCTCTGCCTCCTTCTTCGCCTTGCGTGCCTCTGCTTCTTTTGCCTTGCGTTCCTTCTCACGCTTCTCCTCTTCCTTGCGTGCTTGCTCCTTGATTTCAAGTGCTTTCAAGCGACGCTCAAAATCCTCTTCACGCTTTTTCTTGTCTTCCTCGTCCTGTGCCTTGCGTTCCGCTTCAATTCTCTCCAAACGCTCACGCTCCTCACGCAATTTCGCAGTCCTCTCTTCACACTCCTTTTGTCTTCGCAATCTCTCTGCCTCGTCTCTTTGTCTTTTTTTGTTCGCTTCGGCGACAACTTTGACTGGATTGAAATCCAAGGTCGCACCGCTCCCCCCTCGCTTGCTGAAACTCTTGACCTTTTTCTTCAAAGCAGTCCAAATGAAATGCTTTTGAGATGGGAACTTTTCAATTGTTTTGTGGATATGCTCGTAGATGTCATCACCCTTTTCACACAGGTTCAAGCGACCAATAATCACAAGAGCATTACAATCATCACAGCAACGAGCGTCATAAATCGGTTGAGCGTTGTGTCCGTATCCTTCGTAGGTCGCACCACACATACAGCACTCGGCACACATACGACGCACACCGCCAAACCCACCATCTTCACGCACAATCGCATTCATACCAACTCCGCCCAAGATGCTTTGAATGAAACTCTGCTTGCGTTCCAAGTCCCACTCGCCGTAAGCAGTCGCCGTTCCATTTTCGCCAAGGTCAAGGCACATTCCAACATTCTTCATAATGCTTTCCATTCTGTCTGTGTTCTACTTCTTTGAGTTCGCTGATACTTAAAGAATGAATGAAAAACCAAATCAATTTTTTTTCAAAATAGAGGAAAATCCACGCATCATCATATTTTTTTTTTGATTTTATGTGAAATTGAAAATCCACGATTTCCAAAAAAAATTGATTTGGATTTTCATTCAATCTTTAAGTGTCATTCAACTCAAAGAAGTCAATATGGAGAACCGAACTTACACTCACGCACAAATGGAGGCAGTCAAGAAGCAGAAGGCGTTTGCTTGGGCGAAGGTTTATGAACTACACGGCAGAGGAGCAGAGGAGGCAGGAGCAATCGGCGGATTGTTTGCTCGTGTGAATGGTCGCCTTCAACGCCCAGCAGAGTTTCCACCTCACATCACCGAGGGACTTTGGGAGATGGCGAACCGATTGAATGAGACCTACACTTGTCCTATCTGTATTGATTTGACAACCAAGGACACCTTTCATTTAACACCTTGCGGACATATCCTCTGTAAGGGGTGCTTTACGCACTTGGAGGACAACGCACCAGTCAATACAAGACCGAAATGCCCGACTTGCCGACGCAATATATAAGAGGATTAATACATTAAGGAATATTAGGGCAGGGGTCGCCCATTTTTTTTCTATTGTAATATTATAAAAATGAGTTCTTACTTAACCCCGTATAATGTCGCAATAGCGAACAAACAGCGAGGATATGATGTAGCAAACTTGCGAAACGACGCATATCAAGCATCTCAAACTCCGCTTTACGGCGGTCAGGTGCGAGGTGATGCCTTGCGTCAAGGTGATTTTCAGTTGGAAGGTGGCGACTTTTGGAGCGACTTTGCTGATGGGTTTATGTCTGTTATGCGACCCGTAGGTCAGGTCGCACAGGCAGTCGCACCATTTTTAGGTGCTGGTGAAAGTGGTGGAATGGCGTGCCGTTGCCCTGCTCGTGGTGAGTGCCGTTGTGGAATGGGTCTGTCTGGCGGTGATGAAATTGTTGATGCTGAACCTGCCGTCCTCAACCCTGACTTGAACTCAACAGGTATGTTTCACGGATACGGGTTGTCTGGCGGATACAACGAGAATATTTCAGGAATGGGGTTGTCAGGTGGCGACTTTTGGAGCGACTTGGGAAATGTTGCTTCGCAGGTTGCCCCCTTTCTGCCTTTGCTTGGTCTTGGTAGGAATAGCAGTTCTGTTGATAAGACAAAGGCAGTCGGTCGTGCTTTGGTGGGTTGTGGGTTCTTTGATGACCTTTTGGACGGAATTAGCAAGGTCGGTCAGGTTGCTTCGGCAGTCGCCCCTCATATTGAAACAGGTATGAAACTCTACGACAAGTATGGTAAGGGTTTGAGTGGTGGAGCAAAGAAGAACAGAGAGAAAGTAGGCAGGAAGATTTTTGCCGAGTTGAAGGCACTCCACGGGGCAGGTCTGTCTGGTGGCGACTTCTTGGGAGACCTCGGCAATTTCGCCTCGCAGATTGCCCCCTTTGCTCCCTTGTTGCTGGGTCTCGGGTTGTCAGGCGGACAGGCAGATATGTCTTACCTTGAACCCTTCGTCAGCGGTTTTGGAATGTCAGGAGGGTCGTTCGTTGATGATTTATTAGCAGGTATGGATAATGCTGTTAAAAAGGTCGGCGATTTTCTTGAAAGCGGAATTAATAAGGTAAATGACACGCTTGAAAAAGTGATGCCTGTTGTGGAAAAGGTCGGCAAGGTCGCCGACACCGCAGGAAAAGTTGCGAGCATCTTTTCGGGCAAGAAGGGAGAGGGAATGTCGGGCGGTGCTTTATCATTAGAGAAAAATATGGATATGGCGGACGCTATGGGTGATATTTTTAGCGGAATGGGAAGGGCAAAGAATACTCGTGTTCTGTCAGGCAAACAGCAACTCTATAAGGGCGGAAATATTGCGAATGATGGTATTCCCCCTTTCAACCGCCCACAGAACGCAGGAATGTCTGGCGGTCGTGATTTTGAACGCCCCGTTGGCGGTAATAGTGCCGAGTTGGTCGCCTTACAGCAACGCAGTAATGTCAATCAACCCTATATGACTGGTGATGGTGTGAGCGGAGGCAAGGCACAGACCAAACCCAAGTTTATCGTCAAGGCGAACGACTACTGCTGTCTTACCAGCAAGAAGAATATGCCCTGTAATGGTGTCCCTCTCACCAAGGCGTTTATGAACGATTATGCGAAGCGTAGCAAGAACTACGAGACCTATCGTCAGGGCAAGGACTACGAAAAGGTTGAACGGGGTATGAGTAAATTGAAGAAACCTCGTAAGGCAACCAAGGCAGTCGGCACGAAACCCAGAATGCGTAGCGTTGGTATGGGTGAGGCAGGAAACAGCGAGAGTTTAGACGAAATTGAGGCAACTGACGCTCTTGTCAAAGACCTCGCCTCCGCCAACCCTGCTGTGAATGCTTCTCCTGCTGGTGGAAAGCGTCCTGCTTCAAAATGGATAGAACACGCCAAGGCATACGCCAAGGCACACAATATCCCCTACAAACAGGCACTCAAAGACGCCAAGGCAACTTATCGTGGGGCAGGACAGTCGGGAGGCGACTTTTGGAGCGACCTCGGGAATGTAGCGTCAAGCGTCGCCCCTTTTATTCCGCTCCTATTATAAAGGAAAATGTGGTTGAAAATCGTTAGTGGTGTATTCTATTATGTTTTTCCTTCTGTTGCTGATATTGCTGTTTATATTCTCATTAAAACTTTGGTGAATAGAGCGTTGAGATAGATTATTTTATATCTATTTAGATTATATAGATATGAAAGAGAATATAGCAAAGAATACTTTGTCCTTTTCCTGCTCTAAAAAAATGGAATATCTCCGCACTCCACCTGACATTTGGAAAGATTTGTCAAAAGAGTTTGCTTTCACTATTGATATTTGTGCGAGTGATGACAATCACCTTCTACCAAAATATTATACAAAGGAGATAGATGCTTTGAAGCAAGATTGGACTGGTGAAATCGCATATATTCACCCCTTATTTGATGGTAAGATTGGAAAGTTTGTGGATAAGGCGTTTCATACCAAAAATCTAACAGCAGTTTTCCTATTACCAGCATCTACACACACAAAATATTTTCACGAATGTATTTATAATAACCCTAATTGTGAGATACGATTTCTTCGTAAGGGAGCAAAAGGATTTAGGTTTGGAAAAGATGATGGAAGTATTGATGACGAAACAAAAGTAGGATATATAAAACCTTTAATGGTTGTTGTTATGAAAAACCCGTAAAATTAAAGATTATTTTTTATCTATTTAGATTATATAATCAAAGTAAAATGTGGTATTTTCTCCCTGAATGGTTGAAGTTTTGGAAAAAGCGAAACGCTGAACCGACACAAGAAGAGGCGTTGAGTGAAATTATTAAAAAGCGTGCCGAAGAGCAAAAAGCGGTGATTGACCGAAAGAAAGAAGAAGAGGCAGTTGAGAAGTCCAAAGAAGGTAAGGTTGCCGAGAAGGACTTTTTTGAGTAGGAGCAAAGCATAAAACTATTATTATTATTTTCTTGGAGCAAACCAAAAATAATAATATTTTAGCAATATATAAAGATGGATAGATTGAAGAAACTTTTGGACGCTCACCCAATCGCACAGCAAAGCGACAAGAAAAACAGACAGGGGTTAAGTAGAGAGGCAGAGCGGACGCAACTCAACACCGCAGACGCACGATTTAACAAGCAGGTCTATCAAAATGAGGTGAGACAGGCGAACCTCTACGAGCAGAGCGAGATGCCTCCTTCCCCTGCTGATGTAGGCGTTTCATTCAAGATTGGGTCGTTCGTAAATAAATTATCGCAACAACTCGGTTTCAAGACCGATATTTATTCGCAAATCCAAGCACTTTTGAATATAGGGCAAGCACCCTCACGCCTTATCCAAGATGCCCGTTTGATTAGTTTAAGCACAGATTATTTCAAAGTGGTTGATATTATTGCGACCTATAATGAACTGGTGAATTACATTCAACTCTACGCACCGCAAATCAGGGCATCAAGCGATTTTGCGAACGGCGTGAATACCACCTATCTCCTGCCCCTCATTCAACTATTAAAACAGACAGCACAACTCTACTTGGGGGCATTCAACTCTTTT
>Ga0208160_1000431_pt1 | contig 19803 bp, 36 predicted proteins | sample CB_VirMetaG_FD_184536 | JGI IMG/M metagenome (GOLD analysis project Ga0208160, IMG submission 184536) | Freshwater to marine saline gradient viral communities from Chesapeake Bay - CB_1504_1 Viral MetaG (SPAdes) (version 4) | ecosystem: Environmental > Aquatic > Marine > Coastal | place: USA... | reverse complement strand
TATTGCTCGGGAAAAGCAGCACAACAATTCCTACAACAATAGTTGCGAAACTCTATAAAAGTGGAGTTTTCCAGCAGGACTACGTTTTTACAAACATGCCAAATGAACCAGGAGCCGTTCAGACTCAAATATTATGGAAACAGGTACTGACGGCTTACGGAACAGGATGCTATTCTATTGTAATTAGCGGAACCATTGCCGGGTTAGCATTTAGCTATACTTACCGAAATTATCAATTATGGCCATTTAACAAGCACACTTCTGACGATCAATTTAGATTGCGTTGTATTCTTGACAAATACTCAAGCTCATTGAATATAAATTTCGAAGCGAGTAATTTCATTGACGATATTCGAGACAAAGGTTCTTTCGGAAGGGTTCAGCCTAAAACCAAGATTGACAATTTAGTTTACTCAGACAGACAGACTAAAATGATAATCAATGAAGATGTTCCTGAATACAAACTAGCAACTCAAACATTGGAGCCATTTACAGCAAATCGATTAATGAATTTATTGAGAGAGTCAACAACAATAGAGGGAAGTAATTACGGTTCGGCAGAGCCAGATTATTTGTCAAATGTAAGAGTTATTCTTTCTCCTGAAGGACAAGGAGTGGTCCTTGAATACTTTGATGGAGCAAGGGATAGAGTTGCAAATGTATTATTTCAGAAGAAAGATTTGGATTTGCGTACATTTAAAAAGTAAATTTGTAGAAATGATACACTTAAAAATAAACCCAATTGATGCCGACAGAGTTGTTGATTATTTTCAGCAATACTTTTGGGGTGCGCTAGTTGATTTTCAACCAGATTGGGAAAGTTATCATCGAGTTTACGTTAATCCAAAAGAGAATAATAAATATATTCCTGAATTCTTCCTTGATAACGAGTATAAAGAGTGTTTGATTTCTGATAAATCAGTATTATCTACCTTTTTCACAATTGACGAGACGAGAAATCAATCCACAGGTGTATTTACGGCCGCGATGTCACTTTACATTCAATGTTCTGATCTATCTGCACTATTTCCAACTATAACTCACCGAGCAGACGAGGAATTGGAAAACAAATTCATGCTTGTTTACAATGGAATGGTGAAAAAAGGAGCCAAACTTCTTAAAACTGTTCGAGGGATAAATAATGTTTACTCTTCATTTGAGCGTGAAAACGTTGAATACGAAGATATGAATGAGTATTGTGTTATTCGAATCGACTTCGAGGTGCAATATTCTACAATGGGATGTAAAATTTATCCCGTTGTGCCAATTCCACCTAGTTGTCAAGACGGAACAGTGAATATCCTAAACAGCGCAGATGGATTAATCAAAACTGTAACGGTTGGAAGTGGTCAAACGGAAGAAACATACATAAACGACACGGCAATACTTGTCAGAAACTCTAACGATGATGTTGTAGCTACTCAGATAAGTTTGGGAGGTGCAGTTAGTGCTGATGTTCCTATTCCAGACACGACATATAATTTTGTTTTAGATGGAGTAACTTACAGCGAAACGTTACCCACAGGAGCAGACCACACGATTAATATTATTTTAACATGAGTACAGTAACGATACCAATAGACGCTTCGGCATACGTTAAAAAGACCGAGTTGCCTAGTAACTTAACGCTTTACCCGACTACGGTAGACAGCGCAATAATTGGTTACAAGTTAATGGTGACGTCAATGGACGACCCTAATTATGACGAGCCAGCGGTTGACATTACGACGCCAACAATTAACGGGACAGATATTTTAATTTCGGAACTTGCTACGGTTGCAGGTGTGTTAGTTGGAAGTCCGGGTATTGTAAATATTTCCACGGTTGGTAATATTAGACGGGTTTCAGGAAGTTCAAAGGCTGTTTTTTATTATAAGCTGTTCAGACGAAATTCATCGGGAGTTGAAACCTTATTAGCGACTTCGAGTAATACATCGGAGGTTGATATTAATATTTACGAACAGTTTTCAGTAAGTGCCGTTTTGAATGACGGACAATGGACGGCAACGGATTTAATCGTGGTTAAATATTACGGATCAAAAGTAGGTGGCGGTTCAAATTCAGTGTTTGCTTTTGAGTTTGGAGGTGCTAATCCTGTAAGAACTATTGTTCCAGTCCCTGCAAGTGTTACGTTGAGTGATTACGAGAAAATTGCAAACAAGCAAAATTCACTTGCTACGGATGCAACAAATACTAAGTACCCAACAGTAACAGCAGTTAAAACGCATACAGATAACACGAGTAATCCTCATGCAGTTACAAAGGCGCAAGTAGGTTTGTCAGACGTAGATAACACAGCCGATATATTCAAGCCAGTTTCAGTTGCACAAGCACTTGCGTTAAATGATAAGCAAAATTTACTTGTAAGCGGAATAAATATTAAATCTGTAAATGGTAATAGCCTTTTAGGTATTGGCGATTTAACAATTGGTGGCTCATCTTCAATTACAATAGGCACAACGCCAATAACTGGAGGTACAAATAATAGGTTTTTAATTCAAACTGGAGGCGTTGTAAGTCAGTTACCAAACCTTAATTGGGATGTTCCAACGGAAACTTTTTTATTCACCTCTGCACAATCAACAGTAGCAACATTTAATGGGCTTGTAAATAGCTACATTGAACTTGGGGACGCAACAAAAACTGGAGCCTCTGCTGTTAAATTGCGAGTTTCTGGAGGTAGTTTTGAGCTTGGTTTAACGGCTGGTAACTCAACATTTACATCTGGTGCTGGTGCAAATACATTCAAAATAATAGTTGGTGGTGGCGAGTGTGTTAGGGCGGTATTTGGTCAACGTGTTGGAATAGCGTTAACAGCGGCGCCAACGGCAAAACTACATTTGCCAGCAAGCACGACAGCGGCAAGTTCAGCACCTTTAAAATTTAACTCTGGAGTATTAATGACAACTCCCGAAAATGGAGCATTTGAGTACGACGGAACAAACCTTTATTTCACAGTTGGCGGAGTAAGAAAAACAGTAACACTAGTATAATGATAGAAGTAGAAAATAAATCAAAAAACGTAAAGATAGAGCGTAGATTCTCTAAACTTTTAGCTGATGCAATAGAAAACCAACTAGTAATTTTTTACGAAGAAGTTACAACGGTTGAAGGTGAAGTATTGAAAGTTGAACAAAAGCAATACGCAAGAGATTATAAGTTTTGGGAAGCATCAGAACTTGGTCAGGCTATCATCGGAATGGTTGGCTTAGATTTATCACAACAAGATCCAAGCGCACCAAGAACATGATTTTAGAGTCAGGAGATATATTAGTTTGTCGAGGTAATTCATGGATTAGTCGAGGAATTATGCTTATCACAAAAGGGCAATGGTCGCACGCTTGTATAGTTGCTGAAACTTGGGAACAAAAAGGAGTTATTGAGGCGCAAAAGAATGGCGTTAACTTTAAGTTGTGGGATGTTTGGCAGTCTCGTTGGGGCTATACTTTTGAGGTGTTTAGAAGCGTTGAACAGTTCGATAAAAAAGAACTAATGTTAAAAGCCTTTGATAAATGTGGCGAAACAAAATACGATTGGTTTACATTCTTTCGCAGAATATTTGGAAGCAGAAAACAAAGAGATAAAAGCAAAGAAAATAAACGCTTTATTTGTTCGGAGTTTGTCGCTTACGTTTGGAATATTGAAGACGGCTATGATATAACGCCAGAGGAATTATACAAATACTTAATAAACAATAAGAAATGGATAAAAGTACAGCATTAGACGTATTTAAACAAGTGGCTGAATTAGCGCAAAAGGCTGGTTTATTTAAAATGGAAGACGTCGCAACAGTATTAACAGCAATTGAAACACTAGGTAAAGATGAAGATACCACTACTGATTAGCGTTAATTCGTTTGGTCAAGGCATTAAACTTCCAGCAGTTGATAAAACGGCTCACCTTATGAAGTTACACTTCCAGCCTATTCAACAGATGTACAAATAATAACAACAATTTAAAATAAATAAAATGGCAAAAAAATTCGCAATAGAAGGAAACTATTTAACGATAGTTGATTCGGTATCTGCAAAAGCAGAACAACCGTTCGATGCAGGGACCACAAACTTTGCAGTAAGAGGAACAAAAATAACTGTTTTTGACACCAACAACCCTGATGGACACAACTTTAGAGTTGATTACTCTGTCGTATTAGATAAAGATGGAATTTCTTTTGGAGCTCAATCAGTGTTTGAAACTTGGCTAAAGGAAAACACGGGTTTTAACTCGGCCGCGGGAGGTAGCGTGGCGCTTGTGAATGCTTTTAGAACGAGAGTTCTTGCAGATTCAGGCATATTTGAAGGTTATGATTCTCTCAAACTTTGGGTGAAAACAAACTATTCATTAATCAAAAATGCGAGTTTGGTATTAACGCCAAACGCGTATAAAAATTCCAAGTTGTTCGCCTTAGTTCCTAGTGATGGAACGGGCGATTTAACTTGGACAAGGGCGAGTACAAAGACGAGGGTAAATCCTTTGCAGTTAGTTGAAGGAATAGGGGCAAACATTCCTTCTATTGATTACGGAAGCGGAACGGGTGCGATTTTGGTAGAACCACAAAGGACTAATTTAATTCTCAATTCAAATAATCCTTCTCTATGGTCTACTCGTGGAGCTACTGTAACTTTAAATTACGGTATTAGTCCTAGCGGAATGCAAGATTCTTCTAGGCTAATTTTCTCAGATGCAAACTTTGAGCATAGTCAATTATTTACAAGCGTATCTGGTGTAACTGGGTCGTTATGGGTGAAAGGTATTTTAGGCGAAACAATAAAATTTGGACTAACAAATAATGAATCCCTTTTTGTTTTAAATGGTAATTGGCAGAGATTAGAAATGTTTGCTTTAGGAGCTGCTACAAAAATCGGTGTAAATACTTTTAGCGGAGCAACAGCAAGAAATATTGAAATTTGGGAGGCGCAAGTCGAGGCTGGAACCTATAAAACTTCCAACATCCCCACAGTAGCAAGCACAGTTACAAGGATTGGTGATGTGGTTAGTAAGACTGGGATAAGTAGTTTGATTGGAAGCAAACAAGGTACTGTAATTTTAGATATTGCAGCTTTGGCAAATGACGGAACAAATAGGGTGATTTCGGTTAGTGATGGCACCATTTCAAATCGAATAGTATTTTTATACTCACAAAACAACACACAATTTATATCGCGTATAATTACTCCTGTTTCAGATTTTGTTTCAACTGTTACTTTAGCAGACAACACACAGTTTAATAAAATTGCTGTTACTTACAATGAAACAAATATGAGTATCTGGGCTAACGGTATACTTATCGAAACTGTTGCAACTGGAACTTTATTTCCTGAAAACACATTAAATAGATTTGGTTTTGATAATGGTATTGGTAGTAATCATTTTTACGGAAAAGTTAAAGGTATTGAGATTTACAAAACAGTTTTATCAGATGAAGAAATAATACAACTTACAACATAATGAGAGAAGTAAAATTAAAATACAAAGATAAAGAAGCGGCTATTGCTGACTTAATTGCTAAAGGCATACAAGTTGAAGTTGAAGATACAATGTCGTTTTCTGAGGGTGTTCACGCAGTTGTGTACATTGGTAAGATTGTACTTACAAACGGCACTTATAATAAAGCTGTAAAGGAACTAACGGCACCAGTTTATGCTGATGGTTACCACGTTGACCTATTGCTTTCTGATGAAGTTAAAACTGTTTTTCCAAATGAGATTTTCCCCAACAATCCGAAGCATAGTTTTGCAGGATTAAACGAGCAAATCGAAGTGCAATGAAAAAGCTAATTTTGGAACTTTTATTTCATGGTTAATTAATTTCTAAAATGAAAACAGCATTAATATTAGCTTTATCTTCAGCAGTAGCGTTCTTCGCTCCTCTGAAAATTACTCTTCTTTTGATAGGAATGGCAATTCTTTGGAGAGCAGCTTCTGACGTTTGGATGGTCCGAAGATCAAGAAAGAGCAGAGGAACGAAGTGTAAAAAATACTATCAAATTGCAGTCGAAACTTCCTTGAGAATGATCCTCTATCATTTGGTCGTTATTTCATTTTATCCTATTGATACTGAAATTCTATCTTTTTTCGGATCCAAGAATTTTATCTTGACTCGAGGACTCGCTGTCATTATGATTGCCTACGAACTTTTTATGCTTAACGCAAACGTGATATCAGTAACGGGTCGTGGAATAGTGGCTAGACTAAAGGGTTTAGTTGACAAAGCAAAAGAATTGAAAGAACTTAAAAACGACATATTGAAAACGCTTATTTTCTTTGTTGTTTTGATTTCAGTTTTTAGTTGTACAACAATGAGAAACGCAGAACGTAGGCATGACAGAATAGTAGCAAACTTCCCAAATGTTCATCGAGGCGATACGGTAACGATTGAAAAGGTTGACACAATTAAAGTTCCTGGAATAAATATTACTGATACATTGTATTTCGCTCAGAATTGGTATGACACGATTAGAGACACGATTTACGGTGAAAACGAAGTAATGGTCGTAAATACTATTTGGCGAACTAAGGATGGGCAGAACGCACTTAAAACAGATGTTACACAGCCAGAACAAAAGATAGTTTACCGGTGGAAAGAGAAACAAGTCAAAATATTCGAAAGAGTTCCGTGTAATTGGTGGAAAGGATTTCCGTTATACATACTGGTTGCAATTGCAGTTGGGTGGTTTTTGCATGTGCTTTATAAAAAAGAAAGGCAATGAATTTGGAAACCTCTCACCTCTTGGAAATCTCTTACCTCAAGAACCTCAAGAAATCTATAGAAAATAGAATTTATCAATTAGAAAATGTAGATATGAAATTCACGCATCAACCAATGAAAACTTGCAAACTTAGAACGGTAGGATTAGCGTCTGTTCAGGGAGCAAAGTTTGGAATGACAAGAAATAACGGAACCAGAGCGCATCAAGGTGTAGACCTTGCGACAGATGAAGGTTATCGACTATACGCAGTTGAAAATGGTGAAATTGTCGGAATAAATAAGGGTTCAAACGGATATGGTTACACTGTAACTCTAAAAATGGAAACAGAAAATAGGCTAAATGGACTGTTTGCTTTTTATGCTCATTGTGATAGAATCGATGTTTCAATTGGCCAAAAGGTAAAAGCTGGTCAGCAAATCGCATTAAGTGGAGATACGGGAAATGCAAGTGGCATGTCTACTGAAGATAAAGGTGGTCATTTGCATTTTGAAGTTAGAGAGCGAGCAGTTTGTGGATTAGGGTTAAAATACAGAATTGATCCACTTCCGTTTATCGAACTAACGAAATAATTGTATATTTGTACCTCTAACTCCGCACTAGGAGTGGTAGATATTTTAAGTTTTTAGGTTAAAGGGATGTTACTTCATGGCATCCCTTTTTTAATGTCAAATAAATTATTTTGTTAAATATTGCTTTATATTAAAATATAATCGTTAAGTTTGTCTCAACTTAAAATATTTAATCATGAAGATTACAATTATCAAACTTGCGTTCGGTCAAGAAAAAAGCAAGGTCCATTGTCATAGTTTAGCTGAATCTATTCGAGTAGCGAGAGATTGGGTTGACAACTCCTTAATTATCGAGAAAAAGTCAATCCAAGCACTTCAATCAGGTTATTTTATTCAAAATATCGACTCGGAAAGAGTTTACAAGCTAGAGTCAAATGCTTTTTATGCACCATCATTTGATAAAGACTTGCCAACTGATAAATCTATTTTGGAAAACATCATGAAATCTGATACATTGCGATTTGCTAGATGTGTTATTCGGGAGCGAGAGATTGATATTACTAACGAGTTTAAATTTTAACCCATGAGAGAGATTAAATTTAGAGGAAAAAGAATTGATAATGGTGAGTGGGTTTATGGTCAATTGATATATTTTCCAACAATAGATGGTGAAATGATGCCAATGATATTCAGTTCTTGGCATGATGAAGAGTCAACAATTATTGAAAATGCAGTTGAAGTAATTCCAGATACAGTCGGTCAATTCACAGGCTTAAAAGACAAAAACGGAGTTGATATTTACGATGGTGATGTTACAAATTTAGGCAACATATTTTATTACGAAGGTTCTTTTTTGGTTGGTGAAGAAATATCAACATCTGAATTATTAATGACAAAGTATCCTTTATTGGAAGTAATCGGAAACATTCACGAAAATAACTAGAAATTATGAAAACAGCAGAAATCACATTAATTTCCATTGTCGCTATAATTGCGATTATAACGCTTTTAAAAGTAATTATGAGTATTCGTATGGATAAAAAGTTTAAAGCTCGGCACAGTCACGATATATGCTCCAATTGCAATTGTGAACGCAAATGTTACAAGGCAGGATGTTATGAGCGAGTAAGTGGAATTTATTATAAAGAAAAGTAAGTACATGAGTAGTGATTTAGATATTGAAAAAGTAATTTATAAATGTAGTTGCTGTGATAGATTGTTTAATTGGGGAAAAGGAACTTTTTGGTATGGCAGTCTTAAAGACATGGATGAAGATAAGTCTAAGCTAAAATATGCTTGTAGTGATAAATGTAAAGAGAAGTTAGAAAATGAAAAAACAAGACATAGTAGTTCATATTAAAGATGAACAAATGCTGGATGAAGCAAGGGAGATTTTAGAAAGTATTGGAGAGAAAATTGACGTCAATACATTTTTCATATCCGAAAACAGTGAATTAAACTATCTATATTTTCACACGTTTGGAGTGGTTTGTTTAGGTAGAAAAAAAAGTTTTACCGAAATAACATTACAAGAACTTAAACAACTTTTAAATGATAAATAGATATATGAATGGCAGGAATCTAAACAGCTACATGCAAGCTATGGCCAGGTTGTTTAAATTTAAACAAACAGTCAGGCACAAGAAAAGATTCAATAAAACCAAAACAAAAGGAATTAACAACGAAAACGATTAATTATGGAAATCACAGAAAAACAATTATCGCAACTTAGAGAAAAGTTAGGAGATAAAGAATTAAAAGAAATTGGAATTGAATTGCCAGTTCAGTTTAATGAAACAAAAATTTATGCCCATACAGCTTACGGTGAAATATATAAAATTCACAGACTTTGGGATGAGACAGAATTAGTGAGATTTGCATGGATTAATATTAATGATAGTGTTTGTTTAGCTAGCGGTTCAAATATTGATGTTGAAAAAGAAATCAAAAAAAAAGATGTTCATATTTTCGACAACGTTAAAGACTTCGCTAACTGGATTTTAAAAGTAACGAAATGAAAGAAACAGCACAAAGACTTGAAACAGCGATGGGGATAATAAACCGAAAAATCCAATACGAAGAAAACGATTAATAATTAATTACTATGGAAAATCAATTAATAGAATTTGAGGGAGAAAAAATAACTCTGCCAAAAGGATTTCATTGGGAAATTCACAGATACTTCACTTCAAGCGGATCAATCAGGAAACACAAAGATTTGCCTTTTAAGAAATTCACAAGAGCAATTCACAAGTGGCAAGATGGTAATTTTCATCTGTTTGAGTTAAGATGCGGAACCATGCGATGTATGGCATATTGTGTAATCAAATACGATAAGTAATGGCAAGGTCAAAATACATCGTATTTCCAGCTAAATTCATCAAAAAACTAAATCATCCAACAATTATTGGGGTGTTCGTAATGCTTTTGGAGAAGCCTATGACATTTGAAATGTTGCATGAAGAGTTTCCGATAGCAAAGGAGCGATTACAGGCCACTTTAGATTATTTGAAAGGATTAGGCTTCGTTTATGAGAAAGAACGAATTAGTGGTAAGTATTTAATAGCTACAGATGAACCAGATGCCTTGATTGAACATACAAGTGATGGAGGCAAATTGAATTTAAGTATATCGCTTCCAAAACGTGAGAATGAATCAATCGATTGGGATGCGCTTTTGGACCATTTCAGAAAAACATTCGGCAAAGAGAAAACAGTGCTTGTTTCTAATGCAAACAAAGCAAAGTACCGAACTAGATTCAAGGAAGGATATTCAATGCAAGATGTTTTCAATGCAATGACTAATGCTTCAAAGACAATTCACCATATCGAACACAAGTATCGTCATTGCACTTTGGAATTCTTCTCAAGAAGTGATAAATTGGATATGTATTCAGTATCATCAAGTAAAACACAAGCCGTTACTCCGACTAGGAAAACGACTGCAATTAAATAATCATGAACATATTAATAGCAATCTTCTCAGCAATTGGAATAGTATTTTTGTACTATGTTGCAAAGGGAAATCAAGAACGAAAAAACATCGATAAACTATGAAATTGGCAACAGTAATAACAGCCTTATCAATGATTTCAGCAGTTGGAGTAGCAATTTATTTCGACATCAAGACTAAGCGAGAGAAAGAGGGAATCAAGTATCAAGAAATCTACACATATAAAACTGCGAAAGACTGGAATAGCGAAGAAATATCTACAGCAAAAAGGCTATGGATGGAACGAGTAAGAAAATTCGAACAGAAATAATGGAAGTAAAACAAATTCAGATAATTGCCATGGAATTAGTGGGGAACCATTACTATTTAATAGAAAATAAGCAACAATCTAGCTCGCGAATAATAGAGAGCCAGCTATTTAATGCCTATGAGCTTATAGCGAAAGGACACGCTGTTCTTCAGGTTTTAAGTGATGATTACTTGGAAACCATGGAAAACAAGAAAGCAATAATCGAATGGATAAATAAAATATAATAATGGAATTAGGATATATACCACCTCAAGCAATTGACATCGAACAAGCTGTACTTGGAGCGATAATGATAGATAGTGGAGCCTTTATACTTGCGGAAGTAATTCTGAGCGTAGATTGCTTTTACGACCTAAAAAACAAACACATCTATTCAGCCATCCAAACACTTGACAGAGAGCATTCGAAAATTGATATGCTCACAGTAATCAATCAATTGAAAAAGGATGGGAATTTAGAAGTCGTTTCCGTTCCGTATATTTCAAAACTAACATCAAGTGTAACTGATACACTTAACATTGAGTACCACGCCAAAATAGTTTACGAAAAATATGTTTCAAGAGAGGTGATTCGCGTCTGTTCATTAGCGGTTAAAAAAGCGTACCACGAAGAAGAAGATCCATTTGATGTAATGTCTGAGGTTGAAAAGTCATTGATGGACGTAGGAAATGGAAGTTTCAATGGAAATATTCAGGAAACCAAAGATATTATTGATGAATACATCGCTGAATTAAATCGTCCGGAAATAGGAATGACTGGATTGCCAACTGGATTTTTCATGATTGATAAATTCACTGGCGGTTTACATGCTCCTGATTTCATGGTCCTTGCTGCGCGTCCAGCAATGGGTAAAACGGCTTTAGCAGTCAATATCGCTAAAAACGTAGCTTCAAATGGTGGTTCGGTTGCATTTTTCTCATTGGAAATGTCCTCTTTACAATTGATTGGACGAATGTTCTCAGATGAAACGGGTATAGATAGTGTTGCTCTAAAGAAACGAGAACTATCAACTTATGATTGGGAGAAAATTGGAAATGCTCAAGATGAATTAAAGAGACTTAAATTCACCATTGATGATACGGCCTCATTAAAACTTAATGATTTGAGGAATAAGTGCATTCGATTAAAAGCAAATAAAGGACTTGATTTTGTTGTAATAGATTATATTCAGTTGATGCGATTAAACTACAAGGTTGGAAGCAGAGAGCAGGAAATAAGTGAGATTAGTAGAGGATTGAAAGATTTAGCAAAAGAGCTTAATGTTCCAATACTTGCTTTATCTCAATTGTCAAGAAAATGCGAGGAAAGAGCTGATAAAAAACCAATGCTTTCAGATTTAAGGGAATCAGGTGCAATCGAGCAAGATGCAGATATGGTAATAGCACTTATGCGACCAGAATACTACGGATTTGAAACCTACATTCATGATGGAACAACGGTTGATGCAGAGGGATTAGCGGTTTTCGAATTCCTTAAACATAGGGCAGGTTCAACGGGTGATCTACTACTAAAGTTTGAGGCAAAGAATGTAAAATTTAGTGATTACAGATAATGGCAAAGAAGAAAAAGAAGGAAGCAAAAATAACCCCATTAAAGATAGATGCTGGTAGACAGTGGATATTTGAAGGGTTATTAAGTGGAGAAGTTACTGAAGTGTATAAGGTAATCAATACCTATTGGGAGAAGAGATTTTTCTATCCAAGGGAAAAGCCAGGAGAATACTTGCCAAAGAAAATACCTTATGTTCATGTGTTTCGAACAAGAAGCTATAGTCCAACAACAGATAATGCAAAGTTTGAGTTTTTAGGAGTGGAAATCGGAATGTCGAAGTACCCATTTTTACACAATAAACACAGCATGGTTTTCATTATGAAGCTCGGAAAACGAATAATTGATGAAAAATAATCATATTTTATCGTTATATTAAAATATAATACTATCTTTACGGTAAGAACTTAAAATATTAATTGATGTCAAACAAATCAACTTCCAAGCTAATTAAATTCTATAAGGGAATTTGCTTAGAGCAGATTTACGAGAGAATGGTTGAACTTGGATCAAAACTTACCATAAAAGAAGTTGACCAAGAAATCAAGGATTCCGCAGGATTTACTTTTGATTCATGTGCGAATGAAAACGTAACATTGGAAGATATGCAAAACTTGATAACGTGGGCTTTTGTATATGGTGATGCGATTGAAGTTTATGTCGATTATCCAGACAGCAGTGAAGAAAATAAAGAGCATAAATTGGATTTAAACTTTAACAGGACAGAGGAATGAAAGAGCAAATAATATCAATACTCATAGATAAATTTGGAATTGAGTCAGTAGGTGATTTCGATGGAATCAGAATCAAAACTGATAATGGAACAGCTCAATTGATAGATGATGTTCTATATGATGAAGAAGGAAATGAACTTTTCACAGAAATCGACATCGAATACCTAGAGCAAATCAACCAAGCATTCAAAACCTTAAATCAATGTACTGCATGTTATGGAAAGGGAGGTTATGAAACATTTGAAAATGGCGATCAATCCGTAATGGAAGAATGTGATTGCGAAGAAAAACAGTTTAAATATTAATTACTAATAAATACAAAAATGAGCAACTTAACTTTAAAGGGAATCTTCGAAAAGGATTCAGTAAAACAAAAGATTACCGAAATGGTAGGAAAGAATTCAACTGGATTCATTTCTTCTGTTCTTCAAATCGCAACTAACAATGCTTTGTTAGCTAAAGCAGATCCAATGTCGATTTATAATTGCGCGATGATGTCTGCAGCACTTAATTTGTCAATCAATCAAAACCTTGGCCATGCGTACATAATTCCGTACAATGAAAACAAGCAAGACGAGAACGGACAATGGCAAAAAGTATGCGTGGCCCAGTTTCAGGTGGGGTGGAAAGGGATCGTTCAACTAGCCTTGCGTTCAGGTCAATACAAAGCAATAAACGTAATTGAAGTGTATGAAAATCAGTTCAAATCATTCAACTCTTTGACTGAGGAATTAGATGCTGATTTCTCTATTGATGGAGAGGGAGAAATCATTGGATATGTAGCTTATTTGAGCCTACTGAATGGGTTTGAGAAAACGTCTTATTGGTCAAAAGCAAAAGTAGAGAAACATGGAGCCAAGTTTTCTAAGACGTATAATAATCCAAAAGGAGTGTGGAAGCAGGATTTCGATTCAATGGCAAAGAAAACTGTACTGAAAAATACTATATCTAAATGGGGAGTTTTATCAATTGAAATGCAGAAAGCAATTGAAGTTGACCAAGCGGTTATTAAAGATCCTGAAACGATGGATGTAGATTATGTTGACGCAGGAGGTGAAGTTGTAAAAGTAAAAGATGCCGTTCCTGATTCTGAGCTTCCAGCATTTGTTGAGGCAATAAAAGCAGGAAACACAACTCTTGAAGATTTAGATGCCGAATACGCATTAACATTCGAACAATCAAAAGCTTTAGCAGATGTCAAAATTGAAGATTAGATGCAGTCAATTGGGTAGGATTATGGTTGGAGCTTCTTTTGAACCAATTCCACTTACAGAAGCTCAAAATCGTACTCTTGAGGAATTATCATTGAAAGCAAAAAGAACCGATAACCAGGAGAACACATATCGATCATTGCTTGAGAAGAAGTTTCTTGTACCTGAGCCAACTTTATCTACCGGAGCCAAAACTTACATTGAAGAGTTGTGGCATGAGGATAAGTATCAGTTTAGAAAAAACTTTACCAATAAGTTTGTTCAAAAAGGGAATTCAATCGAGGGCCATTCTTTAGCAGAACTATCGAAATTCTTAGGAGTTAAATGTTTCAAGAACATCAAGCACTTCGAAAATGATTTCATTATGGGTACTCCTGACAGTTTATTGAAACAATTCAAAATGACTATTGACGCGAAAAACGTCTATTATCCTGATGGATTGAATCTGTTTTCGGAGGACAAGGAAAGCAATTTGTACACTTGGCAAATTCATGGTTACAATTACTTACTTGAACACGACAAAGGAATCGTTATACGCATGTTAATGAATCCTCCGGTAGATATTATCGAGAAAGAAGTTTGGACCGCTTGGAAGGGAATAAACCACAATCCAGACGAATATCCAACAGACGAGTTTAGAACCAAGATATTCAAGAACTTTGATTTCGAGAGTAAACTTCCTTTTGAGGATAGAATGAATTTCACGAAAATAGATTCAACGCAAGATCATTTCATCTTAATCGAGAAAATGGTTGAACTAGCAAGAGTTTATTATGCTGAACTAGATGAAAAATTCGCAGAACGTAAAACTTTAATACTTAACTAATATGAATTCATTTACAGTAAACACAGATGTATTGTATGTTGATGAAGATTGTTTGTCAATTGATGGAATTGGTTTAGTTGAGCGTGGATTTCGACCTTACAGCTCGAATTTTAATCAAGCAATCTCACAGAAGATAAATGATAGTTCGGTAGTTGTATTTCGTCCATCAAAAGAATTCATTAAGCATAATCCGAAAGTATTTCCTCACCCAATAGTAATCAAGAGTAAATTTTAGAAATTATGGAAAACGGAAAACAACCAATAGTACCATTTTTAAGCAATGAAGGAACACCTTATGACTCAAATCACTTAGGCTTAACAAAGCGTGAATACTTTGCTGGACTAGCAATGCAAGGATTAATGCCAATCTGGAGCTCAAATAATCCTAGCCATATTTCAGAGTGCGTGAAAAGGTCAATAATGTTTGCAGACGAACTTTTAAAACAACTAGAAAAACCTCAAGAATGAACAAACAAGAAATAAACGTAGAGGAATTCCGTAAAAAGGTTCAAGACTACTTCGATAAAGCATTAAAAGTAGAAAGCGATACTCATATCTCATTCAACTCGATATGTGCTAAAATGGGATTTCGGAGCCAAACAATATCAAGGTTTCTTGATTCGACAACTTCTCCAACGATAGCTAATTGCGAGAAAATGGACAGGTTTATGAGTGAGAATCCTGTTGGTTAATTGTTAGTATAACCTCAGTAGCGGATTAGAAAGCACGAATGATTGAGTTAAACCACATATTAATTAAAGGCAATAGTGTTAAAATTAAGCACTACAACCGCTATTGCTGTTATACATTGTTGTAGTGCATTTTTAAGAGATGGCAAAATTTAGAAAAAAGCCTGTAATTATTGAGGCTATTCAATTAACAGAAACAAACATTAGCGAAGTGCTTAATTTTATGGGGCAAACTATAAGATTAACATCTTTTCAAGAACAGATGAGATTTGAGCAGTACGAAGATAGTGTTATTGAAAATGGTATGGACATATACACTTTAGAAGATGGTAATGATGGTAGAGCAAAGCACGTAGCGAGTATTGGTGATTGGATTATAAAAGGCGTACAAGGTGAATTTTACCCTTGCAAGCCTGATATATTCGAAAAGACGTATGAGAGCGTTGGCTAATGCACTACAACGGCTATGGCTATGCGGTCGTTTTAATGCCGTATAGCCATTGTTGTGCGTATGTACCGGATTATTAACTAAAAACTTAAATAGAATGAAAATATTAATAGCCTGTGAGGAAAGCCAGGCAGTAACGAAAGAATTTAGAAAGTTAGGACACGAGGCTTTTTCTTGTGATATATTACCTTGTAGCGGTGGGCATCCTGAATGGCACTTACAACAAGATGTAACCGAACTGTTAAAACAGGAATGGGATTTAATTATAGCCTTCCCACCGTGTACCTACTTAACTGTAACAGGTAATAGATGGTTTAATATTGAAAGGTATGGTGAAAAAGCCGTGAAGCGACACGAAGACCGTAAAGAGGCGATTAAATTCTTTATGATGTTTGCAAATGCTAACTGTGAACATATTGTAATTGAAAACCCTGTTGGCGTAATGAGTAGCGAATGGCGGAAACCTGACCAAATTATAAACCCTTGGCAGTTTGGCGACCCGTTTGAAAAGAAAACCTGCCTTTGGATTAAAGGACTTCCGACATTAACGCCTACGAATGAAGTAGAACCTGCGCCAAGAAAAGAATTTAAGAGCGGTAAAACTATGCCTGCCTGGTATGCTGATGCTTGGAAACTACCAAAGGATGAAAGAGCGAAATTAAGAAGTAAGACCTTTCCAGGGATTGCACAGGCTATAGCGAACCAATGGCATAACTTTCTTATGAAAACGGATGCTTAGGTATTACGCACAACAATTCGCTATACGCAACAAATGTGCAACATTTCAATAAAAAACGTAGTAAAATCAACTAATTCAAGTTACACAATTCAAAATAAAAAATGCGCTGTAAACATTGTAAAACAACTTTTACTCCGATCAGATTCAATATCAAGTACTGCTTGTCTACTGATGAATGTCGTTCTGCTGCAACGAAAGAAGGCATCGAAAAACAACAAGCAAAACAGAAAAAAGATTGGGCGAAGGAAAAGAAGATTAGATCGATAAAAATTATGTCGTCAAGTGAATATCGTTCAAAATATATACTTCCATTGGTTCAGCATTTGGCAAGGATTATAGATAATGAGCAACCATGTATTGCTACCGGAAGCATAGTTGGCAAAATGAGTGGTGGACATTGTCATTCAGTAGGCTCGAACTCGACTCTTGCTATTAACCTGCATAACATCCATATCCAAAGTTTCGCTTCAAATGGACCAAAAGGAGGTGACCATACAAAATATCGACACGGACTTATTGAAATATACGGTCAAGAATATGCTGATTTCGTTGATATGAAGCTTTTACAGTGTCCACCACTACATTTATCGAAAGATGATTTAATTGGTGTTAAAGCGATTCTCAGCGTTATTGTTCGCGAATACAAAAAACTAAACAAAGTCTATTCACCAAAAGAAAGAATAGAACTCAGAAATAAGCTAAATGTAGAGCTTGGAATCTACTCAGAACAATTTTCAACATTTAAAACTAATCGCAATGAACGATAAACTAAGAGTACTGCTTGCTTTGAACGCGCAGAAACTAGCTTACATTTTAATCAATTTCCCAACAACATACGCTCAAATGTTCAAGGATGAATTCGATTTAACGCCAGAAGAATCAAAATCACTTCATACAGAATGGTATTATACTAAATTCAAAGGAGTGCTACCTAAGAAAGTAATCAGAAGAACAAAATCCTTGATTGACAGGCTTCGTGAAAATGAAATAATGGTAGATAAAGAAAACTTGTCAATTACTATTCCTGCTGGAACTAAATTAACCCAGGAAAATATGGATGATATTGATAAATTGCACACTTATGGATATACGACTATCCACGCAACAATTCCTCAAGGAAAACTATTCGAATAAATAAAAACACAACAACATAGGTTATATTAAAATATAATACCTATATTTGGTGAAACTTAAAATATTTAAAACATGAACAAAATCGTAATTTCAAATCAAGGCGAGATAGTCGCTGAAGATTTAATGTTAATTGGAAGTAGTACAAAAAGAGATCAAGTCGGTAAAATAGGAATGTTTGGATCTGGATGGAAGTATGCTTTAGCTTGGTTTCTTCGAAATGATGTGGAAATTGAAATCTACTCAGGAAAAAGAAGGATTGATGTGTCAGTTGAAATAATACTTCATAGAGATAAACCAACAAAAGTGATTTGTGTAGATGGGGTTAAGACCTCGCTAACTACCGATATGGGTCCAAAATGGAATGGATGGATGGCTTTGCGTGAAGTAGTTTCTAACGCTATCGATGAAGGTGAACATTCAATTGACACTGCATGGAGCCCAGAAGTAGTCTTAAAAGAAGGAATTACACAAATAATAATCCCGACCAATAATGAGTTGAGCGAGGTTATGATGGGTTATGACAAGTATTTTAGCTTCAATCGAAAAACAAATTTTAACTACGTTGGTGGAAGGATATTCTTAAAATCAAACCCATCAAACAGAAACATCTATAGAAAGGGAATACGTTGTTATGACGATCATCAACTTGAAAGCATAATGGATTTTGATTTTGATGAAATAGAGATTAATGAAAGCCGTCTTGCTAATTCGTATGACATCAGCGAGGCTATAAGAAATATTTTTACTCGAAATAATGTTTGCTTAGAGGTGTTCGCTGCAGTTTTAAATAATCGTGATGTAGGATATTTGCCATCAATCGTTACGCCTCATTACTTAGACTTGCTGAAAACGCTAAAAGATTCTGGATACAATTTTACATGTAGTGCTGTCGTTGCTGTTGGTGGAATGTTATTTGCTGGTGCAAATGCTGTTCATGTGCCTAATAGTTGGTGGAAAGACCTAGAGAGCCATGGACTTGTTGAGTCTCTATTTGAAGCTGGAACTGGGTCTGTTAAGTTTATGAGAACAGACGCTTTTAGTACGGAAGGCATTGCATATTTCTTGAAATCAATGGGTATCATTTTAGATTTAAAGGTTGGAAAGTTTGAGTCTAACTATACTGTATTTGTGAGTAGTGGAACTGCTATGATAAACGATAAGTATCAAGGAAGGGATAAATTTATCGCTGCGTACATTATATCAGAAATGGAAGTTGAGCAAATCGAAGCATTCTTACAATAAATCATGGACGAGCAAATCACAGAACCAAATAGAATCATCCAGACTTGCATAAAAATGACAGAGAAAGGCATTTTCTCAATGGAAAGAGTAATTGATTTCATGAGAGAGGATCTTGGTTCGGATTTCAAAATGAATCAAACAGAGATAAACCATTTCAATAAATGGTTTGAAGGAAGAGTAACTTAAAAACAAATTATCATGAGAAAAAAGGAAAATTGGATGTTTAAGGGGGCCATTGTTTTGGCTCTAGGTAAAAAGGCGACTATTGTAGAAATGCAAGAAAACACCTTAAATGATGTTGATTATGTTTACTACATATCATGCAAAGTAGAAGGAGATAAAAGAGTTGGCAGATACCATCCATCTGACGTTCAAGAATTAGTAATCAATTAAAAATAAAAATATGAACAACTGGTTTACAGTAAAAGTCAAGTACACGAAGATGCTTGATAATGGAAGTTTCAAAAGAGTCACAGAGCCGTATTTATTGGCATCAATGACATTTACGGACGCAGAAGCAAGAATTTATGAAGAATTGGGTCAAGTAATTCGTGGAGAATTCACCGTAGTGGCGATTACAAGAACGGAGATACACGAGATATTCCAATTCGATGATTCGGATGTCTGGTACAAAGTTAAGCTCTCATACGACTCCGTTGACGCTGATAACGAAAAATCAAAGAAGGTTACTCAAACATTCCTTGTGTCTGCATCGTCAACAAAAGAGGCTTACGATAGAGTTAAGGATGAAT
>Ga0208160_1000425_pt1 | contig 19967 bp, 26 predicted proteins | sample CB_VirMetaG_FD_184536 | JGI IMG/M metagenome (GOLD analysis project Ga0208160, IMG submission 184536) | Freshwater to marine saline gradient viral communities from Chesapeake Bay - CB_1504_1 Viral MetaG (SPAdes) (version 4) | ecosystem: Environmental > Aquatic > Marine > Coastal | place: USA... | reverse complement strand
CTTTTTGAAATTATACAAATATTATAAACAACGTTTCCATAAATGTTAACTGTCATTTCTTTATTCATAACGTTAAATGTATAAACATTTTCGTTTTTTCTTTTTAATTGTAATTCTAAATCGTCAAGTAAATACCTTTTATTATACTGAATTTCCATGTTGTTTATTTTTTACACATTCTTTTTAATTCGTTTAAATCTTTAATCTTTGGGTTATCCTTTTTTTCCAGCCGCACGGCCTTTACTTCAATGTATAAATCATTATTTAATTCAAATGAATCTCCATTAAATTTTGGACGGACATAGCCATCTGAAATGTATTTGTCAATAATTTGATTAACCTGTAATTCAGTTTGATTTTCAAATGAATTTCCTTTGATGTGTTTTTGCTGTCCTGTTAGGATTACGTTGTAAGTTTTCATATAAATTTTAAAACTTCTTGACTTTTAAATTGATTATATCTTATTAAACTCTGTTCATAATAAACCTTGTCTATTTCACAAATATCCAAAGAAATTAATAAATTCGACTTTTCTTTTGCAATTGCAATATTTGCAGAACCACCATTTGTATCTAAAATATTAAACCCATTTTTTGCATATCTAATTATTAGATCTAAATATAAATTAACAGGCTTACCAGTTAAATGATATTTTTTGCCAACGCTATGAGTTAGCTTTCTAATAGACATTTTGTCTTTTTCATTATATGAAACACCATGAGATAACCACAAAAGTTCACAATTACTAAATCTATTACCAGCTATTTTTTTATCCCAAACAATCCAATGAGATGATTCAGGAAGATTATTTGTAAAATGGTTTCCCCCAAAAATAATTTGATTTTTAGAAACCCTAAATAATTCATCAAAATACTGTTTTGTCGGCTTTACATCCCATTTATCCCTACAATTATTAAAGGTTTTATTTAAAGTCATATTCCCACCAGGACCTCTAACAACCCCTAATCCATAAGGGGGGTCAACTATTGCGAGGTCATATAATTTATCTGGTTTAGTTTTCATAAACTCGATACAGTCTGTATTATAGAAATTAACCATATTAAGCAGCTATTTTATTTTGACGACAAGCAACCATTACACCAACCATTTCAGATGCAAATAAACCGCTTACAAAAGCATATCCGTTTTCAAATTTTTGTAATTCATTTAGAGGAATTAATTTTCCATTTTCAGAAATTGTAGTCCAATCACCATTTTGACAAGCTGCTAATTTTACACTTTGCATTGATTCTAATTTTGTTTTTTTTGCTGCTGCGTTTGCTAATAAGTTCATGTTGTTTGTTTTTTAGTTGTTGTTATCTGTGTACAAATGTATACACTTTATTTTTAACTACCAAATTTATTTTTAATTATTTTTGTAACTGCTTAATAATCAATAAGTTTAATTTTAATTAATAACCGTATATTTGCAGTATGAAGATACATATTAAGGCATTATCTATAAATGAAGCATATCAAGGTCGCAGATTTAGAACTAAAAAATATGAAGATTATATTAAAAAAATGCTTTTATTATTACCTGAAGTTGATATGATCCCCGAAAGTAATATACGTTTAAAAGTTGAGTTCGGTTTTAGTTCAGCGGCCAGTGATATTGATAATGGTTTAAAGTGCTTTATTGATTGTTTACAAAAGAAATATGAGTTTAACGATAAAAATATTACTGAGTTATTTGTTAGAAAAACTAAGGTGTTAAAAGGTTTTGAGTATATTATTTTCAATTTTTATTAAAATAAATTTTTTTATTCGGAATTAATATATTATATTTGTAAAAGTTAAGGCATTGTGCGGTGCTACCTAAATTAACTAAAGACATTAAACCCATTGCTGCGGAGCGCACACTCCAAGGCATGGGTTTTTTTATTTAACAAAAATGAAACAACTTAACGAAGCTCTAAACGAGTTTAAAAAAACAAACCCAATTTTAAAACCGAGATTATGCCTAAATGAAAGTACAGGAATGTATTTAGTTACTTATGGTTTTTCAGCGCAATATTGCACATCACAAAATTTAAAAGTTATATTGTAATGGCAGAAAATAAAAAATCATTCGTTTTATATACGGATATAATTCACGTCTTTGCAAATTTAACAGATGAAGAAAGTGGTAAGCTAATTAAGCATTTGCTAGAATATGTTAACGATAAAGACCCACAAACGGATGACCGTATAATTCAAATAGCTTTTGAGCCAATTAAGTTGCAACTAAAAAGAGATTTAAAGCATTGGGAATCAGTAGTTAACAAAAGAAAGGATGCTGGCAAGTTAGGTGGTTTAGCAAAAGCTAGCAAAGCTAAGCAAGACTTAGCAAACTTAGCTGTAAATGATAATGTTAATGTAAATGATACTGTAAATGTAAATGTAAATGTAAATGATATTAATAATATTAATAATTGGTTTTCAGATTTTGAAAATGGAAATCAAATAATTGAAATTGCAAGGATTAATAATTTAACAACTGATTTTATTAAAAATAAGTTATTAGAATTTAGAAATAAAGCTGAACTTGAATATCCAAATTATAATAAATTTGTAAGCCATTTTAAAAATTGGTTAAATAAAAATAAGGTAAATATGGATAAAAAAGAATATAAACTTTATTGTCCTAATGGTCCAGTTTATTTTACTTTAACTGAAGATGAATTAATAGAAAGAAAAAAATCAGGTTACTATAAAGAAGAACACGAAATATAATGGCAGATTTAAAAGTAATTAACCTAGCGGATAAAAAAGAATATATTATCGATGTTCAAAAGAACGGAGAAAATAAAATGATTTGCCCCGAATGTTCAGCATCACGAAATAAAAAAACTGATAAATGTTTTAGTTTTAATTTATCTAAGGGGGCTGGCAGATGTAACCATTGCAATATAGTTCTTATTGAAAATAAACCATTTGAACCTAAAAACGTGAAAATTGATTATAAACGTCCAAAAATAACAAAAACAAGCAGTTATACTGAAAATTGCTTACTATTCTTTAAAAGCCGTTTAATTAGCGAAAAAACACTATTAGAATTACAAGTTACCGAAAGTAACGAATGGATGCCAAAAGCTAATGCAATTATTCCAACTATTCAATTTAACTATTTTCGCAACGGTGAACTGATAAATATTAAAAGTAGAGGTAAAAATAAAGATTTTAAATTATTTAAAGATGCTGAACTTATTTTTTATAACCTAGATGCAACCATCGACAATGAAAGTATAATTATTGTAGAAGGTGAAATGGATTGTCTGGCCTTATACGAATGTGGTTTTAAAAATGTTATTTCAGTTCCAAACGGTGCAGGCTTAGGTAAAATTAATTTTGACTATTTAGATAATTGCATCGATTCATTTACTGAAAGCACTAAATTTATATTGGCTTTAGATAATGACAAGGCTGGCTTAAACCTGCAGAATGAAATTGCTAGACGTTTAGGTTTTGAGAATTGCACTAAAGTTTTATTTAAAGACTGCAAAGATGCAAACGAATGCCTTATTAAATACGGAATTAAAGTAACTATTGATTGTTTTAAAGATGCTAAGGAGTTCCCCATAACAGGTGTTTTTACTGCAAATGATATTGAGCGGGATATTTACGATTATTATAACAATGGTTTGCCTAGTGGTTGCGGTATCGGTATGGCAGAAATGGATATGCACCTTAAATTTCAAGAAGGGTATTTGACAACTATCACAGGCATACCTGGTCATGGTAAATCTGAGTTTTTAGATTTTTTACTATGCCGTTTAAATATTTCACATGGTTGGAAAACAGCACTTTACAGTCCCGAAAACCATCCTTTAGAACTTCATTTTAGTAAGTTTGCTGAAAAAATGATAGGTAAACCATTTGAGGGTTATAATAAATTAAGTCCTTTAGATTTAAAAGAAATGATTAATTACCACGCAAACAATTTCTTTTTTATTAACCCTGAAAGTGATTTTACCTTAGATAATATTTTGGATTCAGTTAGGCAATTGGTCCGTAAAAAAGGAGTTAAAGCATTTGTTATTGATGCTTGGAATAAAATAGATCATAAATATACAACTAATGAAACTCAGTATATTTCACAGCAATTAGATAAAATAACCATCTTTTGCGAAAAAAATAAAGTACATTGCTTTCTAGTTGCTCACCCTACTAAGATACAAAAAGACAAAGTAACTGGTAAATATGAAATACCTAATCTTTATTCAATCAGTGGCTCTGCTAACTTTTACAATAAGACAGCAAACGGCATAACCGTATATCGTGACTACCAAACTAACATAACTGAAATATACGTGCAGAAAGTTAAATTTAAACATTGGGGACAAGTTGGATGTGTTCAGTTTGCTTGGGACAAATCAAATGGCAGATACTACAAAGGAACTCCAAATACAGATAATTGGCTCACTTATACCGAACAAAAACCAATTGAAAACAATACTAATTTTTTAAATGATATAATAATTAATAATTTAGATAATCCTTTTTAATTTATTTTTAATACATTTGTTAATCAATAAGGAGCAACTCATAATTATAGCAGCAAACAGTAAGATGCTTAATGGCTTAAGTACTAAGCTATGTAATTACCGAGATATTAAAAACGACCTATTCCAAGAGTTTTTATTGTACCTTTGTGAGAAACCCGAAGACTTTTTAATCGACAAAGTTAACAAAGGGCAGTTTATTAGTTATTGTTCAAATGTGCTAAAAGGGATTAATTCGGATAGGCACCGAGCAAATAAATTAGTTAATACAAAGAATCCTTTAGTTGAAAGACATAACGATTATGAGATAAATTTTGATTTAATCGAGGAAAGTTATAACTTTGAAATTGATATGAAGTTTGAGAAAACAGTTAAATTTGTTAGAGAGCAACCGTTTAAAGCTGAAATACTATTCAAATCGGTTGTTACATCAACTAGAAAGATAGCCAGCGAAATGGGAATTAAGGAACGAAAACTGATATATCAAAACAATAAATTTAAAAACGAAATAAAAAATAAACTAAAATGAACGAAATTTTATTAAAACAAAAGGATTTTATTTATGCAGTAGCGCATGACTTAATCCGCCCTGACAGTTCAAACGATAATGTTAAAGAAATTTTAGCAGCTTATCATGGTATTGATGCAACGGTGGAAACGCTTGTTGAATGTTCAACTTGCGTTAATATCTATAAAGATGCTTTTAAAATTATATTAGCATACATCAATAAACCAGTTGAAGATAAACCTAAATCAAAGAAATAATGCCATTTAAAGCGAAATATACATTTGATTACGAAACCGAGCCAACTCCTAAAGAACGCTTAAGGGTAGGTAAGGAATGTGAGAAAAACTTAAAACTAAATGTAAAGAAGTATAAACCGATTGAAAGGCAAATACTTTATACGAATAATATTTTAATGATATCAATTACCTATGAAGGCAAACATATCAATGAGGCCATTGCCGCACCAACCGTTTAGGATTAATTATTTTAATTCGGTAATATTGAAACGAACTTTTATTTATATAATGAACTGATGGAATTAAATCATAATAAATTTAGTAAAAAATACGAATATCAAATTTTTATAATTAATAAATTTAAAAGAGATAGCCAATATATTCTATGTCGTAGAGAAATTAAAATGAGTTGGATTGATAGGGTAATTTTTAGATTGAATTACTGGAAAGAATTAGATGTAAAAGGTTTTAGTGGCATCAATAAACAATCTACATTTATAACAGATTCAATTAAAGAAATTAACGATTTTATGGAATGGAATATAAAACAAGATAATAATGAATTAAAATGCAAGACGAATACGAACACATAAATTTTTGGAATGAAAATAGAAACAATAGCAATAAGTAAAATTAAACTAAATCCAAACAATCCACGTTTGATTAAGGATGACAAGTTTACTAAACTGGTTCAGTCAATTAAAGACTTTCCCGAAATGTTAAATATCAGACCGATTGTGGTTAATGATGACATGATTATATTAGGTGGAAATATGCGTTTTAAGGCATGCAAAGAAGCTGGGTTAAAGGAAGTGCCTATTATTAAAGCAAGTGGTTTATCAGCGGAAAAACAACGGGAATTTCTTATTAAGGATAATGTAAGTGGGGGTGAGTGGGATTGGAATATGTTAGCTAATGAATGGAACGAAATTGATTTAAAAGATTGGGGTTTGGATGTTGATAGTTACGATAATGGTAATATTGATTTTGAAACTTCGCTAGGTGGTGAAAGTATAAGTAAAGAGGATGCAGTTATAATTTTATTAACTATACCAAACGAAAATAATAATCAGTGTGGCAGCTTATTAAAGCAAATTGAATTACTAGATAAGGATAATGTATTGAAAGCTGTTTTTAAATGATAAGACCGGGCTCGACAAAAGCAACTAATAACGATAATAAGCATTTAGATCTAAAAGTTTCTTTAAGGTATAATGCAATAAAGGATAATTTAGATTTAAAGATATTAGACTGCTTCGCTGGTAAACAAGTACTTTGGAGTATAATTGAAAGTAAGGTAGGTAAAACAAATATAGTAACTATTGATGCAGATGCTAATTTTAAACCAAATATAGTTTATGATAGTTTAAAGTGGATAAAAGAAAACGACTTAAATAACTTTAATATAATTGATTTAGATAGTTGGGGTAGCCCCGTTAAGTATTTAGAAGTGTTATTCAATAAAGGTTATAAAGGTCTGGTTATTGCAACTTATTGTAGTCCAGTAAGTTTAAACCCCGATAAAATACTAGCTGAAAATTACTTTAATAATATTTATGGCTCAACAAAAAAAGTATCTATTTTGAATAAAGATATAGGGATGATGTTTAAAAATTACTTAGCTATAAAAGGAATAACGGAATATAAAGGATTAGTTTCTGCTAAAAAAATATATTGCAGCTTTAACATTAAATGATTAAATTAGTTGAAAAAAAACATGAAAATACTTAAACCCGAATTAACAATAGGTAATAATAAACATTACCTATCTACATTATTAATAATGGAAAAATGTTTAGTTAACCATATTGATAGATTTAGTAAACGTAAAGATGTATGCTTTAAGAATGATAAAGTAAAAGAATATACAGAAAGGTTACTTATAGTAAAGAACTCTATACAGCATTATCAAAGTATATAACAAATGTCAAACAATAAAGAATATATTTTACCATTCAGTTGGCAGAAAGGTCAAAGCGGAAACCCAAACGGACGTCCACGTAAATTCGTGTGTCAATTAAAAGAGATGGGTTATAACAAACAGGACATAAACCAAACTATTGAAAACATGATGGCTATGACTTTAAACGAGTTAGCCGAGATATTTAAGGACGAACACGCTACAATATTAGAGCGGACCATTGCAAATGCTATGCGTAAAAGTTTAGAGAAGGGAACGCTGTATTCTTTGGAAACTCTTATAAGCCGAGTGCATGGTGTGCCTAGTCAAACGATTAATCAATTAATAACTGAGAAGCCTATCTTTAACGGAATAGATATTAATGTTACAACGAACGACAGCCCAAACGAAAATATCTAAACTCAACAAAAGAGTTCGGGTTGTTAGGGGTGGAACGTCTGCAAGTAAAACATTTACTATCGTGCCATTCCTTATTGACTATGCTGTCAAAAATCCACTTGCCGAAATATCAATAGTTGCTGAAACTATACCACATTTAAAGAGGGGTGCATTAAGGGACTTTCTTAAAATTATGGATATGATAGGAATGTATGAGCCTGAGAACTTTAATAAAAGTAGTTTGGTTTATACGTTTAGTAATGGAGCCTATATTGAGTTTTTTAGTGCGGATGCAGAAAGTAAATTAAGAGGTGCCAGGCGTGATGTGTTATTTGTAAATGAGTGCAATAACATAACATGGGAAGCCTACTATCAATTAGCAATTAGAACACGTAGGTTTATTTATTTAGATTATAACCCTGTTAGTGAATTTTGGGTTGATACAGAATTGATAAACGACAGCGATACGGACTTTGTTGTTTTGACTTACAAAGATAATGAAGCTTTGGATTTATCAATTATTAAAGAAATTGAAAAAGCAAAGGAGAAAGCACTTACATCAACTTATTGGGCGAATTGGTGGAACGTTTACGGTTTGGGTAATGTAGGTAGTTTACAGGGTACTGTTTTTGAAAATTGGCAGCAATGCGAATCAATACCAAACGATGCTGAGTTTATAGCTTACGGAATGGACTTTGGTTTTACGAATGATCCAAGTACATTAATAGCAGTCTACCGATTTAATGGTGAGTTATATTTGAATGAATTGATATACCAAACTAAATTAACCAATAGTGATTTAATTGCCAGGTTAAAGGAATTGAATGTAACAAGTCAACAAATGATAGTTGCGGATAGTGCTGAACCAAAATCAATAGAAGATTTAAGACGTGCAAGTTTTAGAATAGAGGGTGCTAAAAAAGGGGCGGATAGTATAAGGAACTCAATAGATACTTTACAGGCGTTTAAATTGAATGTAACGAAGTCTAGTATTAATTTGATAAAGGAACTAAGGAATTATAAATGGGTGACTGATAATGACGGAAAACATACGTCACAGCCTATTGATAATTATAACCATGCTATTGATGCGGTTAGATATGTAGCTTTAAACCGTCTTAAAAAGTCAACTTTCTTTATTCAATAAATGTAAAACTCAAATAAATTACTATATTAATACAATGAAAATACCTAAAAGATACGAAGATTTAACAGTTGACCAATTCCAAAAATTAGAGGAGTTGAAGTTAAATGACACTTTGGATAATTTAGATAAAGCTGTTTTAAGGCTATCAATTTTATCGGGTGAAGCTATTGAACATATTGAATCACTTAGCCCTAAAAAAGTATATGACTATTTGTTAGATGCTTTCTTTTTAACTAAACCTATTACTGAGTTAACTTGTCCCGATGAAATTAAAATAGGTGGCATTAAGTTTAGGTACATTAAGGATTTATACAATTACAATATTTGCCAGGAAAAAGATTGGAAAGAAATGGTAAAGGTAAACGAGGGGAACTATTTAAAAGTACTACCCGAGTTAATGGCTATTTGTCACCAAGAATACGAAAACGGTAAATGGTTGTATAATTCAAATAACCACAATCGAAACGTTGAACTGTTTAAACAATCTAAACTTAGTGAATCACTTGGGGCTGTTTTTTTTTATTCAAAATATTTGAAAACTTACACAAAAGCTATTCAGGATTGTTTAGCGGAAGCAACTCAAACAATAGAGGAAGCGAAGCAAATGATGATGGACGACTTAGAGTTTCAGACTTTTTTGAACGATGGGGATGGGAATACAGCGTTGGTTTAGTTGTTAAAGATACTAACTTAACCGAAGATCAAATATTTGAATGGAGTGTAACAAGGTACTATAATAAGTTAGCGTACTTAAAAGATAAAGGTAAATTTGAAATAGCATTAAATGGCTCTGGTAGATAAAATAAAAGATTTGTTAGATGAGTTTGGGAAAGCATTAAACGATGATACCCGAAGTTCTTTAAAAAAGGCATTAGATGCAAGGGCTGAAAGAGGTTCGACATATAAAGGAAAACAATATAAAGGTCGTAAACGTACAAGTAGATTACAGGCTAGCGTTAAACCGATAGTGTCATTTAGCAATGATACTATTAAGTTTACTCTAAACATGAATGATTATTGGGCGGTTGTTAACGATGGTAGAAGTCCAAACAGTGTAAGTGCAGAGGGACAAAAAAAAATAGTAGAATGGAGTGCGGTTAGTGGTTTCGCTGAAAATATAAGAATTAGTGATTTAGAACAAAGAAAGCAAAAGCAAAGCCTATCTAAGCGTAAAGGTAAGTTAAAGAAATTACAAAAGATGTCATTTGATAAGGCAAAGAAAGCAGCAGGATTTTTAGTGGCACGTTCTTTAAAAAATAAATCAATAGAAGCTACTCACTTTTTTGACGAAGTAATTAACGACGGTAGAATTGAAAAATTACAAAGTGAGATAACAGAATTAGTAAAAGATGATATTATAATAGAAATAAGAAGTAGTTACACATAAAATGGCATTAACAGTATATAAAGAACCCGAATTATTAACACCAGCTTATAACGACCAAATATTTACAGCGTTATCTACTGGAATAGCTAACACCGATTTTAAATATATAGTTCAAGTGACTGTTAACGGTGATACAGCTAACACTTATACAGAGGACATATTACCACGTCCCGATGGTTATTTAGTTTTTAATGCTAAAGAGTGGGTGCAAAATTATATTGAACATTACTTTGAATTTGATAATATTAATTTAGCTAGCCCTATAAACTTAGCAACTGGCAAACGTGTAAGAGCGCAAGTTAAAATTTATGAATATTATACAGCGGCAATTCAATCTACTACAACTATAAATTACGATGCCTTTGATGCTTGCTTAACAGATAAAAAGTTTAACGCTTACGACCCAGCTGATTATGGTTTTGGTTCAACTACTGGTTTATATTTCTTATCAAAGGATATTGACACAATAACACCCGATAATAGAATAGCTTTAAACCAACCTTTTTTTATTCACTTTATTCCCACACCGTGCAATAATATAACTATTCAATTATATAGAGGTATCACACTTATTCAAACTATTAATATAGCTTCATTTCCGACACCAGTTACAGTTAACGATATTTACCAATTATATTTAGGTAGTAATATTTTTACTTCACCTCTAGTTGGTGATACCGTTGTTGTTAAATTTAAAAACAATACCACTGATTTATTAGACTATGAATTTAGCTACCAAGATATTTGCACTAAATACCAAGATTATGTTATTTACTATTTAGATAGAGATGGCAATATATTATCATTTCATTTTGAGCAAAAGAGTAAAAAGAACTTTACTAAAAAAGTAAATACAGTTACTTTAAATAAGAATGTTTTAAATACAACCACAGGTGCGTATGGCTCTACTTCTTATGATAGAGAAGACCACGTTATAAGCACTGCTATCGAATCCACAATAGATTTAAATACAACTTGGTTAACTCAGTTGCAAATAACACAATTAAAGGATTTATTTGATAGCCCGATAGTTTACGTTTGGGATTATAATAGTTTACGTTCGTGTAGAGTTACAAATAATTCATTTGAAGAGTACCAACTAAATAATGAATCATTGATACAATTGGCTATTACTATTGATTTAGGTATTACAGAAACTAGACAAAGAGGTATATAATATGGCAGTAGTAACAGATCTATTAATAGCAGCAAAAAATGGTAGTGAGAAATTACAATACTATCCTATTGCTAAAAATATCCCGATTAATATTAACTATAACCTAGCCGATGTTAGAGAGCCTGATAAACGTAAAGCTAGTTTTAGTAAAACAATTAATTTACTAGGAACGAACTCAGTAAATAAACTATTTGAAAATATATTTAGTGTTAACGTAGCTACTCAGTATTTCAATAAGAATTTAAAAACACCATGTAAATATATTGTAGACGGCATTCAAAACTTTGCTGGTGACTTACAATTAATCAAAATAAACATTAAGCCCGATAATTCAATAGATTATGAATGTTCAATAATTGGTGAGGGCGGTTCTTTATTTGTGGATATTGGGGATAAATTAATTACTGGCAATCCATTAAAATTTGAAACAAGTGGCTTGTTAATGATAGGTAGAAAATACACGATTAATACGTTTGTGGCTGGGGATAATTTTACAAGTGTGGCAAGTGTAGTTAGCGGAACGATTAATACAACAGGGTGCGTATTTATAGCAACGGGAACAACTCCAACAACTTGGACAAACGAAAGTATATTAACAAGTTCGGATGACTTAGATTTTAGCGCATACGACCACACATATACACGTGCTAATCAAATAGCTTTAAACGTAGCCAATAATGGTACTGGCTACGGTGTAGTATATCCATTTATTGATAATGCTCAAAACGGTGGGAGTGATACAGTTTTTAACGTAGAGAGTTTTTTGCCTTGCTTTCACAATAGGGAATATATTGATAAAATTATAACTAATACAGGTCGAACTTGGACTTCGTCAATATTAGACGATGCTGAATTTTTAAACCATATCACTTACCCTAACTTAATTAATTTACAATTAACACCTGCACAATTAGAGTTAAAACAATTTTATGTAGGCTTAACATCAAACGCATCTATTCCATTTAGTACAAATACTGACGTTACTTATACCAATGACAGTACAAATGGTTTCTTTGATTTAGGCGGTCAGTTAGCACCTGCAAATAATTTTGTAACATTGAATGCAAACGGTAATTATAATGTAGCAGCTGTTAATTATGTAAAGATTACGCCTACACATTCAGATCCAGCGGTTGCATTTTGGTCGGCACCCATAGTACTTCGTACTAGTATTCGTAAATCGGGTAATGGTGGAGTGAGTTTTTTTGACGTAGTTCCACCTGTTGGTACTTCTATTACAAACACAAATCTTAACCCTATTGGTGTATCTATTTATGGCAATAATGGTAATGCAACTGGCAGTCAATTTTTTGCAGCGGGAGATATATTATTAGTAACTGTTAATGTGTTTTTGGCTGGCTCATCACCACTTACTTATTATAATTCGGCAGGTACTCCAATTACACCAACGGGAACTTTAACTTGGAATCTTGAGTTAGTTGGTGGGGCTGCTAAAACATCTTTCTACGCTTTATGTACTCAGAAAACTATTTTATCGGGTGACATGATGACTTGCAATAGTGCCTTGCCTACTAAGATAAAACAAAAGGATTACCTTAAGTCAATCATACAAGCACTAAATTTATTTATTGATGTTGACCCTGTAAATCCTAACAACTTAATTATTGAATCGTTTAATGACTTTTACAACGGTGACATAATTGATTATGAAAATAAAACAGATTTATCTAAAGACCAAAGTATTAACCCAAATATATTAGAGGGTAAAAAATATATTTACACTTATAAAGCCGATACCGATAAATGGAACGAACAATACAAAAATGAATTTAACGAAGTGTTTGGTACACACGAAGAGGATGTCGAAAATGATTTTATTAAGTCAGATAAAAAGAATGAGATAATTTTTAGCCCAACTCCAAACGTTGCTAATTATGGTTTAGGTATCGTTATGCCACGTATTTACAAAGAAGAGAATTTAATAAAAAAACAATTTGCTAGTAATATCCGTTGGTTAATTTGCGGTGGAATAAAACAAACAATTACACCTTACACATGGCAGCAAACAGGGCAAGCTAATTTAACAACTAACGATTATTTATATGCTGGACATACAGACGACCCATTAGATCCAAATGTGGATTTAAACTTTGGCTTACCTAAAAAGGTTTATTATGATTATCCAAACGCATACTTTACAACTAACAACTTTTATAATAGATACCACGCTAAATATTTAAATAATTTAATTAATAGAGATGCTAAATTTGTAACTAAGTATTTATGGTTAAGCCCGAAAGATATTTATAATTTTAATTTTAGGAATAGGCTATTTATTGACGGTGCTTATTATATCGTTAATAAAATTGAAAACTATAATCCATTAGAGTTAACAAGTACAAAGGTCGAGTTAATTAAGTTGTTAGAAACACAAATATTTACACCTACAAAATTTTTAATCAGTTCAAGCCCCGATGTTGCTGGGGGTGTAGAGGTTTATAATTCTACATTAAACACTTCTTTTAGCGTTGGAACTGGAAACCAAAATAGAGGCACTAATTGTGTGGCTATTGGTGACAATATAATGATACCCGCAAGCTGTGAGAATGTAACGGTAATTGGTAGCAATGTTAGTGTGTCTGAAAACACTAGCGGATTTAGTTACATAAACGGAACGGTAACAAACAGTATCTATAACGAAAAATCATTAATACAAAACAAGTCAGATAACTATAACGTTAAGGCTTACGACGATGTTATATTTATGACTACGGGCGCAACTAACAAAACAGTTACATTAGCTTATGGTCAAATCGGATTTTTAGAAAGTACTACAATTTTAAATATAAACGATGTTGAAACTACATTAGAGTATGGCAAACAAATCACTATTAAGAAAGTTGACAGCGGTGCAGGTAATGTTATAATAGACGGTAACGGTGCTTTAATAGACGGTGCAGCAACAATTACTTTAACCACTCAATATGAATCTGTCACCTTACAATGGGATGGCACTAATTGGAATAAATTATGATAGATAAAATAGAATTTTTAGAATCACTTATGAATAACCAAACTAGTCAAATAATACTTGACGGTATTAGTTGTATTCATATGTGTATTGAAATAGCAGCAACTGGTAACGAAGATTTAATAAACGTGATAAATGGCAGGTAAAAATGAAATAGCCTTTGGTTTAGAAGTCAAAGGTGTAGAACAATCAATAAAATCAGTTAAAGATTTAAAAAGTGCAATTAAGCAACTTCAAGACGAGGCGGAAAATGCTGATATAGGTAGCGACCAATATAAAAACGCTATTGAAAATATTGAGAAACTTAATGACAAATTAAAAGAAGTTTCGCAAACCGAAAAACAAGCTGCAAAGGCAACCGAAGATTTAGCAAAGGCGGAACAAGAAGCTGCAAAAGAAACGGGAGATTTAAGAAAGCAATTTGAAGTATTAGAAGATGAATTGTTTATGCTTGCAGGTCAAGGTAAACAAAATACTGCGGAGTTTAAAAAGCTAACAATTGAAGCTGCTAATCTTAATAAAAAAATTGACGATGTTAATCAGTCATTAAGTGGTGGCGGTGCTGAACGTGCTGAAGGTGGTTTTAGTAAACTTAATGATTCACTTCTTAAGCTAGATTTTAAAGGAGTTGCGCAAGGTGCTAAAATGATGGGTACTGCATTGGCAGCAACTGGCGTGATGCTAATCGTTAAAATGGTTAGTTACTTGATTGAAAATTTTGATGAACTTAGTAAAGGTAGCGGTGGGCTTGCTAAGGCTTTAAGATTTGTTGGTGATATCATAGGAGAAATAATTGCAGTTGGTGAAAAGATGTTAAATTTTGTAACCGATTTAATAGGCTTAACAACTGAATCAGAGCGTGCATTAGAAGCGCAAGGTAATGCAATTGTAGAATCTTCAAAAAAAACAAAGGCAGCATTAGCCGAACAAGTTAAAGGTTTTGATAATCAAATTGCAGCCGCAAAGGCAGCGGGTAAAGATACCGTTCAACTAGAGATTGCTAAACAGGAGGCAATAATTGAAACTAACAAAAAAATAGCCGAACAAATAATAGCATTTGTTGCTAGTGGTGGTCAATTAACAGAAGAACAAAAAAAATTATTTGATGAAAGCGTCGCTAACATTAAAGCCGCAAAACAAGCTGAAAGTTTAGTAACTATAACAGCTGAAAAAGCTGCTAACGATAAAGCAAAAGAATTAAATAAAGAAAGGACAGCCGCAAATTTAGCAGCAATTAAAGTTATTGAGGATGCAAAGATAGCAGCAATTAAAGATGAGGAGTTAAGGGCTTTTGCAAAAGAAGTATTAGATAATGAGCGTAGATTAAAAGAAATAGATGCTGGTAAAGAAAGTGAAGAATTAAAAAGACAAGAAAAAGAAGCGCAAGCCATTTTATTTGAAAATAATTTAGCTAAAATAAATGCAGACGGAGCAGCTAAAAGAAAAGCTATTGATGATAAAGCTGCAGCGGATAAAGCAACTGCGGATGCAAAGATAGTAGCAGATAAAAAAGCATTACAAGATATTGAAAACGCTGAAAAATTAGCAGCGGCAGAATTAGCAGTATTACAAAAAGGTAATGAAGAAGCTGATTTATTAGCACAATTAACAGTTAAGCGTGATATTGCTTTACAAGATGCTACATTGACAGCAAGTCAAAAACTTGTTATAGAGCAACAATATCAAAATGATGTAGAAGCTATTAAAAAAACTGCTGCTGAAAAAGAAAAAGCGTTAGAACTAGCTAAGCAAAATGAGATTTTAAACTTTGCTCAAATGAGTACCCAATCTCATCAAGCACTATCAGATGCTTTCTTTGCGGTTAAAAATAGAAACCTAGAAAAAGGCTCAGCGGCTGAACGAAAATCTGCCGAACAACAATTTAAAGTAAATAAAGCGCTAGCTATTCAATCCGCTGTTATAACAGGAATACAGGGTGTTATGAATGCCTTATCTGCTCAATCAGTTTTGCCCGAACCAATAGCAACCGTATTAAGAGTAGCGACTGCCGTTGGTGTTGGTATTTCAGCGGCTGCAAATATAGCTAAAATTGCAAGTACTAAATTTGATGCTGGCGGTGGTGGCGGTGGTGGAGGTGCTGCTGCATTACCAAGTGCGCCACCTATTCCAAGCCCACCAAGTATAAGCACGCAACAAAACAATACAAGTCAAAGTACATCGTTTGATGAAACTGGCAAAAGAATAGGCAGTGACAACGAAAGACAAATGACACCAGTGATACAAGTAAAAGCAACCGTAGGAGTTGACGAAGTATCTAGTAAAACCAATCGAGTAGAAACATTAGAAAAACAATCAACATTTTAAAATTATGGAAAATAAACTACCAATTTTTTACGCTACAATTAATGAAGATTTAAGCGGCTTAGAATTAAAAGAACAAGGGATTCAAAATATTGCAATCGTTTCCGACCCTGCCATGATGCAATCATTTTTAGCATTTAGTGAACACAAACCGTATGAGTTTAAATTTACTTTACAGGAAGAGCAGCGTATAATTACTGCACCCGTTATTGTTGCGGATTTACCAATATACCGACAAATAGACGGTAAAGAATTTTATGTAGTGTATAAAAAAGACGTTAACATGAAGATACTACAAAAGTATATGTTAGACGGCAACCAACGTAAAGTAAAATTGACACATGATACAAGTGATTTAAGCAAAGGGGTATTTGTGTTTGAAGTATTTATCAGTGACGCTAGTCGTGGCATCTTACAGCCCAAAGGTTTTGATTTACCTGACGGTACTATCTTTTGCAGCATGAAAATTAATAACGATTTAATTTGGAATGAGGTTAAAAGTGGTAAAGTTAACGGTGTAAGTTTAGAGGGTTTCTTTGATTTAGAGCAAGAGATTGAATTAAGCGAAACTGAGATAGAAGCTATCATAAAAAATATTTTGTAAAAAACAAATATTTTACTATATTATATTAAGAAACAAAAATTAAAATTAAAAATATGTTATCAAAAGAAACAAAAGACGCTTTAAAATCTGCCTTATTAAAATTCGGTATTGATTTGCCAGCTACTCAAGTAGTAAAATTAGAGGACGTTACATTAATTGATGGCACTATGTTATCGGTTGACAAAATGGAAGTAGGCGCAATGGCTACATTCACAGGTGCTGACGGTGTGGCTGTACCAGCTGAAGGTGAGTTTGAACTTGCTGACGGTACTAAGGTTATTTGTATGGCTGGTGTTATTACTGAAATTAAAACTAAAGAAGCGGACGTACAACCTGAGCCAATCGAGCCAGTTGAATCTGAAATGAAAGCAATCTTAAGCCGTTTAGAAGCATTAGAAAAAAACTATGCAACAAAACAAAACTTAGAAGCACAATTATCTGAAACTAAAAAAGGTTTATCAGTTGCTTTGAGTGCTATTGATGCAATGGATAAAAACGCAGTAGCTTTAAACTTAGAAGCTAACAATAAAGTAGAAAAAAACTACAACGACTTAACTCCTTTAGAGTTATTCAAATTAAGAAAACAGAATAAATTCGTAGGATAAAAATAATTATAAACTAAAAAATAAAAACAAAAAACAATGGCAATATCTTATTCACAATTAGTAACGATAAATGGAGTAGCTGCAGATCCAGTAATCTCTGAAATTATCTTTGAAAACAAAACAATCTCTGAAGGTTTAGTATCTTTTGAAACTGGTATCAAAGCTGGTACTATATTTTCGGAAAATACCAATACGACTACCATGCAAGCTTGGCAAGTTAATCCTTCTGCTTCAGGAACTATCGGTATTAACGATGTGTTAATCACTCCGGTTAAAGTTGAGTATTTAGATTCATTCACTCCGAATGATTTAAGAACTTCTCGTTTCAATAGAGATATGAAGCCAGGTGCTTGGAATGATGTATCTGACGAATTCGCTAAAATGATTTTAAACGGTGTAGCAAAGTCAATCTCTGCTGATGCTGAAACTAAATTTTGGAACGGTGCTACAAGTGCAACTAAAACGGCTGTTGCTGCTTTAACTGCTGGTACTGCTAATAACCAAGTTGGTGCAATGGAAAAAACATTAGTTGCTGCAATGCCAACTACATTGTTTGATTCAGTTGTAACACGTGCAATTTATAACAACGCTGCTGTTGGTGGACGTATTAAAGTTGTAGGTACTGCTGCAATTACTGCAAGTACTATTGCTGCTCAATACGCTTTAGTTTACGCTGCTATTGTACCTGAGACTTTAAGTGCTGCTGACGAAAAACCATTCATTTACGCTCCACGTTCTCACAAACAATTTATCAATATTGCAAACGTTAATGCAACTTACCGTGATGTATTTAGTGTTGATATGGTAGCAGATAAATACTACTACTTAGGTGTTGAAATTAAATTTGTACCAGTTGCTGAGAACACAATTTTTGTGTCCATACCATCCAATATTAAATGGTGCACGGATTTGATGGAAGACCTTAACATGGTTGTTATTGATAAATTCCCTCAACCTCGTAAGGACTATTTTTACGATGTAGTGTTTACAATCTTTGCTCACGTAACTAACCAAAGATTTAACACGTTATACGTTTACGCATAAATAATTAAGGGGTTATTGATTTAACCCCTTTCATTTTTAACATTATAAAATTATAAAACAATGGCTTGTCCACTTACACAAAATTACACACTAAAAGACTGCTTAACGACAGCGGGCGTAGCTTCATGGTATATTACACCATTTGCTAACGTTTTAACGTCTACGTTAACAGCAAACGTTGTAACTGCTATTACTAAAACAGTTGCATGGAAAACTATCGCACAAGAGATTGAACAAGGTATGTGGTCTTATACTGGTGCAGGTACAACTGCTTCAGGTTCTAAGGCTTATGACTGGGAATGTTCTATTAAGATGCATGGTTTAAATACATTAGATCAACAAGAACTTGAATTGATTTTATCTAACAAAGTAGTACTTATTGCAGTAATGCAAAACGGTGACGCTTGGATGTTAGGTAGAACTTACGGTTCAAATGCTATTGATTCTAAATTTGAATCGGGTACTGCAATGGGTGACTTTATTGGTAGCACATTAACAATCAAAGGACGTTCAAGCGTATCGGCTGTTAAAGTTGATAGCACTATCTTAGCAGGTTTATTAACTGTTTAATAAATTAATTACACAAATATTAAAAGCAATCTTAATCGGTTGCTTTTTTTATTTTGTAAAAGTTTAAAAAAATACTATATTATATTAGTGATATTAATAAACAAAAATACAACGAATACAGTAATATTAACACTATCTGAAAAGACAACGTTAACGAATGCTGTATATTTATTTGAGGTTATTAATGACATGAGTAATGAAGTTAAATGCTTTATTGCAGCGGATATAAGCACAAATAAATTAAGATATAACGAATTTGAATTTATTGAGAATGTAACGGAAGATTTATTAAATGGTACTTTCAGTTTAACACTAAGTGGCTTTTATAAGTATAACGTTTACGAACAAGCAAGTACAACAAATTTAAATCCGTTGTTAGCATTAAATTTAATTGATAAAGGAAAATTAAACGTTGTATCACAATTAAGTGATTACCCAGTTTATACTGGCAACGAAAACAATACAATAGTATATGGCGGCTAAATTTCAATACATTGACAATAAGCACATGTTAACGTTTAAAGCGTTACCTAAATTAACATTTAGTGAAGACAATAAAGGTTACATAAAGTATGGTAAAGACAATTTATAC
>Ga0208160_1000422_pt1 | contig 20066 bp, 43 predicted proteins | sample CB_VirMetaG_FD_184536 | JGI IMG/M metagenome (GOLD analysis project Ga0208160, IMG submission 184536) | Freshwater to marine saline gradient viral communities from Chesapeake Bay - CB_1504_1 Viral MetaG (SPAdes) (version 4) | ecosystem: Environmental > Aquatic > Marine > Coastal | place: USA... | reverse complement strand
AAATGTAGGTACTGGCTATTTTATAGCTATGGCCCTCAACCTATTTTTTCTCCCACACTATGCAGAAGGAATAGTAGAACAATCCATATGGGTAGCAGCATGGATAGGTATTACATACACAGGAATATCTATGGTTAGAAGCTATCTATTTAGAAGACTGTTTACCCACTTATCCGAATCGGAAAAGTAGGGATTTCTTTTTATATTATTTTGACGTATAGTATGTATGAAAAGTCAAAAAGAACTTATCGAACAACTCGGAAAGATTGAGTTACTTTTAACAAAAGCTGAATCTTTCGAGGCAGTAAAGTGGTTACAAGGTAGATATGATGGAATCCTATTTGCTTTGGATGTAGATAGTTACTCAAAAGTAGGAGATGGATTTGATTAAAAAAACCAAATGCATCTTTGGCCATTGTGAACATGGTGAAGAATTTCACGATGAAGGTGTGTGTTGGAAAATCACACAACCAGATTTGGAAAACCTTCCTACAACAGCCAAATACTGTCCATGTAAACAGCAACCAGAACTCATAAGAAGATATGAAAGACTGGGATATATGGAGAGAGAAGAGCATGACCAGATGATAACCAGAGCATGCAAAGGATGTTGTAGAGACTTTCTATTTACAATACATGACAAGTATTGTACAGCTTGTAAAATCAAGCACCAAATTAGATAGGTTTTTAAGGGTTAACCACCCTCTATTATTTATGTTAGAGTTAGAAGACATCAATGAGTATAGATTCTACAAACTAAAAGCCATTTGGCGTGAAAGATGCGAATGTGGTGGAATGTTATGGCTGCATATGATTGACAGTTCAGTTAATCAAATATGCAGACACGTTGGGTGTTTCAAACAATATGAAATATCAAGAAGATGTAATGTATGCAACAGTACATATGATTTCTTAGATGTTACATGTGATAAATGCGAACCAACTGTAATCAATCTAGCAACATGGAAGACAACAATAGAAGAATGTTCAAAAGCAATAAAGAAAGTCAATAGAGCATTTAAGATAGGTAAATTGACTGAAAGTGAGTGGAAGGAAGCAATCCGCTACAATCAAGAAGAGAAAGAGAGATGCCAGAAAAGTCTAGAAGAGTACGGACTGTAAAACGTTTTGGTGGTAACAAGAACTACAAGAAAGGTAGGCGTTTTGAGTACAGGGTGATGGAAATACTTAGAGGTAAAGGCTATTTTTGCATGAGAGCATATGCATCAAAAGGCCCATATGACGTAATAGCAATCAGACCAGCTAACCAGATGAACCCAGTACCGTTACTAATCCAGTGCAAAACTAATGGTAAATTACCAAAGAAAGAACGTGAAAAACTAATAGATTTGGACAAAAAATGGCATGGTACTACTGTACATGCCTACAGGACAGGCAGAATCACAGTCTTTGAAGATTTAAATTCTAATAAGCTGGATATATAGTATGGTATTATATCAATTTACTACAGTAAAGAAGGTATTGGGAGAATCAGGTACAACCAATGACGATAAAATAAGACTGTATGGAGATATGGCTGACAAGGCAATCATAGCAGACTTGATGAATGTTAACAACCTACCAAATCCACCAGTAGTTACTACAGATGTACTTACAGCAGAAGAGCTAGAAGACATCAAATCATTTGCCACACAGTACACAATAGGGTATTTCTACAAGTTTGAATCAGGTGATGAACAGACTATTGCAGAAGCAAAAGAAAACTGGAAGACTTGGTTTAACAACAAATTTAGAAGATTCACCTTCAAAGTACGTGGCGGTGAAACAGCCCGATGAACTACGAATTTTGGTTTGATGGACAACCACATGGAAAGGATGATTTACCAATAGGTTATGTATTCAGAGAAGAATGGCAAAGACCAACAATAGGTGGCCAAGTAAGAATCAAAGGAAGAAATTATAAAATAACCAGAACATCACCTGCAGGAAATCCTACAGGACAAAAAGTAATCTATTATGTAGAACCAGTCAATGATAATTGGCCATATAGAGCACGTAAATAGGTTTATAACCTATGTTAACGTAACTATTACCATATGATGGCAAAAAAAGATTTGACTCCAAGAGAGAAAAAAGCTAGAGGTTTTTTGCTAAATGCAAAAGACAAAAGACAACTAAAACACATAGTGTTAAAAGACCAACTTGAAGCCCAGTATGGTAAAACACTGAACAAGATGCAAATACGTTATCTTGAAAAAGGAATCAGATACCAACTAATCTACGATATTGAGACATCTGATTTCAATCCATACCAGAACTTTATGATATGCTTTGTAGCATACAGAAGAGACATAGTAACTGGTAAGGTAACAAAACACGTAGAGCATATATCAAAGGCTGATATTAGTAAAGCAGTTAAAGGCAATAACTTTGACTTTGACTATGTTTTGCTGCAGAAACTATCAGAACTATTGAAGAGTTGTGACCAAGCATGTGGACATTTCTCAACAAAGTTTGACAATGGTTTCTTTAGAAGCAGATGCTTACTAACAAACCAAACAGACTTGATACCAGATTATCAAGACATGATGTTTGGTGATACATGGGCCATGATGAAAAAAACAATGAAAGCTCCAAGAAATACACTGAATAACCTGATTCTACAAGCAACAGGTAAATCAGACAAGACACATGTAGACTTGGAATACTGGTACAAAGTAAGGTTCAAAGACAGCCCAGACTGGAGTAAGGCCATGTTCTATATCGTAGACCACTGTAAAAAAGATGTGGCTATGACATACAAAGCACTACAAAAGATAGAGCACTTTAACAATGTGCAGGGTGGATTCACTTGAAATCCACTAAAGGACTGGTTTATGACCTTATTGCATGTGCTAAGGATGGTCTAGTAGCTGGAGAGATATATGAACAACTACCAGATGTATCTCAAAGAACTATCAGATATGGCCTAAATGAGCTACTACATGCAGAGCTAATCAAGAAGGATAGAGTATGTAGATGTCATTCAGCACCAATCTACGAACTAGCATGAGAGAAAAAGAGAAGGAATATCTAAGGAAGAAATTAGTGTGTAAGCACTCTAAAAACTCCCTTTTTTGTAACAAATGCAGGTTCAATCCAAAACCATTCCTAAAACACTGGGAAAAGATAAATACTGCGAGACTGTAGTATTACTAGAGCTCTAATAGGGAAAGTGTGTAGAGACATCATCCCTATCTTTTTATCATACTATCACGTAATAACATCATGGATAAGGATAGAGAAGCAGTAAAACTATCAATACAGGCCATATGTAAAGAAGCAATTTTAGGAGTATTTGGTACAGATGATGAATCAGCATGTATAAACAAACTACATACAGGTATAGAACTAGCAGATAAATTAAGAATACAGGATGGAATAGTAACAATATCATTCAAAGAACTAAGAGCAGCAAAAAAAGCATACTTGGAAGAAGTTGTGAATAAAGATGAGTAGGCCATTCCCACTAAACCCATACCCACCACAGAGGCCATTTAATCCACCAGAATCATGGGAAGAGTATGAAGATGAAGACTGATATGGAATGTCCAAAATGTAATAAGAAGATGGAAGCTATGACTAGCTGCCATTTGTTCTGCAGTAACTGTGGTTCACATTTAGACTGTAGTGATAAGGGTAATTTCTGGTAATACTTTTCACCGTATGAAAAGTGTAGTAACCCTTATTAGTAATATTAACGTAGTAATACCATGAATACAAAACAAGCAATCCAAAAAATAGCAAAAGAAATCGTTGAAAATAAAAATTATACAGTAATTGAAAAAGAACACATTCAATCATTCTGTGTAGATGTAGCAGATGCTAGAATAGTCTTCATTACAAGCAAGAAAAACCCTTCATACGAACAGTTTGAACAGAACATCATAGAGAACATCACAGAGGAATTTAAAAAGACCAAAATATTTGACTCATTCAGAGCAGGTAACTGGTCAATCTCTAAACAAGAGGACTATAACAGAGAATGGACACAAGAAGAGAAAGAACAAATCTACAGATATGGTAGCACTGTAGTACCAGCACAGACATATGACTATGTATTCACTAACTGGAATACAAAAGAAGTCTTTGTTGTAACAAGAAAGGCTAGAGTTTAACACTTTTAATTATTTATATATTATATTACCCTAGTAATACCATACATACGGTGAAAAGTGTAGAAGCTATTATATACTATGTTGACGTATAGTAGGTATGAAAACAAACGCATTAACCACAATTGAGACTGATACTGAAATTTTAGTAAATTCATTACTTAGCCACTCACAATTAATAGAATTTGGTAAAAAACAAATTAAATTATTGAAAAAAGCAAAAGTAGGTAAACAGTTAACATTTTCTAACGGTTTAAGAGTAATGAAAGATAAGACAACAAGAGATGATTTAAAGGTAAGAACTGAATTAGTATTCTTCAAAAACGGTAAGAAAATAGGAATGTATGTATTAAGAGATTTTCATAGAGTATGATAGTTTAATTATTTATATACTATATTACTGTAGTATTATTGTACATGGCAAAGAAATCGTCAAAAAAGGAACAAAAACTGTCAGACGTTTCACCTATAATTAAACTAGCATTAGTACAAAGATTAACAGATGAGGATGCACATGAATTATTGGCCAAACATGGATATGAAATGTCATTAAGAACATACCAAAGATACAAAAAAGAATACAAGGATGGAACTACAGCTAGATTCTTAGAGATAGCAAAGTGTGAGTGGGCCAATGAACATCTAACTATTATTGATACTATAGCAAAAACAATACAGGAATACTGGAGACTATATGAAGAGGCAGAGAATCCTACAGAGGCCAAACATATACTTGATAGCATAAGAAATGCACAGCATGATTTAACATTATTTTACAATGAGACACCTTTAATGGAGAAAATCAAACAGGCACTTGAATCAAAGTTAGAGGATTTACAAAATGCGAAGAAACTACCATGAGTTATTAGGAAAAACACATGACCATATGGGCAATACAACAAACAAAGGCCCTAACGTACCCTTAGAATCATTCAAAGAATTTAACAGAATAGTAGGGCCACCAATACATCCAGCCACAGGTGAAAAGACAGATATATTTGATTATCAAGAAGAATATGAATATGCATGGAATAAGTACCATAAACTAATACTAAACAAGTCACGTAAGATAGGTGCTACAGAGACAGCATTAAGAATAATAGCGTATAATTGCTTCAATGGTAGATATGAAGGCCACAGAGTAATGATAGTAGCAGGTAACAAACAGGATGTAGCTAACAGATTCATAGAGAGATTTGTATCTATATTTGGCCAAGGCTTTGAGGATTTAGACGGTAAGTGGTGGGATATAGATGATATTATTATAGAAAGAAAGGCCAGTAAGATTAAACTATTCAATGGTATTATTATTCAAGCATACCCGGCCAACGAATCAACAAGAGGTGAAGAGAACGTCATATGTGTATTCATGTCTGAATGTGCATTTATCAATTTATTAGATGACAGTAAAGTATACAACGCTATACATCCTAACGTTTCTAACATAGGTGATGCAGACTTTATCATGGAATCAACTCCAAATGGTAAGAGAGGTTTCTTTTGGGAACTGGCCACAGAATCAGCAGGGCCTAATGAATATCATAAACTAGAACAACCATACACAGTATCAATGGGTAAGCTATTAGATGAAAACTTTGTAGAGCAGGAAAAACATAACACAAAGATAGATTTTGAACAAGAGTATTGCTGCAAGTTTACTACATCATTAAGCTCTGTATTCAAAGAAGAGGATGTAAAATTCATACCACAAGAAATCAATACATATGATGATTTGTAAACCGTAAAAACCGTAATTAAGGCCCATTTTATATATTATTTTCACGTATTATATGTAATGAGAAATATAGAAAAACAACTACTGGTTCTCATTGAATGTGGCTTTGTTAAGCTGCGATGGAGAGCATCAGAATCTGAACTGGTAGTAACAACAAATGGAATACAAGCACATCATTTGTTAACACATTTGTTGGATGAAAAACAGGTGGAATTGCTAAACGAAAAAGCATTTCCAAAAACAAACAACATATATCTATCTGAATAGATATATTTTCTCTTTTTTTAAAATAGATAGGTTTTTAACTGTAGGCCACGTATATTATACAATGACCGTAGTAAATACACAAGAGGCACAAAACCTACGTGAAGGAATTAACATTGAGGCCAGAATCGCAAACAAAGATTCTGTAAGAGAAGTTAATACAAAATATGGCCCAAGCAGTGTATGTACTTTCACTCTGGAAGATGATTCAGGTAATATCCTGTTAAACATCTGGGGTGAAGATATTGCAAAGTTTGGAGTTGGTGATACGGTACGTGTGGCCAACGCATATACATCAACATTCAAAGGTAATGTGCAGCTAAACGTACCAAAATCAGGCAGCATAGAGAAAATCTAGCTCCTTTTCTTTTTATATCATGCGTGAGTAAGATGTTTATGGATGATAACTGGGATGATGACTGGGATATTACAATAACAGAAATCACAATAGATACTTTTGATGGGCCAAAGAAAGTAGCAGGCCCGGTATTACCAAAGGATAAAAAAATAAAAAAAGAATGTGTTGTCTGTAAAAGGTCAATGACTGATGTAAAGTGTGAATTACATAAAATGGCCACAGGATGTGCTTACTGTCATTATCAAAAGGAGCACGTAAATGTGGATAATATGCAATAGATGTTGCAAATATTATGATTTTATAAAGTCAATACATGTACATTCAGGAAATCATTTATGTGATGACATCGTAAAGAAGGTATGAAGAGAGAAGTAACATTATTCCAAGGGAAATCATGTAAAGGCATATGTGCAACCTTTGAGAAATCAAGGCCCTATAGAAATCCATATGAAACACATGCATTATGTACAAGATGCAAAGGTACTCTAGTATGCAGAGATGGAGTATGGTTTGAGAAGGAAAGATTAACAGAGAAAGGTAGATGCCCATGTTGTAATATGAGGCCCAGACATAAGGCCAAGACTAAACAATGGCATAATAAAAAACTAATAAAGAATGACGTACCTAGTAATAGTGTTGGATAAAAACGCTAAACTATTCTTAGTATGTGGTGGCCTGATAGTAGCATATTTTGGAGTTACTACCATACTTAGATGGGTACAATTTTCACCATAGTCTTTATGAGTAAGAGTTATAAGACAAGGCCACGTAATAGTACCATGAGCTTGGAAACAAAAATCAAAATCGAAAACGAATTGCCAAGAGTTATTAGCACTATATTTTCACAGGTGGTATTAAATTGACAGTCGTTATGGGTATTCTTAATGGTGAAGAGATTCACGTAGTAGGGCCAGTAGAACCTACAAACAATGAAGGAGCAGTTAATCTTGATGCAATATTCCTTACTCTAAAGGATGCATTGTCTGATATGATTGACAACAGTAGTGAATGTGACAAAGACTCATTCAAGATATTCCTAAAGGATGATGACGGATTCCATCTATCATTTGGGTACAGAAGAGAGGGCCATGAACTATGGAAAGCATGACATATGAAGAGTTCAAGGCCCACTTGAAGACAGTGTTAAAGAATGAAGAATATGAATATGTAATGGGCCTATGGAGTGATGAAGAGGAATGAACGCAAAGAAAATTAAAGTCTTAGACAATAAGAAAGGCTGGATAGAAATTGGTACACTATCCAAGAATGAATTATGTAGAGGTGTAAAGTCATTGATGGATGAGGGCCAGAAACTAGCATTAGAACGTGATGCAATAGGAATGATATATCAAAACCATATGTTATCCATAGCAATATTAACTCCAGAAGAGAGGGCAAAATATTTTGACTGATTATTATGAATCTCACAGAGATGAGCTAATCAAATTGTATAAACAATATGTAAGCAGCCCAGACGAAAAAATAAGACGTAGAGCAACAGTACACATTAAATCATTATTGAGGCCAGAGGATATTGTTTAGAAGATTCTGGAATTGGTATCAAACCAAGTTAACAGCAGCAGTAGGATTTTTGTTTGTTACACATATTCTACAGATACCACACTTTGTATGGGCCGGTGATGCATACTTACAAACTGGCCTGATAACATACATACATCCAGTGATAGACTTTATCATGTATGGTATTGACTTGATTGAAATTCCTGCACTGATAAACGTAACATTATTATTTGTAGCACACGTAAGGAAGAATAGAAATGTGTGAACATAAACCAGAATGGAAAGGAAATTTTTTCAGATGCAATAAATGTTTCAAAGTATTTGTAAACAGTATACCTGATTATAAAAAGGAGTATGATTATGTATCTTCCTAGAGAACGTTTTGAAGTGTATATACATCCTAGTACAATTATACCAGATGACTGTACTATAGGCCCATTTACAATAATTGGTAAGAATGTCAAGATAGGTAATAATGTAATTATCAAAGACCACTGTAGAATTGATGACAACGTAACAATAGGTGATAATGTACAGATTAGAGGCAGTTCTGTCATATGTGAGAACATGACCATTGAAGGTGACAATGACTTAGGACATGGCCTAATCTGTACTAATCACCCTAATCTTACAAAGTATTCAGACCCAGAGAGAGATTATAAAATACCACCATATATCAGAAGAGGTGCATGCGTTGGAGCTAGAGTTACACTAATGCCCGGAGTTATAATCGGAGAGGATGCACTAGTAGGTGCTCACTGTGTAGTTACAAAGAATATACCAGACGGTGAAGTATGGTATGCTAAAGGAGTTGCAGCCAAACAAAATGATTGAACCATTTATCCATCCTAGTGCAGAAATAAGAGAAGGATGTGAAATAGGGGAAGGTACAGTTATTGGCCCATTTGTTAGATTAGAATCAAATGTAAAGATTGGTAAATGGTGTACAATAGGCCCATTTAGTGTAATAGCAGAAGATACAATAATTGATGATGATGTATTTATTGGCCCATTCTTTGGTACAACTAATGATAAAAAACCACACATTGGCCCACATGGACTACATCCAGATAAACCAGAGTTTGATGCTTTACCACCAAGAATCTACAGAGGTGCAGTAATTGGTGAACGTGTTACATTAGCTCCCGGAGTTATAATAGGTGAAGGTGCTAGAATTGATATGTGTGCTCAAATATACGCTAATGTTTTAGCAGGTAAACATATAAGGGCTGGCGTGCAATATAGAGTATGAGAATTTGGAATGAAATAAAACCAAACAGACTATGTAGAAAACATTTACTAGCAGAACATAGAGAAGCCCTATGTATCTGGAATGTCATCACACAGAATAAAAAAGGATATTCAAAACATCCAGAAACTGTGAGATACAGAAACAATCTTAGTGCCTTGTTATACAGACATAACCAATTAGTTAATGAGGCCACAGCAAGAGGTTACAACTTTAAAGATTTACCAAACTCTTTAGACATTGTACCATTTAATCACAATGTAAAACCTTGGGATAACCAAGAAAAATCACTTGCAGCAAAAGAATGTGACTGTCTAAAACATATTAAGTATGAAGGGTAATACATTATATGATTAGGCCAAAAGTAATAATCATTGGTTTTAATGAAGTAGATGCATTGAAAAAATGTGTACCAAGTCTGTTAGAATCTGGTGTACCAAAAGAAGACATTTATTTCTTTGATGGGCCATTTCCAGAGTTCCCACACGAATATGATTATTCAACAGATGGAACATTAGACTATCTAAAAGAACAAGGCATTACAGTTGTACCATGTGGTGAGATGACCCATATGGAAAAACAGAATTATAGATTCAAGTATTTTGAAAAAGAAGACCAACAAACAGCATTATTCTATATTGATTGTGATGAGACAATAAAAGGTGATTGGGATATATTTTGTGATATATTAACAAAGATACAGGAAGAATATCACCTACAGGTATTCGCTACTCCATTCTGTGATATTGACAAGTATTATAATAATAGAAGTTTTAGGGCCAGAGTATTTCTTGACCCATACAACTGGGAAGTAAAAGATAGACATTGGTTCTTCCATTACAAACGAAAAAAGATTGACATGGGTAGAGCATATGTGATTGGTGGTTTACAAATATTCCATAATAGTTCATGTAGGCCCGGATGGAGAGAAGAACAAATGAAAGACTTTCAAAAAGTCTATACTCCAAAAGAAGAGGCTGAACATCTAAAAAGTGCAGGTATGGATTTACCACCAGATAAAGTTCAGTGTTATCCATGTGGATGTACAATGGGGTATGTTTTCTTTTACCAAAAAAGAAATGGTAAGATGGAAAAAAGAGGTAGAGGTATTGACCTAAGATGTAACGAACATAGGCCGGGTGGTGAAAAATATCAAAGACTTTGCCCACATTGTAGATTTCATACAAAATTAAAGTGTGCTAGATGTAACTATGTAGCTGGTGAAATTTAATGGGTTTTATCACTGGCCCATATATGTCACCAGTAGTAGAAGACGGTGCTATGATAGTTAATGGAAAAAGAGTTATATCAAAAGGTAGTATAATCAGTGGAAGGAATAACTACTATCAATCATATGTATCAATAAAGAGAGGACTGTATGAAAAAACACACACAGTAATTGGTAATGATAATTACTTTAGTAGTTTTGTAAACATTGGCCACAACACAAAGATAGGTAATAATAATTTCTTTGCACCCGGAGTTAAGATAGCTGGTGGTGTTACTGTAGGTAATCATGTATATCTTGGTATGAATAGTTCTGTAGTTCAGGATATAGAGATAGGTGACTGGGTTAAAGTGGCTGCTGGAAACGTTATTACCAAGAACATACCTAGTAATACATATGTTACAACAAAAGGAGAATACAGAAAAAATGGATATACAAAATAATCACACGACACATGCTTTAAGAATAACAATATTCTCTATAGAACAAAGAATATCAGAACTAGAGCAGTTAACATCTTCACTAAAAATAACAGCAAAACAGATGCAAAAAACATTAGAGGATATACAAGATGGATGATATACTAACTTTAACAAAAAAAGTATTGGATATGTTTGAAGAGGCAGAATTGTCAAAGATGCAAGGTATGTTTGTAATTAAAGCAGTAGAATTATCTCTATTAGAAGAAGTAATTAAAGAAACAAACAAAGGCCCAGATTTTCCCGGTGTACACTAATGGTTAATTTTGGTGGATTAGATGTAGCATTGAGGGTAGATAATACAGCTTTAGTAGTGTTAAAGCTAGAAGACGGTGTATTAGAACAGATAGGCCAGAAGGTTTGGCCACATATTCCATTTGACAAGATTAATCAAGATTTGTTAAAGATTCAAAACATAGAACGCATGAAAGCAATAGGATATGATAGACTTGGAGTAGGTGACGGTGCTAAGAACCTATTCTCTAAACAAATACCACTTAGAGATATTGTATCATCACAGCCCAACAAGCTGGACATGATAAGTTTGGTAAAGGGCCTTTTTGATAATGAGAAACTAATTGTACACGATAAAGACCTTTACAGGGAAATATTAGAACAGGAACGTAAAATATCAGATGCAGGTAACGTACTTTATCAACATCCTACAGGTTTCCATGATGATAGATTCTGGGCCTTATGTTATGCTTGTGCAGTAGCATCATACAGTCTAGCAGGAGTACCAAGGCCAAGAGTAGCAATACAGAAATCCAAACGTATGGGTAACTTGGAAGACTTGGTTGATAAAGAGATAGAACGACAGCTAAAAGGATAACTTTCCCACTATGAAAAGTGTGGTAAGTGTTATATATTATTTTGACGTATTATAGGTATGACAAATTACATCACTCCACATGAGTATGAGTCCTTGTTTCACATTGTTCTAAATGTGGCAAGAAGTGCCGATGGTGAACGCTATGTATTTTTAAACAACTTAGCAGATAAACTCGGTAAAAAAGGTACAACAGCCCTTAACATCAATATTGGTTCAGAAAGCGAACTTATTGAAAGTGTTAAAGAATATACAAGACACGCAAACAACGAAAGAAGAGTAAAAGCAGGCCTTGCAGCAGTTGCAAGACACAGAGAGGTAGAAGCATAATGACTCTAAAAATCTTCGGTGCTAAAGCACAAAGCATCGTTCCGGGCCAACAGTTTATTGCAACTGTCACATACGTTGAAGGCCACAAAGTCGTTGAACTCAAAGAAATACCAAAAATATGGAGTGGTGAAGATTGATTTCATCACAGGTGGTAAAGTGTTGGTCATGTTCAGAAATACCTAATGGACTACCATCAACACCATATATCATATACAAATCAGCAAAAATGGTCAGTATATGCAGAGAACACAGACATAAACTATACCCTATATCATTCCATGATCATGTCAAATGTGTACTTTGTAACGTGAATGACCTTGATCCTAATGATTTAGGCAGGCATTATCATCATCCACTTGTAGGCATGAAAGATTGGAAAACAGATTATGATGATTCAATATTTGAATTTAAGGAAATTCATTCAAAGGGATGGAAATATTGAAACGCTGCTCAAACTGTGACAGTGATGAAGCATATGCATATTGGGAACAAGAACCAGTATGTGATGACTGTTTCAACAAATTGGCCCTTGATAGAGAAATGGAGACAAGAAGTGATGACTATTGATTATCATTTAGAGGCCCTAAAGCGTATTTATGGTGCTTATGTATCATACCAAGCAAGATATGCTTTATGGAGACCAACTCCAGCACAAATTGATGAGATGAATTCTATCAAATGGGAGCTCTCTAGAAATATTAATTAATTATTAATTAATAATCTAAAAGACCCTATTATGGATTCTAAACTCTTTTATCCTTGATTTGTGTATGAATATTATTGAACTGTGATAACTGTAATCATATTCATGAGGCCAATCTACACTGTCCATGTTCATGCCATAATGATATTATTCATATTAACTCTGTAACATCAGATGGGGATATTATTATTTATAATAGTGCTATTTTAAACCTTAATAACGAAGATTAACTTATAGTAATATTATGGCCAAGACAAAAAAAGTAGAGAATAAATTTTCACCACGTATGGCAACAGATTATACTAATCCTTCAAGAAAAATTAATAAAAATAATACTTGGAGAAAACATTCAGGTATAACAGATAACTTTCAAGGTATTCAAGTTTTTGCTGCAGTTGACCCATACAAAACACAAGAAAGAAAAGATTTCAAATCAGCGATGAATAATCCATATGTTTACAGAGCATCTAGAATCCATACAACATTTACAGCAGGCCAAGGATATACAACAGATATTGTACCAAGAGCAGAAGAGGAAGTACCAGATGAACAATTAGACCAATGGCAAAAATCAACAACAATTAATGTACCTTATTGGGGAAGAGAATTTACTCCAGAAGAACTTAAAGATAAAATTGATAAAATGGCAGTAGACATGGATTTATCTACAAATTTATTCAATGCATACTTTACAGCATTAGAACAAGGAAGATGTGTACTGGCCCTAACTCCATTAGAAACAGATGAAGATGGAAACTTTGACTTGCCAGAACAAATCAGACTAATCAGACCAGAGTTTACAGAAAGACCAGTAATTAACGAAAACACATCAGAACTAGAAGGTGTTAGAATCATCGGTGTAAGAAGCCCAAAAAGAGATAATGTACTACCAAAGAACAGAATGATTTATGTCATGCATGGTTTTAACAATGAATTATTTTCTGATTATTATGGTGACTCTAAAGTAGCAAGAGTTGCAGATGAGGCCAATACATTAAACATCATTCTTAATCAAGACTATGAAAGAGCTGCAGAATCTACATGGTATAAACCACCAGTATATTCTGTACCAATTCCACCACAGGAATATGGTAATGAAGATGAAGTATTGAATGATTTTCTAGCAAAAGCAAATGACAGTAAAGGCCAATCTATTGCAGTAACTGGCCCATCAACAACAGATGAAGTTGGTGTAACTGTACTAAATACCCCAACATCAGCAGACATTGGAAGTCTTGAAGTAATAAGAACAGGATTAATCAAAGCAATTATCACAGCTTACGGACTTCCCGGATTTATGTTAGCAGAAGGTGACATTGGTAAACTTGGTGGTAACGCAAACATTGAAGAAGTAGATGCATACCTTAACCAAGAAATTAGGCCAGAGAGAATTATCCTAGAGAATACAGTAGAGAAACAATTCTATGATACCATACTATCAATACTATTCCAAGTAGACGATGTAAGAAACATCCCAGTAAAGATAAAATTCTCATTTAACAAACCACGTTTAATAACATTACTCAATCAAGAGAAATTTATGGTATTGACCCAAATGGCCCAATTAGGATTAATTGATGAATCAGGTGTTAGAGACATACTTGGATTAGAAGACTTGGATAAAGAAACAATGTCTAAAGGTGAAGCAGGTGGAGCTACTCCGGGAAATAACCAATGGAGAACAGATTTCAAGATTCCATCAGGAATGAACTTATGGCCAGAAGAATATATTAGAAGTTTAGATAGATGGCCAGCACAAGACAAATGGCCACAACAACCAAAATTAGATGTATGGCCCGATAATACTCCACAAGAAATTATAGATAGATGGCCCACGCCTGCAGAGCTATTATGGTCAAATGCAGGAAGGATATTACAATCAAAACGATCAAAACTTAAAACCAAGAGTGCAGTATAATAATGTATGGATGGAAGACCTTTAGCAAGAGTAATAGGGAACGCAGGTATGTACTTTGTAACTCCATATGTAGGTTCAGGACTAGCCACTGGCTTACCACATCTAGATACAGCATTATGGACAGCATTAATAGGTCTAGTATTATCAGCAAGCAGGGAGTTAATTGAATATGGAAAAGAAAGAAACCTGTGAAAAAGTATGCTGGTGGACTAAAACAGGGGATTTTTTAGATATTATCCTACCATTTTCACCAAATAAAAAGAAAAAAACTAGAGATTAGAATACATTTGTTCTAATTTCTCTTTTTGATTTACATTGTTTTTCCTTTCGTAAGGAGTAATATTTGCGTTCATTGTACTTCTATTACGCTTTAAAGGTATTTAAATCATACGAACCTATTATTATTATGATAGAATTACCTGTGGTAGAAACTTATACTGGATATTCAGAAGTATTAACAGCTAACCAAAAAGACAAGTTAGATAGGCAAAAAAGAATAGAGGAATTATTAATCGTATTAACAAATAATATTGAAGTTATGAGAAATGACATAGAATCAGTAAAGGCCCATTTAGAATTAGTAACTAATGAAGAAAGTCTTTAATTCTTTAAATATTATTATTGGTAATAATAAACATGGTTAAGATTGAAAGTGGTTCAGGTAATGGTAGAGAGGCCAAAGTAGGTTCAGATAATAGATTATTCGTAACTGGTATAAACAGAACAGAAGCCCAATCAGCATTAGACTTGGGAGATGCGTATAATATTAACACAGGCATTGTTTCAATCTCTGCTACAACAGGTATGCTATATCTTAAAAATAATGAAGATAAACATTTCTTCGTTGAGGCAATAGAAGTAGGAACAGGTGCAGGAAGTTATAATACAACAGGAATGGTTCAAATTCAAATTACTAGAAACCCAACAACAGGCACATTGATTAGTGATGCAACAGCAGTAGACCAAAACGGAAACAGAGACTTTGGTTCATCAGACACATTAACAGCAGATGCGTATAAAGCAGGTGCATCAGGAAAGACAATTACAGACGGTACAGATATTATATTAATGGGAGCAGCAAACGCACAAGCAAGAACATACGCAGAAGTTAACTTGGAACTACAAAAAGGTAACTCTATCGGTGTAGAGGTTAATCCAAACTTAGCATCAGGTAGTGTAGATTGTTATGTAGCAATTATCGGTCATTTAGTTACTGATACTTAATGATTGCAACAAAATTAAATGACGGTGCTGGAAACGGTCATAATGCAAGAGTAACTCATGCAGGAGAATTAGTAACTGTAAGGGGTAACTATGACGAAGCATCACAACAATCAATGAATGTTATTAACACAGCATATAATTTAGCAACACCAAAAGCAAACAAAAGATTTGTAATTACAGGTATTATTATTAACGCAGATAAAAACGTAAGTGCTACTGACGGTGCAGTTATTAATCTATATGAGGCTACATCAGATACAAGCACCACAGCAACAAAGGCAATCATCACACTAAATATTGGAAAGAATGAATCAGAAGTGATTACAGGCATCCTAATCCAAATAACTCAAGGTGTGTATATTAACGCAAAGACAGATGATGCAACAGTAAATATAACTTTGTTAGGCTATTATCTGCAACTAGATGCAGGTCGTGGTTAAATCTAAAGTAAACTACATATAAAATCTAGTTCTTTTTCAAATCCCTCATCAGAGAATTTCTTTTCTAATTCATAACCATTCCAGTTTTTTACAGGTTTCCATTGATTTTCGATATATTTATTGGCCATACCTAACCATTCTATGTTTTCAGTTTCTGTTTTTAAAATGAGCATAGAGTATGTTACGTTGTATTACCATAAAAACCTTTGAATAAAATTCTATAGACAACTATAGTAAACTATAATTGCCTATAGAGAAAATACGTTTATGTTGTTTACAAGAGCTTCTGGCCCTTTTCCAACACGCACCATGAAATGTCCTGCTCTGACTCTCACTAATGAATAAATGGTTCACAACGTTTATAACTCTTCAAGACGTAGTATTACTCATGGTAGACATCCCAATTCTGCTAGCAGCTGCAGCACTCGCAGGTGCAGGACTAAACGTTATCAGAGGCGTTTCAAAATCTTCTGAACCATTTAGTTTCAAAAAAGCATCAGGTGCAGCTATCGCAGCCGGACTAGCATCACTTGCAGCAGTATCTGTGTTTGATGTATCAGTCTTAGGTGGGCCAGTCCAAACTGTTATTCTAGGTTTACTAACAGGCTTTGGTTCTGACTTTGCACTAAGTAAACTGAATAAATAGAAGGACACTATTCAAACCATAATCTTTTTTATACTTATTTTACATATTATTATTATGGCAAGATGTACAGCATATGAAAATCTTAATGGTAAAACAGAGTTTGTAGAAGACCAAGAAGAATGGCCACATAAATGGGATAAGCTAGAAATGGTATATGACGTAATTGGTAAATCTAGAACAATATCACCAAAAGACATGAGAAAGGCATTAAACTTGGCTATGACTACATGGGATATAGAGATTAATATTAAATTCATACCAAAATACATGGCAGATGGAAAACCAGTAGATATTACAATAGATTTTCAATCAAGTACACAAAATGAATATTTTAAAGACAGGCCCAGTGTTTTAGCTTATGCATACTACCCGGGCCAAGGTAGTGTGTCTGGTAAAGTAGTTTTCAATGATGATTATATCTGGACATTAAACGGAGACCCAATTAGAGTAAAGGATGCTCCACCAGAATATTATGTTGGTAGTCCAGACCCAAATAGTATGCTAAGAACACATAATGTTATACATGTGTTAATACATGAATTAGGTCATTCTTTGGGCCTTAAACATGATGCATCTGGTAACAGAGATGGCCGGGATGTAATGGATGCATATTATTCTGGTGAACTAGAACTATCACCTAGAGATATTTACAGAATTAGACTGAAATACCCACCAAGAATATTTGCAAGGTGGTCATGGTATGCAAGACTAAAAAAAGCAGTTGCTAGGATGAAGAGCAGACTTTGATATGGTTTTATCCATTATTGGTCTTAATGTTCTTTTTTATACTACTTTTACCAGTTGAAGAACAAAAAACTACAGAAATACCACAGATAACATCAAGTACACGCACAGACTGGGGATATACTGTACATTATTGTAATCAATTTTATGAACAAAGGACAGCATTAGAAGAAAGATATGATGATGGGTCTGGCCTGAAAGTGATTAAATATTATAAATCATACTGTTCAATCTAATTCTTTAAATATTAAGTGTACCTTTTATATATTATGAGCTGGGAAACAATTTCTGGTGCAGGTACTACTACTGCCACTAAATTTCATGGTGACTGGGGTAACTATATTTCCAACATGTTTAACGCATCAGATATTTCTAGAACAGTATCCATACATCCAAACGTAACATGGACATTCAAAAATGGTGCATTTAAACTAAGAAACCCAGCAGATACATATTCCTATTCAATTACTCCAGCAGCTATTGCAGCAGACAGAGCATTAAACTTACCACTTTTAACAGGTACTGATACTATTGTAGTAGAGGCCGAAGCAGCAACATTAACCAACAAAACTATTGACGGTGATAACAACACAATTTCTAACTTGGCCATTGGTGCAGAAGTTGGAACAACTCTTACAGAAACAGAAGAGATTTGGATTCCAGCAGGTTCATTTACATCTGCAACAACTAACGGAGCAGAAATTACAAGCAGAGAAACAACAACTAATGCAGTCAATTATCACTATGCAGCATTTGATACCACAACATCAGAAATAGCATGGTTCACATGGACTCCACCAGCAAACTGGAACGCAGGAACGGTCAGATTTAAATTGTATTGGACTAACGCATCAGGTGGTAGTGCAGCAGAAACTATTGACTTTGACCTTGGAGCAGTAGCATTTGCAAATGATGATGACCTTGATGGAACCGCAATAACAGGAGCTCAAAACGTCACAGATGCCCTATCTGCAATAGACGATTTACATATTACAGCATTTAGTTCAGCAATAACAATAGATGGTAGTCCAGCAGCAGGAGAGGAAGTACACTTTAAACTATCCAGAGATGTAGCATCTGATAACCTAGCAGGAGATTGTGATGTTATTGGTGTACTATTAGAATATACGGTTAATGATATAGGTACAACTTAGAATGGCCATATTTAATCAGCCATTTCTTTCAGGTGGATTCCCATCACAAAACAGGGTATCTTTTATTACTGCCACAGGTGGAACAATAACCACTGATGGTGATTATAAAGTTCATACTTTTACTTCTAATGGAACATTTACTAAAACTTCCGGTTCTGGCAATTGTGAAGTTTTGATCGTTGGTGGTGGCGGTGGTGGAGCTGGAAACCAAGCTGGTAACACGGGATCAGGTGGTGGTGGTGGTGCTGGTGAATATTATTATAATGCTGCCATGGTTTGCGCTTCTTCATCTGTTGTTGTTGGAGCTGGCGGTGCACAAGTATCTCAAGGTAATCAAGGAAATAACGGTGGTTCTTCATCTTATAACGGTGTTACTGCTATTGGTGGCGGTGGCGGTGGTACTGGTTCTGCTGGCACTGGTAAAGATGGTGGCAGCGGTGGCGGTGGTGCTGGATGGAGTACTGGTAAAGCTGGTGGTTCTGCTACTGGATCATATACTGGCTTCGACGGTGGTACTGGTGGCACAAGGGATACAGCTGCCGGTGCTGGTGGCGGTGGTGGTGCTAGTGAGGTTGGCGGTGATGCTGGCTGGAATGGTGATCCAAGAGATGGCGGACATGGTGGTGATGGCGTTATTAATTCAATTTCTGGATCTTCTGTTCATTATGCCGGTGGCGGTGGTGGGGGCTATGTAACTGCTGCATCTACTGGCGGAAATGGTGGCGGTGGTGCTGGTGGCCGTGGTGGTAATACTCAAGCAACTGCCGGAACTGCAAACACTGGCGGTGGCGGTGGTGGTGGCGGTTCGGGGGGAGCTGCTTCTTTTGGTATTGGTGCTGCTGGTGGTTCTGGTGTTGTTATTATTAGATATCAATTCCAATAAACAATAATACTTTTATCTATTTAATGTTTATATATTAAAACAGCATTATTATATACATGGTAGCAGCATTCAGCGTTTACTATGACTTTGGTGGAACAGACGGAACACCGGGAACAAACCAAGATGTAGATGCATTAGGCCCACCAACTTTAAGATTTAAAACTAATGATAACGCAACAATTGATTCTAATGACCCAGTACCAATTCCTTCATCTGGTACAAACTATTCTTACTGGAAACAAATTT
>Ga0208160_1000420_pt1 | contig 20141 bp, 19 predicted proteins | sample CB_VirMetaG_FD_184536 | JGI IMG/M metagenome (GOLD analysis project Ga0208160, IMG submission 184536) | Freshwater to marine saline gradient viral communities from Chesapeake Bay - CB_1504_1 Viral MetaG (SPAdes) (version 4) | ecosystem: Environmental > Aquatic > Marine > Coastal | place: USA... | reverse complement strand
ACCGTTAAGATGGGTACAGTAGCTGTACTAAGCTTTATAGCTGCTGCAATGTGGATGTCTTTAAAGTAAAATAAGCGGTAAGGGGTGCTTATGATTGATCCAATTACTGCAATCTCTGCAGCAACAGCAGCTTTTAGTTACCTTAAAAAAGGTATTGCTGTAGGAAAAGACTTACAGGACATGGGCAGTCATTTATCTAAGTGGGCAGGAGCAATAGCTGACTTAGATTTTGCAGAAAAACAAAACCGTAAACCTGCATGGTATAAAGCTTTAGGTGGTGGTGTAGAAGCTCAAGCAATGGAAATCTTTGCAGCAAAACAAAAAGCTGCGGCTATGAGACAGGAACTAAAAGATTATATATCTGTTATGTATGGTCCAAGTAAATGGCAAGAGATACTTGAAATAGAAGCAGACTTACGTAAGCAAAAAAGAGAACACGAGCATAGACGAATGGAAATTAAACAAGCAATTATTGAATGGTCGGCAGGAACTATTTTGTTTGTTCTGGGTGTTGGCGCTATCGTCGGCTTTGTATGGATAGGAACTAAATAATGCCACAAGTAACTGATGCATATGGTAGAACTTTTAATGTTGACTCAAAAGATTTAAGAGATTTTCAAAATCAAATTGCTTATGAAAAATCTTTGATTGATGGTACTGTATTTGAAAAGTATAACTTTGACTCTTCAGATAGAAGAGATGTTCAAAATCAAATGTCTGAGGCACAAGCTAAAGCTAAAAGTTTAGGTTTATACGAACCTGGTGCTATGTATGGACCACCTGTTGAAACTAGTGATAAAACTGACAAAACTGGGCAATTTGATGCTGAAGCATATCTAAAAGCTAATCCAGATGTAGCAAGACATAGAAAATACGGTAGAGATCCTTTAGCACACTATTTAAAGTATGGGATAGCAGAAGGAAGAAAAGGGTCTGGACTTGAGGACTTTGATGCTGAAGCATATTTAAAAGCTAATCCAGATGTAGCAGCTCATGATTACTACGGCAATAATGCTTTAGAGCATTACCTAAGAAATGGTCAAGGAGAGGGTAGAAAGTATTTCTCAATTAAGACTGAAGAAAAAGAAGAAACTGCTCCAGAAACTACAGAGAAACCAAAACCTTCAGTACCCTCTTGGTTAATACCACCTTCTCCTGGTTCTTCTGTGAATATGGCAATTACAACTTATACAAACCCAGTAACAGGAGAAACTTTTGATGCTCCTACTGGTGGTTATACTATTCACCCAGATGTATTGAGAAACGTTAAAAAACCTACTCCAGTAACTCCTACAGAATCTACTCCAGTAGCTCCTACAGAACCTACTCCAGTAGCTCCTACAGAACCTACTCCAGTAGCTCCTACAGAACCTACTCCAGTAGCTCCTCCAGTAACTTACACTCCAGTAGCTCCTCCAGAACCTACTCCAGTAACTCCTCCAGTAGCTCCTCCTCGAGATATACCCTCAACCTACTCAAAACCTGTATCTACAGCAGGATTAGGTTCAGTACCTACTTTTGGTGGTGGTTATGAGATGGGTTCTTTGTACCAGCCAGGAGAAGTAACTTATCAAAATGACCCACTGCAAAATGTTATCTATGCAAACCAAAGAGGGCAGAGAATATCAGTTACTGAAGAAAACGGTCAGCCCATTACTTATGTACCTCCAGGATATTTTAAATTGAGTATGAACGAAGGTGGTCTAGTCACGCTGGATCAAGAACATAACTTAGCCTCTAAGTTTCTTGGTTATACAGGAGAAAAGTCTAGACCAGCGTTGGATGATTTTTATAATTCTAACCCAGGTGCTGCTGCTCGTATGGGTAAATACCGTAGTGCTATTGCAGGTACTATGAAAATGGCATACGGGGGCTACTCCGGTGGACCTGCTGAAAGAGGTCGTGAAGCACCTGCTGCTCGTCCTGTGCCTAATACCCCTCCTCCGAGTGTAAGCTCACCTGCTCCGAGTGTAGATTCTCCTACACGACCAAGGCCAAGACCTACATTTTCTAGTGATAGGGATGATACGCCTTCTCAGTCCCAACAAATGCAGCAAGCATTTCAGAGATCTACTCCTACTACTCAAACGGAACCTTTACGGTTTTCTGAAAGAGATACCCGTGTATCAGAAAGTTTTGATAATAAATCTACTCAAGAAAAACGTTTATCTGAGAGTATGGAAAGAGGGGGTACAAAGTATACGTACACTGATGACAAAAATACTGTTCTTGGTGAGGGTGACAGTCAAAAGTCTATCTTTGACTTGGGCAATCCTTGGGTAGATGCCTTTAAATTAGAACTTGATAATGAAAATAAAGCATACGATCAAATAGGAAATAAAATTATAGTTTCTAACAACAACGTAGAAGGTTCTAAAAATACAAAGTTTGGTATTTATCAAGGTAAGTTTTTCATAAAAGGTCAAGATCCAATTTACGGTAATAAATTTGAAGTTGGATTAAAGTATAATCCAATGAGCAATGAAACTGCGGGTTCTTTTGACTACTCTGTACCTTTTAATATAAAGAGTGTCATTGGTATGAATCAAGGTGGAATGGTTCGTGGTTTTCAAGAAGGTGGACAACCAACTGGATTAAGTTATCAAGAAGATATTGTACCTATGTTTGGAGATGTTGTTGGTCAAACCATGCAACCTATTCAAGCTACTGTAGATAAGATAACTCCTACTGCTGAACAGGATATAAGTGCTACTGCTGGTCAAGTCAGTGCTGCAGCTCCTTATGCTCAGGCTGCTACTGTAGGCACTGTAGAACAGGCTACAACACCTATACCAACAGCCGCTGCTACTTATGGTGCAACTACTGCTGCCCCTGCTGTACAGGATGTTACGGCTGCTACACAAGCTGCAACAGGTCAAGTAAGTGAAGAAGCACAATTAACTGCTGCACAACAGGACAAGTCTGCTGTATCTGATCTTGAAGCGGCTCAAGGTGCTGCACACATAATGGAAAACCCTGTACAAAGGGAAATACAAGCAGGTGAACTTATCAGTGGCGCTGCAGATGCCTCTAAAGCTGCTAAGTTTACGGAGCAAATAGAAGCTGCTCAAGCTAGACCAAGCCAGCAAGCCACTGTTCAAGGTCAGCTAGAAGGTCTTATGGAACAGTTTGAGGGAGGTGATACTCCATCTTGGGCTGCAGGAGCAATGAGAGCTGCAACTGCTGCTATGGCTGCTCGTGGACTAGGTGCAAGTAGTCTTGCAGGTCAAGCCATTGTACAAGCTGCTATGGAGTCTGCTCTACCAATTGCACAAGCTGATGCACAAACAATTGCATCTTTTGAAGCACAGAACTTGTCAAACCGTCAACAACGTGCTATGCTTGCTGCACAACAACGTGCTCAGTTTATGGGACAAGAGTTTGATCAAGCATTCCAAGCCCGTGTTCAAAACTCAGCTCGTATTGGTGATATAGCTAATATGAACTTTACTGCAGAACAGAATATAGCTCTGGAAAACTCTCGTGCAGTAAATACCATGAACCTAGCTAATTTGAATAACAGACAAGCTATGGTTATGGCTGAAGCTGCTGCTCTGTCGCAATTAGATATGAGTAATCTAAACAACAGGCAACAAGCTTCGGTTCAAAATGCTCAGTCTTTCTTGCAAATGGATATGTCTAATTTGAGTAACGAACAGCAGACTGCACTGTTTAAGTCTCAACAGAACATACAAGCCCTGTTTACTGATCAAGCTGCTACTAACGCTGCTGCACAATTTAATGCTGCAAGTGAAAATCAGACTAATCAGTTCTTTTCATCTTTGGCTAATCAGACTTCACAGTTTAACGCAGCTCAAACAAATGCAATAAATCAAGCTAATGTAAATGCAGTAAACTCTCTTCGTCAGTTTAACTCTAATATGCAAAACCAGAGAGACCAGTTTAATGCAACTAACAGTTTAGTTATAGCACAAGCTAATGCTCAATGGAGGCAAAACTTAGCAACTATTAATACTGCTACACAAAACCAATCCAACGCAGACTTTGCTAAAACAATTAACGCAATGACTTCTAAAAATATAGATGCGGTATGGCAACGTGAAAGAGATATTATGTCGTTAGCTTTTCAAACTGCCGAAAGTAATGCGGATAATGCTACATCTATTATCTTGCAACAGATGGCTGCAGATGCTACAATAACAGCAGCAGAGCTTCAAGCAAAGATAGAAGCTACAAAGAAAGCTGGTGACTTTTTGTCTGAAGCATTTTTATCTATAGTTAAAGGCGGATTCTGAGTTAAAAGGTAGAATTTAAATGGCAACAACAGATAGCACATTAAATATTGCAGATCCAGGAAGTAAAACTGGTTCTCGTTCTAGACCAAAATCAACTATGGATATTCAATCCAGCATGAAGGGTATAATGAGTAAAGTCAGAGAAACTTATTCTGAAGAAAGCCCTTTAAAAAAACAACAAAGGATATTAGCTGACTGGAGTGCTAATTGGGATTCTGCTATTTCAGAGTCCTTTGGTGACGAATCTTCAGAGTTAAAGAGTAAAAAAGAAGAAATAATTGATGTATCCCCTAAAGCAGAAGCTGGTGATCAGATTTTTGTAAAGAAAGACAGTCTACCATTACGTGAGGGTGGAGTAGATTATACAGGAATAGAAAATATTACTGACTTAATAAAAAGATCTGAAGGACTTCGGTTAAAAGCCTACGGAGATATAAAACAAACATCTATAGGATATGGAAGTAAAGGTAAACCTGGAGAAGTTATTACAGAAGAAGAGGCTAATAGAAGGCTGGCTAATGATATTAAATCGGCACGTAACACAGTAATAAAAGCTAATGAAAGACATGGGTATGAGTGGAACAGTAATCAAATAGATGCCTTAACAAGTTTTGTACATAACTTAGGCCCAACTAGTTTTAATAAACTGATTGATAACGGTACTCGTGGTAACGAAGAAATATTAGAGTATCTTCCTCAGTATAATAAAGCTGCGTTAGGTAAAGGCGGAGAATTAGTAGAGCTTAAAGGACTTACTGAACGTAGGAAACAAGAAGTTAAAATATTTACGCAAGGTTATGGATCATGAAGGCATTACAAGCAGCAATACCTGGACAGTCTCTTACGGACGAACCTAGAAATTTTCCTTGGGAAAGACCCCCAGAAATTGTAGACCCAGATGAAGCAATACGTTTTCATATTGATAGGATATCCAAAGAGGATGTTATAGACAATGTCTTTTTTGCTTTAGAGTTTGGTGTACCAGTAAAAAACCTAACTGACTCTATCATGACTGGTGCTGTATCTGAAGGTATACATAGCATTGACATAAGCTTAATTGCTGCACCTATCGTTAGAAAGTTTATCAGTCAGGCTGCACAAACTGCTGGTATAGAGTTTAAAGAAGAGTTTGAACAAGATAAAACATCTCCAATGGATCGTGCTGCAATACTTGTAAGCGCAGCCAGAGCTACTCCAAAAGAAGAAAGAGATGCAGGTTTTGAGCTAATACAAGAAGCAGGTGAAGCTGCACAACAAGAAGCAACACAAGAGCAACCAGAGATGGAGCCTTCAGAAGAAGTGCCATCAAAAGGTTTAATGTCGAGGGTATAAAATGTTAGGAGCAGTTTTAGGCGGAGCTTTTCTCGGTGGTCTAGCTGACCGCATGAAAGAAAACAGAGAGTATGTCAGAGAAAAGTCTGATGCTATGCAGGAATACCTGTGGCAAGCTGGACTTGAAAGACAACAAGAGGTAAAAAAGGCTAGGAATGTTCTAACCAAAGCTTCAGACTATTTGGAAGAAAAAGGTTTAAATAAGGACTCTTTGTTGACTTTGTTAGATGAAGATCCCTCAAAGGTTTTAACTCTGTACGAAGCTGCAGTAAAGGCAGAAGAAGCGGGTACACTTACATCTACTATTCTTAATAGTGCAGTACAAGCTTCTACTGGTTATAGCGATCCTAGTATGACCCCAGCAGAACTAATTAAAAGGGCTACACCTATTTTTGTTGAAGGAACTGAACTTAAAAAGCCTGAAAAAGAAAAAAGTGTATTACAAAAAATATTTGCTCCTACTACCTCAGAAGAGCTTATGTACGATGTTTATTCCTCTGAGATTATGGGTACAAGAGGTGCAGACATTCAAGCTAGTATTTCTGCTCCATTAATTAAAGAACGTACAGGTAAAGTTAAAACAGATATCGGTGTGTTTGCGGAGGATGATAAATATGACTCCACTCAAAAGAAAGATATGAGAGAGCAAATTCAAAGTTCTTATGATGATAAGCTACAATCAGAAAAAACTAGCCTGACTAACAAACTAAATGATACTTCGTTAGACCAAACCCAAAAAGATGCTATTGAAAAAAGAATCTTAGAGTTAGGTGACATAGAGGATCTTATTAAGTCTGGTTCTAAAAACCTAGCTTATCAAAAACTTATGCTGATGTATCCCAGTATAGCTCAAGATTTATATCTTACTAATCCACTAGCACAAATTATTCTCAGCGACCCTGGTTATTTTGGATTAAATTCAACACAAATAGAAGATCTTTTTGGAGGCTTGTAAGTGACTAATCCTTATGCAGAAGAAAATAAAATCCTCGACAGTATATTTGCTAGGGACGAGGAAAGTGCTCCATCTGAAATAGCTATACCTGAAGATTTTGAACCTACCAAAGTTAAAGGAGCAGGTCTTGTAGAAACCTTATCTGATGATGATAACTTTGCAGTAGTTGAGAAATACATGTCAGAAAGGTTTGGCATGGATACTTCTGAGTACGACAAAGAGGATATCATTGACTCTTATGTAAATCAGATGCGTAGATTTAACTCTGGTCAATCTGTCGTTACACTTGGGGAACTTACCTTTTTAAACAGCGGTGATAAAAACCAACTAGCTAGGAAAAGAAAAACTGCACAGGATGCATACAAACTATTTGACTCTATGAGTGGTGCTTTTAGTAAAGACAGAACTGTTGGAGAAAAAGCGGATGCAGTTTATGATTATGCTAGGGCAATGCTTATAGACCCAGTAAATATTGTATCCCTTGGTGTAGGTAAAATCTTTTCTCAAGGTACTAGTAAACTGGCAGTACAGGGTGTTAAAAACTTAGCATTTAGAGCAGGAAGAATGGCTGCGACTAAGGCAAAAAGTGAAGGTTTCAAAGACGCTGCGGTTAAAAGGATTCAAAGAGAGGCTACTCAGAGAGCTTATCAAGAAGCCTTAAAGAAGTCTAAAACTAAAGCAGTATTAGATAAAGCAGACAGAAACGCCATCTTTGGCTCTATGGGTTTTGATATGATTGCTGCTGGTGGTATGGATGCACTGCAACAGCAAGCAGAGGTTACTGCTGGTTTTAAAGAAGAGATAGATTTCCTTCAAACTGGTATCTCCACTCTGACAGGCGCTCTGGGTGGGGTAACTCAGTTAGGATTGATAACTCTAAAAAATAAAAAACAAATACCATTGGCTTCAGTTCAATTAGACAGGGCCGCAAAAGTAAAAAAGTTTAGAGATTTAGAGAAACTTTCTTCTGAAGAAGTTACAGAAGCTCTTGTAGACCTGAGAAAAAGAACTGCTGATTGGGCTAGGATGGTAAGGGATGGTAAAGAACTTAAAAAAGTTTCTGATGATCCCAAGGCATCACTAGACCTTGAAACTGAATTTGCACTTAGATTTTTCTTAGGAAGTGAAGAAGATAGTTGGGATGGTTTAGCTTCAGTTCTTATTAAAGCTGGCTACTCAAAGCCTGACGAAATGCAGATTGATTTGTATTTTAAAAATGCAATTGATAATATGTCTACAGAGAATAAAAAACTAATTGAAGACTCTTATGAAATATTGAGGGGGAGTTCTGACCAACTTCAAGATTTTTCTTTAGATAGTTTTTTAAAAATAAGTGCTGCAGAAGCTAGTGAGGGAGGTACAGTTTTAAATGTAAGATCTCAAATATCCAAAAGACTTAAGGCTATGGGTGTAGACTTTGAATCGGCAACAATAGAAGAATCTACTAAAGCTCTACTTGATCCTGCCCCAAAAGGAATTATAGGAAAGGGGGTAGAAAAATTACCATTTAATGAAACATTAGTTAAGATACAAGAAAATCTTGTACGGGCAATTGTTACGCACCCTGGAACTACTGCACTAAACGCTATAGGCTGGAAAGCAGCGACTATAAATCAAAGTATTTCTGACATGCTTAGAGCAACGCTATACGGTGGTGCTGGTATGTGGAACTCTTTAACTGGAAATAGTGTAAACGCATTAAAATACAAAAACCTGTCTGTTCAGATGATGGACTTACAAAGACAAAAGATACGTAACATGGTAGATCCCTACGGAACCTATGAGTCTGTTATGGACTATTTAGCTGTTCGTCCAGATGCACAGAGAGAACTTTTTAGATATATTAATGGTGGAGTGGAACTAAAGGGAATATTGGATGAGTTTGAACTAAACCCTAAAGCCATACCTGATAAAAATAACCTTCAAAAAGTACAAAGCTTTTTTGAAACTGCTTATGGAGTAAGAGCACAAGACTTTTTAACAAAGACTCAAGAGTTTCACTACGCCCTAGATAAAGAGATAAGAATAAAATACGGCAAATCTTATTACGAATTTATGAATGATCCAGATCTTGTAGGTTTACTATCTCAGCCAGGATCGGCACAGTTTAAAGAATTTGCAGAGATAGAAGCACGGGCTGTACAGAATGCACTGAGAAACACCTTCTCTAAAAAATATGGTGGTCAAGATGGATTGATACAGCAGACCGCTGGTGTAATTGAAGAGTTGAGGTCTGTTCCTGGAATTGGTGCTTTAGCTCCGTTTGGTCAGTTCTGGAACAACAGTGTAGCATACATGTTAGACCACTCTGGACTTAGTCTATTAAATAGATACACATTAAAAGCTGGTGGAAAAGCTGTAACTGAAAGAGATCTATTAGACCTATATACAAAGACTGCTGTTGGTTGGGGTGCCGTAGCTATTGCTTCAAGATCTCAAATAGAAAATCTTGAAGAAGGCCTTGCTTGGTACGAAGATAGGGATGAAACCGGTGCAGTTAGAAATTATTTGTATGACTATCCAAGAAACGTACCTATGCTAGTTGGAAGAATCTATGCGCACCAAGTTAGGGACGGAGAAATACCTACAGAATTGATAACTGCTTTTGGTGATAACTTTGGTACTCGTGCTTTGGTAAAAGACTTAGGTGGTGCATTTGGAATAGTAAGTCAAGCTACTATGATGGCAGCACAAGCAAAAGACGGAGAGTTTTTTGATTTAGGTGCGCAGTTTATAACTGATATAGGTACTTCTTATACATCTGGTTTTACTAGAGCACTTGATCCTATCAACCAAGTTGTTGCTATGACTAGAGGAGAGGACTATAAAGTAGTTGATAAAAAAGAAGGTAATCAACTTGTAAACGAATCTATGAGATACTTTGACCAAATATTTGATGCGTTGGCGCCAGAAAACATAAAAGAAAGTTTGGAAAGAGCTAAAACAGAAAAACAAAAAGCTCTTACAGCAGAGCCTAGTCAAGTACCCATAGGTAGGATATTTGGTTATAGAGAAGTACTGCCTTCTACTACGATAGAAAAGCTGTACAACGACATTGGTAAACCTCAATGGAAAACAGAAATAAAGAGTAAGTCTCCAGAGGCAGTAAATATGTTTAATAAATATGTAAGGCCAAGAATAGAATTGTATGCAGACTCTGTTATAGATAGTGGTGAATGGGACAACATGTCTTTAAGACAGAAGCAGGATACCCTTAATGCCATAATGACTAAAGCTAAAAAAGAAGCGAAGGAAAGCCTTAAAAGATCTATAAACCCTGAAGATAGAAAAACTCAACTTATCTTTAGAGTAAAAGATATAGGTAGAAAAGAAGATTTAGAACAGGCACTAGATTACTTCGACATTTCCGAAAAGGATATGTGGACGCTAGACGTAAATCAACTTATGTTAGTTGAAGACTTTATAGAAAATTCTGTCAACAACAGAAAACAACAAAGAGAAGACTTAGGACTAGACTAATCCTCTAACATTTTATCAGCCCACTCAAAGGCCTCATGTTTGATTTCTTCAACTCTAGCACGCCCTTGATTAGCCGCCAGAAGCCCTGCAAGAGCTTGTCCTGCAAGGTAAAGGCGAGCGGTCAAGGGTTTATTTTTTATTGGCCTACCTATTTTTTTCTTTCGGTATTCCTCTGCTTCTGCCTCAAGACTTAATTGCTTCTTGTTCAAGTACTCGCTCCAAGTTATAAAAGTAAGCCTGATTAAAACCAAGCTGCCACTTTCTGTGCTCTGTAAAGTTATTGTCGTGGTGGTAGGGATTTGTAAGCTGACCCTTTTTAAAAGCCAGCCTACCTTGTTCGTAAGGAGTCATTTTCTTTTTTCCTTCATAGCCTCTAACATTCTGTTTAGGTACCATTGTGCCTTCTCCATGTCTTCTACAGGATTGTTTTTATACCTGTGCCTGTGTTGATATTTGATCATGTTTCCTTGACAGTAAGCTATAAAACCATCAACTCCTAAGACCTGCTTAATGTAATCAATACACTCGATACCACTTACATTATAATGAGCAGGTCTGTTTACTGGATCATAATCTGCCATCTACGCTCCTATGTCTACAATTTCACATACATCACCAGTACAAGCAAATGTCTGACTGCTTGAAGTGGTGTCCTCTTTTTCATACTCTGAAAGTTTAGCCCAGTCAATAGCTTTTGGCATTAAACCTAACAAAGTTTTATAGTCGTGTTGTCCTATCTCCTGATAAGGTGCTTGCTGATAAGTATGCTCATTATAGGGCAGGAATGATACACCAGACATTTCATCAAAGTGTTCATGCACAAATGCACCCACAGAAAGCCACTCATCTTTTCGTACATTTACTGTAATGCTAGGTTTATGTTCACACCAGTGTCTTTGATAGATCAACCAAGTTTCTAGCTGCTCAATAGCTGAAAGATCTTCAGTTACAATAGCACCATTAGGAGCTTTGATTGGAAAACTAAACACAGTAGTAGCATCAGGCTTCATTACATCAGGCTCGTTAGGTATGCCTTGTTCTTTCATGAAGGAGGTAAGAGGGTCTTTGTTATCTCCCCTGACGGTTCTAATGTAATAATTCGAATGACGTGGGTGTATCCCAGAGGCGCTATCAACGAGCTGGGATACTGTTCCACTGGGTTTGACACAGGTGATTGCCGCTGACTTAGGAATGCCCAAGCGATCAGCCCAGCTATCATTAACGGCAACAGAAATTTTACGAAGATGTTCAAGAGTTTTATCCAATCCTTTATTCTTGGTGGTCAGTAACCTGTTGTCCATTATCCCTGTGAGTGACACACCAAGCAGACGTTCTTCTTCCGTATTACGCTGCCACACTTTTCGCAAGTATGGAAACTTGGTGTAGGCTGACTGAACTGTTCCAAGAATAGTTGCAATGCGGATCTTTCGCTCAAGATCTTCGATAGTGTCTGTAGCCCTGACCACAACTTCTGTAAGATTACAGAACTGATAAGGACGAAGAATGATTTCAGAACATGGATTAGTTCCAAAGTCCCAGTCAGGATCACGCCTATCAAATTTACTAGCTTGTTTTTTAGCTGCTTCACGGTTGAATATACCACGCTCACCACTCCCTGATTCGACCAGAGACATCCACTCACGCATAAAAGAGATGGCATCTGGTTTTTCTGTGTAAGACACAGAGTTATTAGCGAGAGCACGTTGAGGATCATTCTCCCACCAAGCACCTGACTTAGCGTGACGCATACGGTCATCACTCAGATTAGATAAAGAAATCATAGCTGATCTACGAACACCACCAACTACAACTACTTCACCAATTTTACACATGATGTCATGGCACTCAATAGAGGATAGCTTTCGTCCCTGAGCATCTTTGAAGACTTTAATAACAAAGTTAAAGAGGTCTACAAGAGGCGCTGGTCCAGAAGCTCTACCACCAAAAGTCTTTAGTCTTGCACCTGCTGGACGTACAAGGCTTATGTCCCATTGAGGAATCTCACCAGCCCACAGGAGTGCCAACAATTGTCTAAACGCCTTAGCCCATCCCTCCTTACTGTCCTTGACAACGATAGTGGTATCGCTCTGGAAGAGAGTAGGGACTTCAGGGAGCTTACTGATGTACTGCCTCTCAACACTGAAGCCAACACCAGTACCACAGAGAAGGATGAACATAGCTTCATCGAAGGACTTAGGGTCATCTACGGGTAGGTAGCTACAGTTATACCCTGCAGTATTGTCCCTCTCTAAGGCTGGACCTGCAGTCATCATAGCTCTCATAGAAGGCATGACTTCAAGATTGAGGATTGCATCACGTATTTGATTTACGTATGTGTCATCTCCAATCTTTGGGCGTACTACATTGTCCATGTAACGCTCAACTGTTTCCAGCCAAGACTCTCTACGATTCTCTTTTTCCAACCATCTTGCATAGCGTGAGGTGTGAATAAAAGCTTGATAGTCAGTTGGTAAATAGTTGTTCATCTTTTATCACCGTTTCCTTTCAGTGTGCCACGTTTCTTTCGATCTTGTAACTTGTCAAGATTATTCTTTGCTACCTCTCCCATGTCAACATTTAAGTCTCTACAAAGAGCAGCGATATACCACAGACAATCCCCTATCTCGTCTGCAATACCTTCCCTATCAAATTTACCATCCCGTAAGATCTTCTTTACTTTGTTGGCTACCTCTCCTGCCTCTGCTGCAAGACCTAAAGCAGGATAGAGAACCTGATGTTCTGTTTTGTAGATTGCGGTATCAGAAGCAGCATTCTGATAATAATCAAAGCCAATATCTGATATGTTCCAATAGTCAATTTGTTCTTTAGTCAGCACGTTGTATTACCTCACAACTTGTTATCGTTACATCATCTAAGTCATAGATACAGTCTCTTATGAGATTTTCTATAACATCACAATTGTCTCCTGTCAACTCCAAGAAGTTTGCATCCCTGTCTACAAGTATATTCAAAGTTACCTCGTAGGGAAAACCCAAGTTATACTGTTTTTTCTGCATTAGTCAAGCTTTCCCTCCCTTACTCTGATATTTTTTATCAGTTCGTCACTTGCCATAGACATCTCGTAATCTTCCCAACGAGACAAACTCTGGTTCATAGTAGCCATCCTGGACATTTCTCTTAACAATAACGCCCTTCCACCACTCCATGTTCGACTGGCCAGCCCAACCTTCTTCCCCTCCTTTGAAGCAACCTGCGACCAAGCCGATAGTCGGATGAGGGTGTGCATCGTCTTTAAAAAATAGACTACGCTTATGACTGTGGCCAACAGTAGTACTGCAGTGGCGTTTTTGGACAAGCCCATAAGCATGGTGTAGACCAGACATAGCTGTACCATAATTACCACTAGCAATGTAGTGAGCATACGAGACACCATCGTAATCAAAGATGGCGGGGGCCGAGTTGTTATATTGGTGATACTCATCAAACCATACATCCGTTTGCAGGTGTGAGAAGCTGATTCCGTAAGTAGCTCCTTCTAGTCTAGGATCGTTTGCTATAGCTTTCTTGATCCTGTTTTCGTGATTTCCTTCAAAGCCAAAGAAAGCTGGACGTCTCTTCTTCATGGTTCTAAACTTACGTCTCATTCTGTCCATAGCATCATTGTAGTGATTGATATCAGACTCATAGTTTTGAGCTACGATAGCCTGAGGATACCGTGTGTCAAAACTGTTGAGTGATTTCAAATCAGCACCATCACCTAGATCAATAACATAATCTGGCCTGATGTCATAGAGAAATTCTCCAAGCCAATCAAACCTGTCATTTGGTATTGATGGATCTGAGTGTGCACATGTTAGTACAACTGCTGTTTTAGTCATAGCATTCTGTCCTTGTATGATTCGCCAACTTCCAGTGGTTCTATGTTTTTACTGAAGTGTTTTACCCAAGAGTAGGCATCATCAAACTCTTCAAACCAAAAGTTAGCTTCTTCTATTTTACCATCTATCTCAGTCTTGCAAACAAGAAAGTATCCAATGTCGTTTGGAACATACTCATCATCTGGCAATTCTTCAATTGGTATCGGTCCTTCAACTATTCCCCATATTTTTATCGACAACTTTCCAACTCCTTAATAATTCCATGTAGTGATCTATTCCAATCATAACCACCCACGGCTTTCGGTCTGATCTAAAGAACACTACAGGTTCTTCTGCTGAATGTCTAGACGCTTGTTCGATAAAACCATAGACAGTTTTAAGTTCACCTTTACGTCTTTTTACTTCAATAGAAAGTGGTATTCTTTTTCTCGCTGCTGGTGATAGCTGTATATCTGCACCACTGTCACCCATGATAGTAGATCGTATGTCATCAGGTTCAAACTCAGGAAACGTTTCTAGCAACCTGTCTCGTATCTCCTGTTGACCCATTCTACCTTTTTGTTTAGCCTGTCTTGTCATCTCTGGCCTCTGGTACTTTAGGTTCAACTTCAACATGAACTAAAAACTCTGGTCCTTTGGAGTAGATGAAGGTACGAAGATTAGGCCAGCATAGCTTTTTAAACTCGCAGTAGCTGCACTGCATGGCTAACTTCATGTTTGGGCTTGTCTTAGACTGTGGTACAGGCTCTACACGCTCTTGAGGTATATCTCCAGCTACCATAGCCTTTGCTTCTTCCATCTCCCTTTCTTTGTCTTTCAGCTCTTCTGTAAAATCATAAATGTCCAAACAAATGTTACCATTTTGTTTATCAATAGCTAAAAATGCACCATGTGTTTTGTCTGTTACAAGTGGGTCATCTTTACCTGCATACACATAAGAAGATAATTGTGATATGTAACCAAAAGGATCATCATCCCTGAGTGTACCGTCCTTAAACTTCTTAAAGGCATAAGAGCTACAAGACTTTACATCAACAGTCATACCATCAATTACAGCATCCCTATGACCTTTGATACCATGAACATCTAACTTATCTTGCTGACCTTTTACATCATGTCCTGCTGCCTCTGCCATACTTAGAATAAGCTCTTCGATCATGTCACCATAAAAGAACTTTAGCAGTGCATTTGGTTGTAGTGGTTCTCCATCACCAGAAGAGTTGACTTTGTACCACAGTTTTCTTTTACAAGGTGTACCAATAGACGAAAGAGATAGATATCCCCTCGACTTTTGTGGTTTAGAGAAACGGCTATTAGCCATACTAGCTACACCCATAGCCATGCCAGAGCTGATGGTTTTACTCCAACCACCCTCACCTTGTATTACTTTGTAGATATCATCTACGAGTGTTGTTATCTTAGTCATACTGACTCCTGTAAATTAGGGGTGGAGCGAAAGGAACTAAAACCCCACCCCCAGTTGGCACCTTAGAATAAGACAGCTTCTTCTGTTGGTGCTGGCTCAGGCTTCTTTGTAGAAGGTGGGGAGGCTCCATCGTCCTGAGGTTGAATGTATTGAACATGGTCTAAGACTTGCAGTGATTCAAGTCTAGAACCTATGCTACCATACTTTTCGATATCGTATACAGCAACTGTGGCTTCCACTACAGAGCCATTACCAATGGAACCGTCATTATCATAATCCCAAACAGTGCCATCAGACTTAGTAACAGTAGGCGCACCACTACTCCAATCATATCCAGTTTCAAACTTTCGGTCAAACTTGACCACTACCCCACGTCCCTCTGGATCTGGTTTAGCGATTCGTGGAAACTTTGCTGCTTGAAGTTTTGCAATCTCTGCATCATCAAGAATCATGTTGATGGTACAAGCTCCGTTGTACTTCTCGTATGAACCCTCTGCCTTTTCTGTAGGCTTGTAGCCATAAAGGTCTCGATTCTGAGCAAACACTTTAGCCCACTCTGCAATTCCAGTTACTTTTACTATTCTTGTAGCCATTTGCTAACTCCTTTGTCTACTTCGTTTTCTGCTCGTCATTGAGCAATTTATTTACTGACGTTACTACAAGATCTGCTAATTGTAAAGCACTTTCTTCAGCAACCTCACTATTATATCTACCATAGTGTTGATCTATGATGCACCTGAGTGGGGAGTCTGTCTGATCGTTGGGGAGTAAAAGCCCCAAAGTACTAACTTTATTCCCAGAACTGTCTGTAATAGAGTACACTAAGTACTCACCGTTACTTATATAGGAAGAGTAACCCCCCACACAGTGACGCATGACTTCCCCTTCTCGGTGCAACTGTTTGGGGGTTTTAATGAGTGAGGCTACATACCCGTTAAGCTCTACAAACTCGAGAGGCAGGTATTTAGCAATTGATTCCCACTGTCTATCATACTTTGCATTCCTCTCAAGAATCTCCGCCTCACGTCTCCTTTGAGTTTCGAGTGAGTACTCATCATGCTTCCGTAACATCTTATCTTTAGACCAAGCTAGAGAAAACTTTTCGCCCAGTCTATTAGCCATAGCCTCTGTATCTATAGCCATACGATATCTTCCACCTGTTTCCTGAGACCAGAGTCCATACTGGTTAAAATTTACTACGTGAGTTTGCCCTATATTCTTGCCTCGCTTTAGGTATTTACTTTTGAACTTATTGAGGTCTTTCAGTGCATCACCTACCGACTGTGTACTAAACCTTGACCTCAGTATTTTATACAGGTAAGTATTTCTGGTCAAGCTATTCTTACACAGTTTTTTCCAAAGGGATCTACCCAGCTCCAACTTACAATCGGCAGGGTTCTTACCTAACAACAAGCAGATAGGTTGTACATTCTCGATACCATCAAGCTCACACTGATCTAGTATTGGTTTAACCTCGTTAAGTTTCTTGATAACATTCATACTCGGTCCAGTGTTATTAAAGGCATAGCGAGTACTATACTTCCTTACAGGATCTACTAACATCTCCATAAAGATTCTGTTCACATGCTTGGCTAAACCCTTAGCAGGAAAATCATAGCGAGAGTTGAACTGCTTATATCCATCTTTAGAGGCGCTTAGTCCAGCAAAGTTGACAATATTCTTGGCCTTATAAGTCACACCCGCCTCAATAACTAAGTTACCAAAAATTATTCTTTGTTTATCCTTGTCTACCTTAAATTCATACTTTAGGTTGTTAATATCAAAGACTCTTGCAGCTTGTGCAGTCATCATTATCCCCTTTCTTAGTGTACCTCTGCATAGGTATTTCCATACTGTATATCAATACCTAAGTCAACATTTAATTTCAACTGTTCGTTAAGTTTTTCTATGGCCCACTGTAGAGTTGATGTATGGACATTTTCCTCTCCTTTTCTAATAACATTTATACTTTCATCATGGAACTGTCCAACTATGTTTGGTCGTCTAGTTCTATATAGTGCAACCCATCTGTCAAAGCAATAGGCACCAGTACTTTGATTGATGGTAGAGAAGGCATCTTTTTCAAAGCGTAGACTGTGCCAGAACTTACTGACTGGATTTTGTACCCACATGTCCTCGTTGATACGTCTGATAGGCTGCTCACTTACAAACTGTTGCACAGACCAGTTACGATCCCAGTATGCATCCAAAAGCTTTTGTGCCTGTCCAATTGTCATACCAGTCTCTCTGGATAACTTGGCAGCACCAACTCCATAAGTAGCTGAGTAGTTTACCACCTTAAAGTTTTTACGTAGCTCTTTCAATTCTGGCAACTCACCTCTGTTGTATCTGTCGATTTGACTTTGAGTAACAGAACCTGCATGCTTTGCCAAGTCTAAATGTGGATCAAAACCATCTTGTGACATTTCTGCAACGTAGTCAGGATCGTAGGGTTGCATATAGTGACGCTTACAAGTGTCCTCAAGAGAAGTCATATCAGCACCACACAGAAGATGTCCCTCAGGTGCTATCAAACAACCACGTATCTCTGCACCCCAAGGCTTGTCTACCCCAGGAAGGTTTACCAGAGGCTTCTGATGCTTGAAACGTAGAGTGTTTGTAAGACCTGATATCTCTGCCTTGACATACCCATCACGCTCACACTCAAGAAAGCCTTTGACAATACCAAGCCTGTGTTGAAGCACAGTAAGTCCGTCAAGAACACCAACCTGAGGGTTATCAGGTATCAGACGTTTTACTGACAGGGTAAGCTCACCATGCTTTCTGACTTGTGGTACAGGACCGTTAGTACCTTCTTTGAAAGTACAAGGCTCCCAGCCCAAAGAGAACAGCCAAGTCTTGACTTGGTCAGAGGACATAGGATTAGCTGGCTCTACACCCTTGACCACAGATATCTCACCGTCATAGTCCAGAGGGTAGTCATTCTCCTCGCAGAGACTTTGCCAACGCTTTCCAAGAGCAGAAAGAGATCCATCCTTTTTAGTCATGTTCTTTGGCTTAGTCTTTTGAACAATGACTTTAGACATGGGCATGACGTCAGTAAGCTCTTCAACCTTCTTGTGCTGTTGCTCTAGTAACTCTACAGACAATTGCTCTGCCTTAGCTACATCAAGCTTCCAACCCTGCATCTCTGCCTCTCTAGCACAGTCCATCTTGAACTCAAGATAACGAAAGAAACGGTTTAACTCTGTTTTGCTTTTGTAGATAAACATAAACCTACCAAGTAAATTCTTCCAGAGTTTCCAGTTAATCTTTACATCTTCAGTACAACGGTGGGCGTACTCTTCTGGTGACAGATTCTCCCAGTCATTGATCTTAGGCTTAGGAATACCAAAGTCTTCGCCAAAAGACTCAAGTCCATGACGTGACCTATTGTAGTTTATAACCCAAGACATAGGAAGAGTATCAAAACGTTGAGCTTTGATTTGAATACCCAGTATCTTCTCAAGAAGTGGTATATCAAACCGTATGATGTTATGACCAATGAGGCCACGTTGTGATAACACTAGCTCCCTCATCTCGTCATAGTCAAAGAGAGTCTTGTAGTTCTCTCCATCAGAGGTGTAAGAAAGGCAGTGTATCTTTGTAGCATCATCCAACAGGTTGTCAGCTTCTACATCGAATACAATCATGCCGCCATATCTCCTTGCACATACGGAACATCTTCCGTGAGTATTGTTGTCTCAGGATCGTAGTACACTGACCCTGCATTACCTAATCTAGCAAAAGGACGGTTCTTGTCAACTATAAAGTTGGTGGTATTTTGAAGAATTTCATCCTCTGACTCAACATCACGTTCAATCTTGATACATATGATTGCCTCTTCCTCAAGAGATGCAGCATACTTTGTACGTCCGTCATCATTGACCTGAGAGATAAAGATCACACCAATGTTCAACTCTTTGGACAACTGAGCCATGCGTGAGCCTAGTGTCGTGAGTGTACTGGTAGCGCCATCAACACCAGAGTTTGACAAGTAGGCAAGACGCTGTACGTGATCTACGAATACATAGTCAGCACCAAAGACAGTAGCAGCAGTCCTAGTGTGATCCAAAAGTTTGAGCGGGTCATCATGGCTCCTCATTTCAAAAAGAATAGTGCGGTTGTTTTCTGTGTCTGCTGCGATCTGACCTGCACGTATGATCTCTTCCATTGAGACATTGTTAGCTTGAGCATCATCATTGGTACGTACATTGCATCCTAAATGATAAGTAGCCATAGCCCTGTAAGTGTTGGACTTCATCTCTTCCATGTGCAGAAGTGCAATCTTTGTCTTAGGAGTTCTAAGCAGACCCATCTCAAAGTATCTGATCACCTCAGTCTTACCCATGCCCCTTGGCGCTTTGATAAAGGTAACACCACCTTTGACCATACCCCTGATCTTTCCATCAATACCAGAGTGTCCAGTGGGCGTGTACTCATAGGGATTCTCGTTGCGTATTGCCCTTTCTACATCTGCATCAGAGATAAAGAAATTGTCAGGAGAATACTTCTGAGGCTTCATAGCTGCCCACATAAGTTCCTTGCCATCTCCAGCAGTCAGGAAGTCATTTGCATCCTTGTGCTTTGACATTGGCACGTAGAAGAACTTCTCAGGTATAGCAGAGTAGATCTTGTCAGCAGCAGACTTACCAGCAGCATCCAGCTCACCTGCATAGATCACACTCTCAAAAGAATTGAGATAATCGTAGTTCTTTTGCAGAAACTTCTCACCTATAGATGCGCTGGGTATAGACTTGACAGGAAACTTCTCGCCAAGAATCTCATAAAGACTGGCAGCATCAAACTCACCCTCAGTTAGATACAGACGTTTGCTAGTGCCAGCATTGAAC
>Ga0208160_1000414_pt1 | contig 20225 bp, 26 predicted proteins | sample CB_VirMetaG_FD_184536 | JGI IMG/M metagenome (GOLD analysis project Ga0208160, IMG submission 184536) | Freshwater to marine saline gradient viral communities from Chesapeake Bay - CB_1504_1 Viral MetaG (SPAdes) (version 4) | ecosystem: Environmental > Aquatic > Marine > Coastal | place: USA... | reverse complement strand
ATTATATAAACTATATAAGTTTTGGTTATTGTATCCCTTTTTACACTCTAGGCAATACTTAAAGTTTTGTGGAGTAATCAAGTCCCCATAAATTTTAAGGTGATCTGGCAAGGAGTGTGTGGTGGCGAACGCACCAGAACCAGGAGTTCTTGAAAATTCCGTGGTGCCCAATCTATCATTGAGTATCTTGGCGATCTGCCGCTCAAAGGTTGAGCCCTTCGCCCTGCTGTTTACTTTCTTTTTTTTCTTCAAAGCAGAAATATCGTAATTATCTTTCATAATATGTGCCCCGCACTATAATAGACCAATGGACGCCGAGAACACAAACATTAAACTCGATGTTAGTCAATGGAGAATCCGCATTGATGAGCGGAATAGAGATCGTATGAAACTACAAATTAAACTTTCTAAGGACGAGGCGATGGCCTTCAAAAACTTCGCCAGTGTATGTAAGCCAGAGGAGATCTCTGATGATGATTTCATCAAGACTGTTTTTATTACAGGGATTGAAGCCCTCAACAGGCAGCTCTCTGAGCTGGTCTCGCAATATGCTGCCGAGAATAAGGAGGAGCTTGCCGCTTCTGGGATCACCGTCATTGAAGAGGAAGACGGTGGGGTTCGTTTGGAAGAAACTGAAACTACCTGATGTACAAACTTGAATTCCTGAAGAAGGAAAATGATCTGAATAAGATCATTCGTGCTAACAAAAAGGATAAGAACAAGATGAACATCCTTTTTGTCTCCTTGTGGGATGAGTGGTCACAATCTTTGGTAGAGAACCTCAAGAAGAGGTATGCCAAGGTTGACAAGGGCCAGCCACTATACATTGTGGACAGCTTCTATATGCCACACAGCTTTGTTATTTACAACACTACAAAGCTGCCCCACTTGGTCCACGTTAATCAGAAGGGAGCGCACTCAGAGGATTATCTTCCTATGATTTATAAGACGCTTCTACCTTCTAAGAAGAAGTCTAAATGAGATCGTCCTTGTGACGCTCGATATAGTTATCAATCTTTTTCGCGTACTTCTTTTCACGGGTGTACAACAGTTTCAGGTTATTGATAATGATCGTGGTGAAATAATTAAACGCCGAGCCCTTCCTGGGTTTGAAATTTCTCACAGTCTTCAATACTAAAGTGAAACATTCTTGCTTCGCATCATCGGGATCTACTTTAAATTTAAAGCTCTCGATGATGTTTTGTATTAGGACATCAAATAAAGAAACCAGTTCTTCCTCGTATTTTTCTGGATCCTTCTGGTATGATAGGATGATCTCTTCGAACCTATCGTTATCTATGTAATGGTTTTTCATAATTTATAATAGACATGTTTGATTTAGATAAATTGTATCAGGGCCACAAAGCTCATGGTGACAATCCATTGTGCGGGGGCTGCTCTATTCTAGAGAAGTCCAAGCCTTGCCATTCTGTCATGGATTACGAGGAGTTGGAGCCTGCGCCAGTCCTGTTCCTATCAGACTCTATTAAGTATAAGCTGGGTTCCGCAGCCGCTTTCACTAAGCCTGAGGTCAAGCTATTCAAAGAGTGTTATCCTGAGAAGTTCGCCATGGCTGCTGCTGTCAAGTGTCCTTCTGTAAAGGAGGCTGACATGAGCCCTAATAACATGAACTTGTGTCGCCAGCACCTTGACGCTACTATTGATAAAGTAAAGCCTAAGCTTGTGTTTGCTTGTGGCAACCTGGCTATGAAGATGCTAATCAAGAAGAGTGGCATCACAAACAAAAGAGGTAAGTCTTATGATTACACTACTGGTAATTCTCACTCTTGTGTTGTTGTTCCTATATTTCATCCTTATTCTTGTATCAAGGAGCCTCGACATCTCACCCTATTTAGAACAGACATTTCAAATGCCTACGAAAAATATGTCTTGGGTAAAGAATCGGAAGGCGACTTCTCATACAAAGTCCTCTCCAAAATTGAAGAGGTCGGAGAATTAGTAGATAAGCTCCAAGACGTTGATGTTATCGCTGTTGATACTGAGACTACAGGGTTGAACTTTCTTACTGATGATCTGATGACCATCTCTCTAACCACTAGAGAGGGCACTTGGGTTATCCCACTAGATCACAAGGATAGCCCATTCAGGCAAGGACAACCTGATTATGCTAGGGTGTGGGGCTGCTTACGTCGTATCCTTCAGAACCCTAAGAGCAGGAAGGTGTTCCACAACGCCAAGTTCGATCTCAAGTTCCTTATTAACTACGGTATCTACACCAAGAATGTTTGGGACACCAAGATCATGCACCACCTCCTTGACGAGAACATGCCTAAGGGTCTGATGGATCTCACTAAACTTTACTTTGCCAACGAACTGGAGAACCTTTAATGCTTACGATTGATAACCCCAAAACTTTTGATTGGGCTAACATGGATCTATCCGATTGCTGTGAGGGCAACGCGATGGATACATACTTCACTCTCAAGCTGTATGACCTCATCATGGAAAAGTTTGAGGGGGATCCTGTCATGAATCTCATTGAGAATGTTGTGATGCCTTCTCTTGAAACATTCGCAGAGATGGAGTATAATGGCCTGATCGTGGACACAGAGAAGCTGGACTCCGTGGGTCGTCAGCTACGATCCAAGAACATGGATGAAGAGGATTCCTTGTATTCATGTGAGGGCGTAAAGAATTCTGACAACCTCTCGTCAAACAACGATCTGATTGATATTCTTTATCTTCGAGAGGGTGGCATGGGTTTGTATCCTCCTGACCGTACAGGGAAGGGCAAGCCCTCTGTAGCAGCACCTACTCTAAAACTTCTACTAGAACATATCGAAGAGGAACTTCAAACCCGTGAGTAAATGGAAGCACAGAGATGAGGGTAAGCGCATCAGTAAGTCTGTTATCGCAGACAAGTCTACTGATGAGTTGCGTAATGCTAGAAAATTCCTAAAAGGATTGCTAGACCTACGCAAGTCCGAGAAGCTGACCAAGACTTACATCGAGGGAACCAAGAAAGCTATTGAGTACAATGGCAAGAATAAGGTTTACTGCGATTTCCGATTTGATGGAACGGCCACGGGTCGATTGTCTTGTGCTGCTTATAACGCAGAGAAAGCTATGGGTGTGTCCTTCCACACGCTACCCAGAGAGACAGAAAATAATATCCGTTCCTTGTTCGCTGCTCCTAAGGGGTGGTCATTTATCGCTGCGGACTATGCGGCGATGGAACTTCGCGTCCTGTCACATATTGCTAAAGAAGGTAACATGCAGCTTGCCTTCAATCAGGGCGCGGACCTTCACACTTACACAGCCAAACTACTGTTCAATAAAGAAGAGATCAGCAAAGAGGAACGGCAGATTGCTAAGGCTGTATCCTTCCTTATCGTTTATGGTGGGGGTGCGTTCAATCTCAGCGAGACTATGAACATCCCCATGAAGCGAGCTGAGAGGATTATCAAAGACTATGAGAACGTGTACCCAGGGATCTTTGCGTACATGCATCATGTCAATAACTTTATCAAGGAGAACGGATATGCTTACACGATCTTTGGTCGCAAGCGTAACCTGCCTGATGTATACAGTGCTGATAAATCAGTAGTTAATCGAGCACTACGACAGGGGCTGAACTTTACTATTCAAAGCTCCGCATCGGACATCCTTCTTACATCTCTACTTGGGGCATCACGCAGATTCAAAGAGGCTGGACTAGAAGCTACACCAGTTGCCACTGTACACGACTCGATTGAAATTGTTTGTCCTAAAGAAGAGGTGAAAGATACAGTGTCGATCCTCTATGATGAGATGGTTAACTATCCTACTATCAAAGAGGTATTCAACATCCATTTTGATGTTCCTCTCGCTATTGATATTGAAGTCGGAACATCGTTTGGAGACGTAAAAGAATATGCCCTTTAATACAGTGTACAGAAGTAACTACGATTTCAATTTCAGGGAGTATCTAACCCCTGAGTGGGATAAACATTGGTCTAAGCTACACTCACTTCGCGGAGGGGCAAGGGCTAAAACCATGACTAAAAGTAGGCAAGGAAAGTCCCTGCCCTACAACATGTCAAAAAACTATCTCAAGTATTTGTACTTGAAGCAAGAGGGGAGATGCGCTGTTAGTGGTACCCCTCTACGTTTGGAATATTTATTTGAACCCTATCATCCTCTAGCCCCAAGTAAAGACCGCTTAGATAATGATCCTGAGATTGGTTATGTGGCAGGCAATATCCAATTAGTGGTCAGACTTATAAATCTAGCTAAAGTTCAAACATCTAATGAAGAGTTTAACGCTTGTTTTTACGAAGTAGTAAAAAACGCACATGAATATAGAACTTCTAAGCCATACTGAGAACGGAGATCTTCTAGTTGTAAACGCAGCTAGATGCTCCTTTGATAAAGAGCATAGTGAATTTAATGAAAAGAAAGATACGAAACTTATTAACTACTTGGCAAGAGAGCGGCATATTCTCCCGTTTCGTCATCCTGTGGCTACTCTACGGATTACTTGCCCTATCTTTGTATTACGCCAGCTTGGTAAGCATCAAGTGGGGTTCTCTTGGAGTGAGGTGAGCCGTAGGTATATTACTGGTGAGCCTGAGTTTTGGGTTCCTAAAGAAGTTCGTAAGAAAGCAGACAACGTAAAACAAGGTTCCTCCGAAGAAACTTTGGATGAAGTATGGGCTGAAACTTTTGACACCCAGAATAAATCCTGTCTTTACTACTATAACCTTCTGCTAGATGCTGGGGTTGCACCAGAACAAGCTCGCGCTGTCCTCCCGCAGTCCATGTATACAACCTGTGTGGTCACAGGAACGCTTTTAGGGTGGCACCACCTATGGAAGCTCAGGACAGAGGAGCACACGCAGAAAGAGACGCAGGAGTACGCTCAGGAGATCGGCAAGATCATGGGCAATCTATTTCCTAAAAGCTGGGAGGCACTATGTCAGCACTCGTAATTGGTGATCTTCACTTTGAGGACAAGCCTCAAGGTATGATGCAAGCTCAGTCTGATGCTATTACTAAAATTTGTCGTTTGAATAAAGACAAGTGTAGTAAAGTGGTGTTCTTGGGAGACCTGATGATGCACAGGAGCCCCAGGCCAACAGTGCTACTTGCTCTACAAAATATGTTCAAGGCCATCACGGCTTTAGGTTACGAGTGTTATGTCCTTAGGGGTAATCACGATAGCGTAACTAAGGCTGATGATGGTGTGACTGCGCTAACACTTTTCTCTAACGAGACTGTACATGTGATTACCAAATACTGGGAGGACCACGACAATGAGTGGGTCTTCATTCCTCACTACGAAGATGAATCAAAAATTAAAGAGTTCCTTTCTAATGCCCCTAGTGGCTATACTGTTTTCGGTCACTTTGGTTATTACGGCGTACTTAACTCTGCTGGAGATGCTGATTTTAATCTGTCTATATCCGATTTTAAGAATCCAACGATACTTGGACACATTCACAAAGAGGGTAGAAACGGAAGTGTATCCGTTCTTGGCACCCCCTACACCACAGGATTTGGAGAGGCAGGAAAAGATTGTTACTATGGAATTTTGAACCAAGGTAATCTAGAAAAAGTATCCTGTGAATATGGGCCAAGACATATCGTGATCGACTATGACAACGTGGAGGAAAACCTACCCTGGCTCAACGGTGGTGACTATAATTTAGTACGCATAAATGTAGGAACCTTGGACGAGGGTATGAGGTCCATAGCGGAGACTGTTGATAATATCAAAGCTCCCTTCGTTGAGGTAAAATACAAACCACTTCTAGACGAAAAAGAAGTATTCACGCCAGATGATAGAATTGTCTCATCTGTTATGAGTAATGAGCTTATCGAACATTATATCAATTCCAGCAACACCAAGATTAGTAAAGAGGATTTGTTGGAAGGATTGAAAATGATCCATGAAAATCAACAAAATAGAAATCTGTAACTTTTATTCAATCAAAAATGTAAAACTATCTTTTGATAAGTACAAAGGCATAGTCCTTATTGAAGGACAGAATAAAGATACAGGTGGATCAAATGGCTCTGGAAAGAGTGCTTTGATAGAAGCTGTTGTTTGGGGGCTCTTCGGTCGGACAATTCGTAAGTCCACCGAAGAAGCCCTCGTCAACAATCAGGCCAAGAAAGCTTGTAAGGTTAGGATTACGATCAACGATGATTATGTAATCGAGCGTGGTAAGAAGCCTGTCTTCTTGAAGTTCTTCCACAAGGATAAGGAGCTTACCCATGACAATGCAACTAATACTCAAAGCTTGATTGAAGAGACTTTGAATACCAACTACAAGGTGTTCCTAGCAAGTACGGTATTCGGCCAGCAAAACAATATTGAGTTCATTAATGCTACGCCAGAAGACAAGCGTACCATTATAAAAAACTTCTTGAATCTCGATGAGCTATTTGCTCTTAGGGATGGAGTTAAGTATCTAAAATCACAGATCTCTAATGGTATCAAAAAATGTGATACCTTGGTTAGCGAGCATGACAGGACATTGTTAAAGTTTGATAAAGAACTTAAGCATCTGTCAAAGCTGAAGACTGAGATAGAAGACAAGAATACAGTTAAGGCGTTGGAAACTTCACTAACTTCTATTTTAGAGATGGAGGCCAATAATAGTGAAAAACAATATGAAATTGCTAGACTAAATAGGGACATAGACGAACTAAATAAAAGACAAACTGAAATAAAAAGAAGTCTGGAGAACCCTAATAATGAAGTTGTACAATGCAAGTCTTGTGGACAGCCTATATCGAAAGCCGTCCACCCTAAACACCTCATGGTTGAGTATTCCAACCTGGACTCAGAAGCGAAAGAGAAGCAAGAGACGGTACAAAAACTCTTGTCGGAGATTGTTGAACCCCCAATCTCCTCCTTCGATTACTATAAAGTTCACGAATACCAAACCCTTAAAAAAGAGGCGCAGACTTACGAAAGTCTGAGATCTGATACTCTAAAAGATTTGCAAAAGGTTCATGATGAGAAAGCCGACCTATTGAGTCGGTATGATATCATGAAGTTTTGGGAGAAGGCTTTTTCTGAATCAGGTATAGTAAAGTATATTATCAAGAATGTGCTGGACTACTTCAATGCTAAGGTGAACTTCTATTTGTCTCACTTATCTCAAGGTAAATTTTTCATTAACTTTGATGAGGAGTTGAAGGAGACTATTACTCACAACGAGAGATCCATTGCTTTTATATCCCTTTCAGGGGGAGAAAAGAAGAAGATAAGCCTCTCTGTGATGCTTGGCCTTCAGGAACTTTTGAAGATCTCCCATGAGCAGAAGACCAACCTTATGTTTTTTGATGAGGTTGCAGAAAATCTCGACCAAGAAGGTCTCGAAGGTCTCTACATACTACTGTCTGAATTAAAGAAAGACAAGAGTTTGTTTGTAATTACCCATAATAACTATCTAAAATCTTTAATGGACAATAGTAAGACCCTTACTATGATAAAGGCCAACGGCACATCTACAATAAAAGGAAAATAATCATGGCAAATGTAAATCTAGAAGGAATAGGACAAGAGATCTTTGAAACTCGCTACGCTTACCCAGGCGAAACTAAATGGGCAGAAAGAGCTAAGGTTGTTGCACGCACAATGGCTTCGGCTGAGAGTGATGAAGATAAAGAGAAGGTTGAGAAACTATTTTACGAGGCCATTGGTTCTGGAGATCTGATCCCTGGTGGTCGGATTATTTTCGGTAGTGGTAGAAACGCAGGGAAGCATAACCTACTAAACTGTTACGTCATTATCCCAGAAGATAATGTAGATTCAATCGGTAAGACTGTAGCAGACATGTACCGCATCTCCTGTGCTGGTGGTGGTGTGGGCTTCAACGTCTCTAAGATTCGCCCCAAGGGTGATCACATTGGCAGCGTTAAGAACTCAGCGCCAGGTTCTGTTGCTGTCCTACAAATGATTAACGAGGTAGGAGAGCATGTTCGAGCAGGAAAGAATCGTCGTACTGCTCTCATGGGTATCCTTAATGTTACTCACCCAGATCTTCTTGAGTTCTTGCATGTCAAGCTCGATCAAGGACAACTAAACAACTTCAATATTTCTGTTGCGATCACTAACAGATTCCTTGAAGCTGTAGAACTCAATGAGCCTTGGTACTTTACTTTTAATAACAAGGAATACCACTCATTCGATGTGTCTCGAAATGGTGAAGATATCATCAGCGTAATCGGCACAAGCGAAGAGGACGCTCTGGTCCGCGCAGAAAACTTCTACAAGGTAAAGTGGACTGACACCTTTGAAATGGTGGGTATGCGTGACATCAAAGCCCGTGAGCTTTGGGATATGATTTGGAAGAACTCAGTTGAGTCTGGTGATCCAGGCATCTACAACATTGATCTTGCCAATCAATACACCAATGTTTCCTACTTTGAAAGCCTGGATAGCACCAACCCTTGTGGTGAGATTTCCCTTCCCTCCTATGGTAACTGCTGCTTAGGCAACATCAACCTCAGCAACATGGTTCTTGAGGATGGTTCTGACCTTGATTGGAAGCGCCTAGCTCGCACGGTGAGAACTGGCATTCGTTTCCTGGATAATGTTCTAACTGTAAACACCTTCCCAACGGAAGAGTGTAAGAAAGTTGGAGAGCGTTCTCGACGCATTGGTCTTGGTGTTACGGGTCTACATTACATGCTTATCAAGCTGGGTATCCTTTATGGTAGTGAGAAGTGCTTGGAATTCCTTGAGCGCCTTTTCGGAACCATTCGTGATGAAGCCTACAAGATGTCTATATACCTTGCAAGAGACAAGCAGCCCTTCCCTGAGTTTGATTACAAGAAGTACCTAGATGAAGAATTTGCTAAGACTCTACCCGCTAGAATCCGAATGCTAATCAAGCGTCACGGTATTAGAAACGCAGTGATGCTTACTATTCCTCCTTGTGGTACTATCTCTATGCTTCACGGTGTATCCAGTGGCATCGAGCCTATCTTCTCAGCGATGTATAACCGTCGATGGAGAAGCGCCAACACTTGGAAAGAACAACTAGTGGTTGATCCTTTGTTTCAAAAATACTATGATGAAGGAAAATCACTAGAGCACTTTGTTGGATCTTACGACATCGCTCCTGAGGATCACATCAAAGTTCAGGCTACAGTTCAAAAGTTTATTGATTCCTGCATCAGCAAGACAATCAATCTACCAGCAACTTCAACACCAGAAGAATTTTCCCAAGCAGCTTTGGACTACGCACCTTACCTAAAAGGTTTGACAGTCTATCGGGCTGGTGCGAAGGGTAATGAACCGCTACAAGCAATACCACTAACGGAGGAAAACATTGAAAAACACATGGGAAGAAGAGAACCAGCAGCAGTTGGAGTCCAGTCAGCAGAAGCCTGCTCCCTCGAAGGAGGAGAGTGTGGAGCCTAAAGCTTTTGAAAAGCTTCCTGATGAGAACAACCCTTATTGGGAAGACTGAAAAGACCGATGCCTACATTTGAATGGATATGTCAGGATTGCGATATCTACTGGGACAGGGAGTGCCCAGTAGGTAAAGCTCCTAAGAGAACTAAGTGCCCTAAGTGTGGGAAACTATGTGATCGCTATTGGCAGAATCAGAATGTTTCTGTTAAGTTTGGGGATGACAAGGATTTCCACACTGTACGGGCTCGATATAAAAAACATGCCGAAAAAGGTTTTGATAAAACAGCGGGCGATAGGTGGTTAAATAACCAGATTAAGCACACCAAAGATGCCATGAACGACGAGTCTTTCAGGTATAAATCTGCTAATATTGATTGGGATAAATTTGCCAAAAGCAGAGGTTTGAAGAAGGTTGGTGATGTTGAGGCTCACAAAAAGGTAGAAAGAGCTAAAAAACTAACCGCCGAAGCTTATGATAGAGCAAACCAGATGGGCTATAAGGATATTGGATCGGATAAGCTAGACATCAAAAAACCCAACAAACAATCATAATAATGGCATACGATTTTTCTGATAACATTCAGCGTGGTATTCTGTACCTACTGAAGTCCGACAAGGACTTCTACCTACAAATCATCAATCTGGTCAAACCAGAATACTTCGAGTACCCCAGCCACGCAAAGATTTTTGAGCGTGTTCGAGGCTACTACGATAAGTATGGTAAGCTCCCTACTGATGATTTTATTGTTCAGGATATCAAGCCCGAGCTAGGTCCTAGGGAGAATGCTTCTGACTATGAGGACGAGCTATCTTACATTAACAATGTAGATGCCTCCACAGTTGGTAACACAGAATACATGCTGGATCTTGTAGAGAACTTTGCTAAGAAGGAGGCCATGAAGGCTGCCATCGCTGATAGCATCTCTCTAATCAAGGAAAATCGTATGGATGAGGTTGAGGCTCTTGTAAAGAAAGCCTTGCTCATCAACCGAGACGTAGACACGGGCCAGGATTACTTCACTGATATCACTGGTCGTTGGGAACGCATCTTCAATAAAAAGCAGGAGAACAAGTACAAGACCTTCCTCCCAAGCATCAATAAATCCCTAGAGGGTGGTTTGGGTTCCAAGGAATTGGCTATGGTTGTTGCGCCCCCTGGGGTTGGCAAGTCTTTGTTTCTGGTTAACCAAGGCGTGCATTCAATGATCGAGGGCAGGAAGGTTTTGTACATCTCTCTTGAGATGAGCGAGGATAAGATCGCACAGAGGTTTGATTCTGTGATGACACTCATGCCTCAGTTCAAGCTCAAGGATCCTGCGAACCAACTGACTGTCAAAGAACGTCTTGAGATGTTCAAGAAAGAGTTCCCTCGCAGTGAATTGGTCATCAAGGAGTTTCCTACAGGCCAAGCTTCAATCAACACAATTAGAAACCTACTGGTTCAGCTCAAGAACTACAATGAGTTCGAGCCTGATCTTCTGATCGTGGACTACCTTGAGCTACTGCGACCCACACGGGAGATTCAGCAGGAGTATCATGCTCAGCAGAAGATCGCAGAGGAGCTTCGAGGCGTAGCTATGGAACACAACTTCCTGGTGTGGACTGCTACCCAGACCAACCGCCAAGGTCGCATGGTAAAAGTTATTACCGACGCTGAACTTGGAGACTCTTATGGTAAGATCAGAACTTGTGATTTCGCAATGTCTCTGAATCAATCCGAGGAGGAGTTTGACGAGGGCAGAATGCGAGCATACGTTATGAAGTCTCGAAACGGACGCCCACGATTTACAGTGCCCATGACCGTAGACTACGGAACCCTTAGATTAGGTGAGGGAGATGCCGAGTATCGAGAAGATTAATCGACCCAAATCAGAGTGGCCTAAGCATCCTATGACAATAAATGCTGGCTATAAAACATTTGATATTGTTCAAGATCCCAAACTAAAAGAATTCGGTGCTGTAGAATTCGTAAAGTCTACCATGTATATAAACCCTCACTTGAAGGATGAGGATTACAAGGGCACTCTAATTCACGAAATGCTTCATATTGTTTTTGAGATGTGGGGCTTTGGTGAAGGTAACGAAGTAGGGAATTTTAGTAACGAGGACCTGACAACTAGAACAGGATATGGCCTACATACTTTAGCAATGCTGAACCCTGAACTATTCAAGTTCATGTTCAGCCCTCCTAAATAGTATGAGGTGCTCACATGATAGATTTAAATTTAGAAGGTATTCTTGATAAGCCCGCCGAGACGTACACCAGAGTATCAGCTTACTTAGGAGGTGTATGGCAGTTTGTCGCGTTGACTAACCCAGTCAAGAAAGCCAATAACCAAAGTTTTTACAGAATTGATTATAAATTCGGAATCGTTAAAACTAAACAATCTGATCCAGCAAAAATTACCTTCGCGGGCAACCCTGGAGATTATGTTGCTTTAGATACTGTCGGAAATTACAGTCTGATTACAAAGGATCAGTACCAGCAGATGTTTAGTCCAAAAAACTCTAAAAGTAACGCAGGCCCTGTAAGCTCAGCCAAGTTGAAGAATCCAAATTATATTACAGAAATAGTTAAAGGATCAGGCCCCACAGCCTCTAATAGCACGACAGTTCAAACAACTCAGAAGAAAGCGGGTAAATCTAATGGTGGATCTACCTGTACGAACTGCGGAGGCTATTAACACTATGGAAGACCTTACTGTACTACTAGAAGATTTCACCTGGGAAAACTACAAGGACATCAGCGATGCTGTTGTCAAATTTGACGAGTTCAACATCGACAACGAAATGTTTCGCCAAGCGTCGATTTACTCGTACTATTATGGACTAATGGGTGCTGCTAAAAAGCGCATGAATGATCTAGACACTGAGCTTGTTCGGCTTTCGTCCACGCTTCGTCGGGACTACAAGGCTGGCACTACCACCAAGCTCACGGCTAAAGATCTAGATGATCTTGTCTTCGCGGACAGCACTTACCAGCAGGCGGTATCAGAAGTAAATGATGCTACCTTCAAATACGAACTACTCAAGGGTCTAGTACGGGCTCTTGAGCAGAAAAAGGACATGCTACAACAGGTGTCCGCAAATAAACGAGAAGAAACTAAACTTTACAAGTGATCTCACTATCATACCATACTAACTAAGGAGTAACTATTATGCCTATTGATCTCGACGCACTACGACGCAAGCACGAACAACTTAACAACCCTGGTGGTTCTAACAATAACAACAACTCGGACTTCCTAAACAAGTTCTACCAAATCCCTGAGGGCAACAACGCTGTCCGCATCCTCCCCTGGAAGGATGAAGATCGTGAATTCTACGCGGAGACTAAGATTCACCGTGTCCCAGGTCCTGATGGTAACGTGAGGAATGTTCATTGCCGTAAAGTTCACGGGGAGGCTTGCCCTCTTTGCGATCTCTACTACGCTCTTTGGAAGACTGGGCGCAAGGAAGATGAGGATCTAGCTCGCCAGATCAAGCCTCGCGCTCGTTACTACATGAACATTCTTGATCGTGAGTCTGGTGATATTAAGATTCTTTCTGTTGGTGTTATCTTGTTTAAGAAGATTATCGGCGCTATGCTTGATGAAGACTTCGGTGACATTACTGATGTGGAATCTGGTCACGATTTCAAGATCGTGAAAGAGATGGATGGACAATGGCCCAAGTACGATCAGTCGGCCCCTCGTCCTAAGTCTTCTCCTCTAGGTTCCAAAGCTGAAGTTGCCTCATGCATGGAGAGCTTGCATGATATTCATGATCTGGTTAAGCTAGAAGACTATGAGGAGGTAAAGCAAGCAGCCCAGGCACTCACTGGTACCTCGGCTCCACAGGGTAACACCCAGCAGTCCGAGGAAGTATCGGATGGTGATTACCTCTCTAAACTTCAAAGTTAATTATTATGAATAAATTTTTAATCGCCCTAGCGACTGTATCGCTAGTATTCCTTTCCTCGTGTCAATCTAACGATTTGCCTCCTGCGACTCAAATGCAGCTACAGGAGATCGAGCAAGAACTAGCTCCTTATTACGCATCATTTGATGATAACGGAGATGGTATCCTTGATCAGGATGAGCTAACCGAAGTTCCTCCAGATGAACTCGCTCGCGTAGAAGAGCTTACTACTCGCTACAACGAGATCTACCAGGAAGGAATCAACCAGAACGCATCCACATTCGTTCAATTCCTTCGTGGTCTGGGTATTCCAGCCCCTCCTGGCAGCGAAATCGCAGCGGGTACTCTTGCTGCTCTGGCTTTCCGTCGCCCTCGTCGTCAGCTTATCGCTGCACTGAAGCACATTTCACCTCAAGGTGGTGGCCCTTCATTCTACGAGGCAGGAAGAGCTTTTCTGTCAATCCCTGGCCTACTTGATTCTACTCCAGCTTCTGGTCAAGTTGCTGAAGAAGAAGTTGCTCTTATCAACACTGAAGAACAACAACTAAACGGCTGAAGTCTTAGCTAGTCGAACTATAATAGGAAGACACCAATATTGGTGTCTTCCTTTTTATTATGAAAGAGAAACTCAAAATACTTGCCGCTCCAGCTAACGAGGGTGGTTGTGCGTACTATAGAATTATTTGTCCTGTCAAGAAGCTTGAGCAGCTTTACGGAGACCGTGTTGAGGTGAGATGGAATAAGAATCCACTCGGTATAGATGAGTCTAATGGTCGATGGAAAAAGGATTGGGACTTCGAGGACATGAAGTGGGCAGACATTGTGTTCACTCAGAACCTGTCTAACTTTGGTGGAAACTACACAGCTCGTATTGTAGGTAAGGCCAAGGAGTTTGGTAAATTCGTACACTACGACACCGATGACCTTCTTACCAACATCTACAAAGGCCACAGATTGTATGATGTGTACAAAGAGAAGGGTTTGGAAGAAATCACCAAGTTCATCTACAACAACTCTGATCTTGTAACTGTCACTCAGCGCAAGTTTGCGGAGCGAGTAGCGCCTTACTGTAATCCAAGCAACACTCTTGCTATCATCAAAAACAGTATCGACTACGATCTGCCCTGCTGGAATATGCCTAAGATTCCAAAGCCCAAGAAGAACTTCACTCGTTTTGGTTGGGTAGGAGGTATCCACCACGAACAAGATTTGAAATACTTTAGTGGTGTTCCTCACTTTGTCAATCAGAGAGTGGGTAGAGAGAATTGTAGATGGGACTTCTACGGGCATCCCCCTCCAAACACTCCCAAGGATGATTGGCAGATTGATGTTTGGAAGAAGTACCGACAGATTATTCTGCGTGGTTTCAAAGGCCAATCAAATTGGAGAATCCACTACGCTCAACAGGCAGACCGTTACGGCCAGTTCTACACTGACATGGATGTAGCATTAGCACCCCTTGAGATGAACGACTTCAATGATAGTAAGTCTGAAATTAAGGTTGCTGAGTGTGGTCGTTACAAGATTCCACTTGTCGCCACGAACTGTGGAGCCTACGATGAGTGGATTGAAGATGGGGAGACAGGGTTCTTGATTGACCCCAACAAGCCTCACTCAGAGTGGACTAGAATTCTAACCATGTGCGCTAAAAGACCCGACATGGTAAAGCGCATGGGTGAGAACCTACACCAGAAGACAGAAGAAGCTTTCAACATGAATAAGGTTGGTCGAATCCTGGAGGCAGCACTCTTCATCACATTGGGCTAACTAATTTGCTAAATGAGAATGGGTTTGATTGCACCTTCTATGGACCTCATGAGTGGCATATGGATAAGTGTAAATCAGGCCATATAAAAGACTGTAAACTAACTGCTGATGATATCCTTATTAGCCACTTCATTCAGATTCCAGTTACGAATGTAAAGAAGCATATCCTAAGTTGCCATGAGACTAACTTATTTCCTTTGAGTCAGATAGATTTATCTACTTATAACTTAATTCATTTTGTTAGTAATTATCAAAAGGAGTGGCACGGCGTAAATCATTCTAGCATAGTGATCCCTGGAGTAATTGAGAAAATAAAATGGTCTAATCCAAAAAACAATACAGCAGGAGTTATAGGAAGTATTGATGAGCACAAACAAACTCATGTTTCAGTGCAGAGAGCCTTTGATGCTGGTTATGAGAAAGTTTTTCTTTTTGGACAAATAAATGATAAGCCTTACTTTGATAAAGAAATAGCTCCTTTACTGCTTACAAAGAATGTAAGTATAATGAATTACTGTGATGATAAAGAGAAAATGTATGGTAGTATAGAAGCAGTATATCATTCATCAAAAAGGGAGTGCTTACCTACTGTTCAAGGGGAATGTATGAAAGCAGGAATACCTTACTTTGGTCTGAAGTGCAATATGAGGAATCGTGAAGATTATGAATTTGACGATAAGGAGATATTAAGCAAATGGAAAGCAGTCCTAAACTCATAGTTCTAACCACAGTTTATAATTGTCAAGACTATATCAAAAGGTGTATTCTAACTATAAAAAATCAGGAGTACAAAAACTTCAAGTGCTACTTGTTAAATGATGTATCGACAGACAACAGTATAGAAATGGCACAACAAGCTTTTGGAGATGATGACAGATTTGTTATTATCAACAATACTAAGAAAAGGTATCAAGCTGGAAACTATGACTTGATTATAAGAGATAAAGATCTAGTTTCTGATGAAGATATAGTTGTTGAGGTTGATGGGGATGACTGGCTTCCTGACAGTAAAGTATTTAATAGGGTGGTTGATTACTACTCCGATGGAAAAACTTGGATAACTTATGGGCAATTTATTTACACCTCAGGACACCCTGGTCTATCGGCACCCGTAAAAATAGCTAGTATTAGGGAGTCTAGATTTACAGCTTCACATCTAAGAACTTGGAAAGTTTGGTTGTGGAACAAGATTCAGCCAGAGGATTTGCTGGTTGATGGACAATATGCTGAGTGCTCAGGAGATGTATTCTTCATGATGCCCATGCTGGAGATGGCAGGAGAGCAAAACTCTAAGTTCATCAATGATATAAACTATATTTATAATTTTGAAAATCCCATAGGGGACAGCAGGGGGGAGAGACTTTCTCTTACTAATAAGTTTGCTGAATTAGGCAGGGGGAAACCTCGCTATTCAAAGTATGAAAAAGATAATAGTTGATATTGTAGGCCCAAGCCATATTAATTATGGTCTTGGAAACCAACTGTTTCAAGTCGCTTCAGCGTTGAGCTATGCCAAGGATCATGGATTTACAGCACACTTTCCTTGTCTCCGTGATCCTTGGTATGGACAGTACACTAAAAACATTTTTAGAAAGTTGAACATCGACCCGATTGACGAGCAAGTTTTTATGTACACAGAGCCAAGCTTCTATTTCAGCCAGATCCCTGTAAAAGGAGAATCAATTCTAATTACCAACAGTTATTTACAGAGCCCAAAATACTTTGAATCAAATAGACAGCATATACTGAATATATTAAATTTATCTGCTGATGAGGAGCAATACTTAAAAGACAAGTATGAACCTTATCTTTCTGGAGAAAGCTGTTCCTTACATATTCGCCGTGGTGACTACCTTAATGCTAAGGATTATCACACCTGTTTATGGGATACCGACTATTATAAGCAAGCCCTAGACTTGATCGACGCGCAGACTGTACTTGTCTTTTGCGACGATCCTGAGTGGGCAAAGGATCAGTTTCCTCAGGACAAGTTTGTGATTGTAATTGAGGAAGATCACTTAGAATTATTTCTCATGTCTTACTGCAAGAATAATATAATTGCAAACTCCACTTTTTCTTGGTGGGGTGCTTGGCTAAACACAAATCCAGAAAAAAGAGTTATCGCCCCCAAAAACTGGTTTGGATCCACTAGTGGTTTATCGGCAAAAGATCTAGTTCTTGAGGATTGGGTGATCTTATGAACTGTGATCAATTATTTCGTGATCTAGTTCACGACAAAAATGTAGTTTTGATTGGTCCAGGGAAAACTACCAACGATAATTTAGAACTTATAGAAAGCTTTGACACAGTTATACGGTGTGGGCAATCTCTACCAATCAAAGATATTCATAAGAAGCATTACGGAGAGCGCACAGACATAATCTATAACTCTCTTGACAACTGTGCATTGTCTGGAGGCCATGTTCAAAATCTGATAAGTCTGTGGTTACAGGAGGCCGTTAAACTGGTGTGCAATACATACCCAAGAGGAGAGTATTTTCACTCTTCTACCATAGCCCCTTATGCAGACATGGTTAGAGAGCACTTACCAGTAAAGGATATGGCAGATGATCTGTACTTTGACTACAAACAAAAACTAAAGTGCAGACCAAACTCAGGTTTTTGCGCTTTTGTAGATGTGCTGAATCAAAGTCCAAGACAACTACACATCATAGGTATAGACTTCTTTAGGAGTTTATGCTTTGAGGGGTATAAGACTACCATGGGTAACTGGAAGCATAAAGACTTTATTGATGATATGCAGCCAGGACCAGAGAATCATCACGACCCTGACAGCCAGTACATGCTATTCAAACAAATTTGCGAAAGTCAAGATAACATAAGTTGTGACTCACAGATCATCTCATACTTTGAAGATGACATAAATGATAAGCTAGTGAATCTGACATAAAAAAATTATGAAAGTAAACTGTATAATACCTGCTAAGGGAACTAGTGAAAGACTAAAGAATAAAAATTTGTTAGAGATATCTAATAAATCTTTGGTTCGGCTGGCTTGTGAAAAACTACTGAAGTCCAAGTACATTGATAATGTTTACTTGGATACTGAGAGTGATGCGATCATATCCCAGGTCGAAGATCTGAGGAGAGAAGGTCTTAAAGTGTTGAGGAGACCAGTCAGTTTAGCTAATAACTCCATAGGTGCCAACGAGATGATGATATATGGGTTGCATTCAGTTTCTGAATGTGATATACTTCTTCAAACATTCTCAACAAGCCCCACGCTACAAGTATCCACGATAGATAAATGTCTAGAAATGTTTATAGATCGTATAAATGAGTTTGATAGCTTTTTTACTGTATCTAAAGTTCAAGAATACTTTTGGAAAAATGATGAGCCTGATAACTTTTCCATAGATAACCTTCCAAATAGTTTTGAACTGGATCCTCTCATGATGGAGACTCACGGCCTATATGGAATAACTACTGAGGCTTTGCTAGAATGCAAAAGAAGGGTGGGGCATAAACCTCTTCTAATTGAAATTGCTAAAACGGAATCCATAGACATTGACAACCATGAAGACTTTATGATAGCGGAGGCTTTGATAAATGGACTATGATTTTGAAGGAATATACATGGGCATAGTATATGATTCTTTAAGAATCATTGGTTTGCGACACGAAGACTTTTACATCAATCTTAAACCAAAATGTGGATATTCCAAGATAATTCATGGACCTGCGTTTACAACTTTTGGAGAAAAGACAGATGCAAATATCTCAGTCGAAGAGTATCAGACCATGGATAATCTGAGATTAGATATTTATAAAAAGCACTTATTCAAGGACAAGCCCATTGTGTTCTTACAAAGTAATGATGACATTGTTGCTCATAGTGGAGACTTGACCTCTTTAATTTACAAAAAGCTAGGGGCTGTAGGGTTCATCACGGATGGCAATGTGAGAGATATTGACATAATCGAGGAGCTTCAGTTCCCAGTATTCTGTAAAGATGAAAATCCTATCGACGCCTGGATGTATTGGGCACTCACTAAGTTTCAAATTGATATTGAAATTGACGGGGTTAACATATCTCCAGGAGATTACACATTTGCAAGTAGAGATGGTGTGATCGTTGTGCCTAATGAATTTTTTGACGAATTTAAAAAGGTATCGTCAGAACAACTAGATCGTGAGAATACTATAAGAAACATGATTCACAATAATAAGTCTACCCCAGACTACAAAAAATTAGTAGAGGAGCTTGGAAGATGGTGATGAACAAACCAATTATGGTTGCCGAGTTGAGTATCAATCATCTGGGGATGGTCAACATCGCTAAGAAAATGATTGATGAAGCAATCTCTTGCGGAGCAGATCTGATTAAGTTAAAATACAAAAATGTTGATAAGTACTACCGAGACGATGGTAAGGTGTGGCGCAACTTTAATTTTAAGACATACAGAGGCTCCCTTGAGCTTTCAAAAAAAGATTTTGAAACAATAGCAAAGTACTGTTCTTCCAAAAATATTAAGTGGTTTTGCACAGTTCATGATAACGAGGGTCTTGAATTCTTGAAGCCTTTTGATCCTCCGTACTATAAGGTCGCTTCTATGGATGCGGATAACGAGAAGCTTGTTGATAGAGTTATGTCTCTCTGCAAAGAAGAAGATAAGCCTTTGGTTATCAGTCTGGGTGGTAAAAACAATGATTTTGTTTCTAACATTGTCAGTAAGGTAAATGATTACGGTGTCAAAGCATACCTTCTACACACAGTCTCTATCTACCCAACACCCACAGGGGAATCAAATATGAGCTATGTTTCTTATCTTAAGAAACACTTTGAATCTGACACAGTGAAGGTGGGGTACTCTGGGCACGAGGTTGGGTTCGCTCCTTCTTTGTTAGCCGCTACTCAAGGTGCGAGTATGATAGAAAGGCATTTTACACTAAGCAGGGATTGGCTAATTCATCACATGGGCTGCGCTTTAACTCCCGCAGAGTATAAACAGATGACCTCTATCATTGAAGAGATGACTAGAGAATCTAACTCAAAGCTAACTGACTTCCATCAGGAAGAGCTTAGTTTTTTAAAGGATAGAAATTATTCATGATCTATATTATCAGGCATGGTCAAACCTTGTGGAATATCAAAAAGATAAAGCAAGGTAGAAAGGACTCACCCCTTACTCTAAATGCTGTTAGTCAATCTCTTAAAATT